>ERZ1026858.231-NODE-231-length-31448-cov-31.251808_pt1 | contig 31448 bp, 34 predicted proteins | sample MGYA00380159_ERZ1026858 | MGnify/ENA primary metagenome ERZ1026858 (study PRJEB33269, sample SAMEA4719795) | human gut metagenome | biome: human-associated habitat; feature: organic feature; material: feces | place: Cameroon | collected 2013-10 ...
TCCAATATTATATTCATGATATTCATGTTAATATTGTATTTTTTTCTTAGATAAAAGTTTTCCCGGAATACTTGCAGATTTTCTGTGCCTGGCAGGAAAAAGAACCATTAAACCAGACATGAAGAGCACGTAAGCAGGATTAAGAGAGGATACAGATTATGGAAGATTCTTACGTATTACAACTATTAAAACCAAAGTTTAAAGATTTTCATTTGTGTTTCTGCGGATTTGCAGAATGCAAGCCATTACATAGCTATGGACCGGCCGCAAGACCCAATTATATTTTGCATTATGTAATGAAGGGCAAAGGTATCTATCAGGTAGGTGAAACGAAGTATCAGCTGAAAGAAGGACAGGCCTTTCTGATCGAGCCGGAAAGCCTTACCTTTTATCAGGCAGATAAAACGGACCCATGGTCTTACCTTTGGGTAGGATTTGGTGGTACGGAAGCACAGAGATTTGTCAGAGATCTCGGACTGAACAGTCGTCAGCTTACATGCGAGTGTGAATATGGAGAAGAACTGAAAGAAATTGTATTTGAAATGCTTCATCATACGCATTCAACTGCAGAAAATCTTTACTATCTCCAGGGGAAGCTCTATCAGTTTTTCTCAGTACTGGCTCGTGGGATTGAAATTCAGCAATATTCGAATGATACAAAAGAAAGCATACATGTGCAGGAAGCAATTGCCTATATAAAGAATTACTATTCACAGAAAATCACAGTGGAAGATATAGCAAATTATTTGGCACTAAATCGAAGCTATTTATATACAATATTTATGAACAGTCTTGGAATCTCTCCGAAAGATTTTTTGACGGAATTTCGAATTTCCAGAGGAAAGGAGCAGCTCGCACTTACAAATCTGTCTGTGGAGGAAATTGCAGTTTCCTGCGGCTATCGTAATTCCCTTGCTTTCGGTAAAGTATTCAAGCAGAAAGTGGGAATAACGCCGACCCAATATCGTAATGACAACAGAAAGGATGCCCGAGAACGATTGATCCGTGCACAAAATGAACTGAAAGAATACAAGAAGCATAAAACAATTTATGTAGGAAACATCGAAAAAGAATAGATAAAATGTTAAAAAAGCATCTGATACCTAACATTTGAGATATAAATCTTAACAAAAAGGTATAACGGATGCTTTTTTTGTACGCTATACTTGTATCAACAAACATAAGGAACAAGTGCACAGGTTTCTTCACTTAAACAACAAATAAACAAATGAGTGTTAGAGGAGGAGAATCATGGAAAATCAAAAAGAAACTCAGAAAAATCCGCAATATAAATATGCGTCTACAAGAGAAAAATTATGTTTTGGAATTGGAGCAATCGGTAAAGATGCAATTTGCAATTTAGTAGGAGCATTTTTAATGCTTTATTTTACAAATACATTGTATCTGGCACCGGCATTTGTCGGCATACTGTTTTTTGTAGCAAGAATATGGGATGCGATCAATGACCCAATGATGGGAATGATTGTTGACAATACACATACACGTTTTGGTAAATTCAGAATCTGGCTTGTAATCGGAACATTGGTAAATTCAGTTGTATTTGTTTTGTTATTCCACAGTTTTAACCTGTCAGGAACAGCATTGTACGTATATGTATCCGTTATGTACATCTTATATGGAATGACTTATACAATCATGGATGTCCCTTACTGGTCATGGCTTCCGAACTTGACAAATGATCCGCACGAACGTGAGAAAGTATCCGTAATTCCAAGATTTTTCGCAAGTCTTGCAGGATTTTCAGTAGCAACATTTGGACTTTACATTATCAATTACCTGAACAAAGTTGCAGGCGAGAGCAATCTCTACGCAGAAAAAGGATATACACTTTTCGCAATCATTATCGCAGTTATTTTCATCGTTACAATCGGTATTACCGTATTTAATGTAAAAGAGGAATCAACATTAGGGGTATCATCAGAAAAGACAAGTCTGAAACAGGCATTTCAAGTAATTGTAAAAAATGATCAGCTACTTGCATTTATCGGACTACTTTTGACATTTAACCTTTGTACACAGCTTGCAAAAAGCTTTGCTGTATATTATTTCAAATGTGTATGCCATGATGAATATCTGTATTCTATTTTTGGATTTGCGATTATTGCTGAGATGGCAGGACTTTTATTCTTCCCGAAAATCGCAGAAAAAATTAGCCGTGAAAAAGTATACGCATTTGCATGCGGACTTCCGATTGTTGGATTTGTACTGCTCGGTGCAGCAGGATATGTAGCACCACAGAACAAAGTGTTAGTTATTGTATGTTGTGCGCTTCTTTTCTTTGGATCAGGTCTTTCACTTGGAGTAACAACATGCTGTATGGCAGATGTTATCGACTATGGAGAAGTGAAATTTGGTGTACGAAATGAAAGTGTAACATGCTCTGCACAGACATTCCTTATGAAGGCAGCTATGGCAGCAGCAGGTGGATTAACAGGAATTGGTCTTCAGATTGTAGGATACAACGCAAAAGCGGTAACGCAGAGCGTATCAACAGTAATGGGTATTCGCGTATTAATGATTGTAATTCCAATTATTCTTGCATTTGCCAGCTTTGGTATTTACAAAAAATACTACACTTTAAAAGGTGAGAAGATGGAAGAAATCACAAGAAAAGTAAATGAAATGCATGCGAAAAAGCAGACAGCTTAAGAGTCAACAATTCAATTATAAAAGGGGTAGTATATGAGACAGATTATTTTTCACGAGGAAACGAAAACTTTCCATTTATACAATGAAAAAATCAGTTATATCTTATGTGTATTAGAAAATGGACATCTGGGACAATTATATTTTGGAAAACGACTTCATGATAAAGCAGATTTTTCTTATCTGGTTGAAAAATGTGGACGCCCAATGACATCATATATATATGAATGGGATCGTACTTTTTCATTGGAACATATCCGACAGGAATATCCTGTCTACGGTACGACAGACTACAGACATCCGGCAATTGAATTGTTGCAGGAAAATGGCAGCAGGATCAGTGAGTTCCAATATGACAGCTATGAGATTATTGCCGGAAAACCGAAACTCTCCGGATTGCCGGCAACTTACACAGAGTCCGAGGAGGAAGCGCAGACATTGCGCATCTTCCTGAAAGACGCTTTGACTGGTGCAAAACTGGCGCTTTTATATACGATTTTTGATGAATATAGTGCAATTGCAAGAAGTGCTTATATTGAAAATGCCGGTGAGAAAAATCTGCATGTATTAAATATGATGAGCTTAAGCCTGGATCTTCCGGATAAGGATTATGAATGGATGCAGTTGTCCGGTGCGTGGTCCAGAGAGCGCTATATAAAGAATCGAACATTGGAGCAAGGCATAACAGCTATCGACAGCATGCGCGGAAATTCTTCTCACGAACATAATCCGTTCCTTGCTTTAAAACGTCACAACACAGATGAAAATGCAGGAGAAGCAATCGGAATAAGCCTTGTATACAGTGGAAATTTCCGTATGCAGGCAGAGGTAGATACACATGATGTGACACGAATTACAGCCGGGATCAATCCGGAAGGATTCGATTGGAAATTAGAACCGGGAGAAAGCTTTCAGACACCGGAAGCAGTTCTGGTTTACAGTGAAAATGGATTAAATGGCATGAGTCAGACATTCCAGAAGCTGTATGCTAAGAGACTCGCAAGAGGGTACTGGCGTGATAAGGCAAGACCGATTTTAAATAACAACTGGGAAGCAACTTATTTTGACTTTACAGAAGATCGCCTTGTAGAGATTGCAAGGAAAGCAAAAGAATGTGGAGTAGAACTGTTTGTCTTAGATGACGGATGGTTTGGCGCAAGAAGAAATGACAGAGCTGGTCTTGGTGATTGGGTGGCAAATGAAGAGCTTCTGCCAAATGGCATCAAAGGCCTGTCAGAAAGAATTGAAGCACTAGGATTAAAATTCGGTCTTTGGTTTGAGCCGGAGATGGTAAATAAAGACTCTGATCTTTATCGAGCACATCCAGACTGGATCTTACAGACACCGGGAAGAAATACATCACACGGCAGATACCAGTATGTACTCGATTTTTCAAGAAAAGAAGTAGTAGATCATATTTACGGAATGATGGCAAAGTTATTATCGGAGTCGAAAATCTCATATATTAAATGGGATATGAACCGAAGTATTACAGAATGCTACAGCAGCAAACTTCCTTCAGACAGACAGGGAGAAGTGTTCCATCGTTATATTTTAGGTGTATATGCTCTGTATGAACGTTTGACAAATGAGTTTCCAGAAGTATTATTTGAATCCTGCGCCAGCGGTGGCGGAAGATTTGACCCGGGAATGCTGTATTATGCACCACAGGGATGGACAAGCGATGATTCGGATGCAATTGAGCGTCTGAAGATTCAGTATGGAACTTCTATGTGTTATCCGCTCAGCAGTATGGGAAGCCATGTGTCTGTTGTCCCGAATCACCAGGTATTTCGCAATACCCCATTACATACAAGAGCGAATGTAGCATACTTTGGAACTTTTGGATACGAACTGGATCTCAACAAATTGACAGAAGAAGAGATCAAAGAAGTAAAAGAACAGATCACATTTATGAAAGAATACCGAGAAGTGTTACAGTTTGGAACATTTTATCGTCTGAAAAGTCCATTCGAAGGAAATGAGACGGTATGGATGGTGACAAATGAAGACCGCACGCTTGCAATCGTAGGCTACTATCGTGTTTTAAATGGAGTGAATCAGCCGTATAGCCGTGTCAGATTACAGGGATTGAACCCGGATATGATTTATGAAAATGTATGGAATCATACAGAAAATTACGGAGACGAATTGATGAATTATGGATTGATCACATCCGATGTGACAGCTGGTGAAGTGCCAGGGAATGTGACTCCTTGTACCGATTTTGAATCTAGAATATATATGCTGAAAGGCAAAAAAGTTCAGGAGGTAAGATAGAAAATGACGAAGACAAAAAGAATCATCGGAATGGTACTTGGAATATTGTTCATAGGATTATGTGTATCTTTCTTACGACTTTCACAATTTGGTGTGGATCCGTTCAGTGCGATGAATCTTGGAATCAGCGGGTTTATCGGATGGAGTTTTGGAACGTGGCAGCTGCTTATCAATGCGATCATTCTTGTAGTTGTATTCTTTCAGGCAAGATCCTGCATTGGTGTGGGTACCATTATCAATATGATATTTGTCGGATACATTGCAGACTTTATTTGTTATGTAGCGAATGATGTAGTGCAGATTCAGATGAATCTGCCACTGCGTATCCTTGCACTGCTGCTTGCTCAGCTGATGGCATCTATGGGAGTGGCATTATATATGGTCGCAAATATGGGAATCGCTCCATATGACAGCGTCGCAGTTATAATCGAGAAACTGACACATCAGAAAATTCCATTCCATAAAGCAAGGGTTCTTTCAGATGTTGTTGTTGTGATTATCGGAATCATATTTGCCATTGCATCCGGGGCAGGTATCTGGTCGGTAGTAGGGATTGGTACAATTATAAATGCCTGCTTCAACGGTCCATTAATTCAATTTTTTAAAACAAAACTGGAAAGATTTTTCTTGTAAAATCTAAAGATTACAATTCTCCAATTCTTCAAGGCTCATATCCATAACAGATACGGGCCTTTCATTTCCATGACTACACCTCAGCCATCTTCTCCTGTGAAAGTCCAGCCTGTTTTCTGTAATGTTTAATTTGTTCTTCTAAAGTCATTTTTCTACCTCCGTTTTCGGTTTCTTATTTTCTTTATCATTTGTCTTTGTACATCTCATGCATCTATTATGATATTTTTTTCAAAATCTTTTTCTCTTTTGTCTTAGAAAAATCACTTAACCGATAGGATCGGATCCGTGTCTTGACAATGATTGGAATTAACAAACCATTATTTACCAGCTTTGCACATCTATTAATAATCGTTTTGTTAGTTACACCAAGCATTTTGCTTACTTCAATTGGTGTAAACTCATATAATCGCTTTTTTAACAGAAAGGCTAAGAATTCCTTTTCTTTTGCATTTAAATAGGACAGGCTTCCATCTAACTCATCGTTCTCGGATTCTTTTGATAATTCGTATACTTTTTTAGAATACAATACCATCATTCTTAAAAAATAATTAATCCAAATTTCCGGATGAGGAGGATTTTCTCGTCCGGAATAATACAATGCCGGTAATCCCATTTGCAGTGATGCATAATACTCATCTGGGTCATAGGCAAAATATTCTTCCAAAGAACCTATTCCATTAAAACCATATCCATAATAATCAAGGATATATCCTGACATTAATCTGGCGGTTCTGCCATTTCCATCTTCAAAAGGATGAATGGTAACCAATTGATAATGAACTATAGCAGCGATAATCAGCGGATGGTCATCTGTAGTATTTACATATTCAACAAGCTCTTCCAGTAAATCCGGAATATCAATGTACTCTGGCGGAATATATTCCGCTGCGCCTGTCTCGGAATCATATACTGCAAATAGCATCCCTGGTGGCATAGGACCTCTTAGGCCTATCTTTTCTTTTGAAGCACCTTTTTCAACCATTGCCTGCACTTCTAAAATCATTTCTTTTGAAAAACGTTCCTTCTTTTTCAGCTTTTCTTCTAAAACATTTAAGGCCAAAAAGTAATTTCGCACTTCCTGTTCCGGCTTTAAAAAATGTTTGTGCGGATCACTATCAATAGCTTCATTTGCCTGTTTTTCAGTCAATGGATTTCCTTCAATCTTATTAGAAGCATAGGAGCTTTTTTTCTTGGAGTTTTTTCTTAGCCTGTTTTTTGTAACAGGTGGCATTTCTATCGAACTAAGTGAAAAGCGTTTTTCGTCTATTTCCGATATTCTTTTTAAAATTTCATTTGTCAGAGTAACTTTAATCACATGTTCCACCTCCATTTCATCCATATATTATATCGTTTTGCGAATTGTTTTTCCACTAAAATTACACTATTTTTTCACTATTTTTCATTACTTCATCGTCTTCGCCACGCTACTGTGCCTGAATCAGCCGTCCGTTAATCCCATTTTGAGAAAATATAATAATGATACTATTATGAAAAGACCCCCAGTAGTGCCAACTGCTGGGGGGTCTTCTCTTTTTGTTCGGTTGAGCATCCGATTAGGCTAATAAAGGGCATGAATGATTTTTGTTTATTTTCCTTTATGAATGGGCAGCCAGTGTTGCCAGCTTCTGCATAATTGCACTTACATCCTGCATTACATTCAAATTGTCTTCCTCTGCCTGCATCGTCTCACCTGCGTGCGCCGATACCTGCTGGGAAATCGCTGAGATTGTCTGAATGGAATCTATAATTTCCTTATTTGCATTCTGCAACTCGGAAATGCTTCTTGAAAGAGTATCTGCATTTTTCTGAATTGCCCGCGTATTGTCCTCAATACTTTCAAAGCTTTCTTCTGCATTTGATGCACCAGTCTTCTCTTCGTTAATTCCATCTATCATATTGGAGACAACACCGACCACCTCCATGATTGCATTGGACACGTTGCTGATCAACTCTGTAATATGTACGGTTGCTTCTTTGGTTCTCGTTGCCATACCGGAAATTTCTGTTGCAACGACAGAAAATCCTCTTCCTGCCTCTCCGGCACGGGCTGCTTCAATGCTCGCATTCAATGCAAGAAGACTTGTTTGGTTCGTAATTCCTCCAATCAATTCTACAATGGAATTCATTTCATCCATATACTGGTTCAGATTTTCCAGTTTTTCTGTAACCTCGGTTCCATTATCAACAGACGCTTCAACTTCCGATGCCAGGTGCTCGATATCCTGTTTGCCTTCCGCTAACGCTTTCAGAGTAAGCGTCATGCTGTTTCCGATTTCTTCCACAGCGGTTGCAACTTCATCCACCTTATCCTGAATTGCATGTGTCTGTTCCAACTGATTCTGCACATGTTCTGCGGTATCAGTAGCACCTGCAGATACTTCCTGCATTGCCTCAGTCGTTGTCTTAGATGCCGCTGTCAGCTTTTCGAAACGTACATTGATATCTGCAATATTGCCGGAAAGCTGCTGATCAAGTTCCTCATTTCTTTCCAGAAGATTTTCAGCCTCTGCTTTTGCCTGCGCCACTTCTGTAAATCTCTTTCTTGTGTTTTCGCGAATCACTTTTGTAGTCAAAACAGAATTCGCTCCAACCATGATCATAACAACAATCTGTACAACTGCTGCTTCAATTCCATGATACCCAAAACCGCCTTTTGTCGCACCGATCACAACAACAATGATACTCTCTAATATGGTACCTGTATTAATCAGAAGAAGATAACGTGTGTCACTGTAAGTGGTGACAACAAAAATCATCGGAATTACAAATACATAAATCAGATTTGTCGGTGAGGTAAAAAGACATATTGTGTAAAACAATGAAAATCCATAGGAAACCAGATGTTTGATCATCGCATGTTCCGTATTACTTTTCCAACAAATCACCTCGCCAATCAAAGGTATGACACCAACGACCGTAGCGATTGTCATATATACCGGAAACAGTTGTCCTCTTACGCTTTCCCATATCATAAAAAACACCATAACCGTTACCGTACTGATATGTGACAGCATCGCAATGCGATTCGACCGCGTCAATTCCGAAATTTCTTTTGTTTCCACCATCATAATTCCTCCTCTAGAAAAGTTTTTCCTACTTATCCTTATATTATTTCTTAAGCATCCTGATATTCTATTTTTAGTGGTGTATGTGTCTCAAATACCTTTGCAAAATCAATTTCCGGGTTAAACATTGTATAAAATGAAGAATGTGCATCACATGTAATATTCTTCTTCGGTACAGTATTTAATGTACCATCCTTATTATATTTATAAAATGTAGCCTCCGTCACTCCATGTATCTCAACCTTGTATAATGGTGTTCTAGATTCATGCTTTGGCACATAGCTGCCTTCTTTAAACTGCAACACGTATTTTGGCTGTTCCATGGGTTCTGCCATATTGTATAAACCTCCCTCTTCATTCACTTTTGTCCTTCATAACATAATAATCTCCTTTATTTTTCAACATCATTCCACGCTGACGAAGCCTTATCGCAAACTGTATCAAACAGTCCGGGGCTTTAGCTTAATCGTTAAATAAAAGCAATTATTTTATATAATTTTAGATTATTTCACTAAATGTTGCAATAGGTTATAATTACCATTAATCAGATAATTTCTGTAATAAATATAGATTTTGCTTATAGCAAGAAAAAGAGCCGCCCAGGCCATAGACCTGTGCGGCTTCTCATAAGATGATTTAAATTAAGTTTATCCTTCAATAGCAATATGCTTTGTGGTCTCAACTTTCTTTTGCTCCTTCTTCGGAACTGAAAGTTTAAGAATACCGTCCTGATACTTTGCCTTGATATCTTCCTGTTTCAGCTCATCACCTACATAGAAAGACCTGCTCATAGCACCGGAATAGCGCTCCTTGCGGATATACTTGCCATCCTTTTCTTCCTTTTCTTCCTTGTCAAGTCCTTTAGCTGCGCTGATAGTTAAGTAACCATTCTCCAGCTTAGCCTCAATCTCATCCTTCTTGAATCCCGGAAGATCTATATCTACTTCGTAGCTATTGTCTGTTTCCTTGACATCAGTCTTCATAACGTTCTTTGCGTGTTTACCATAAAGCACCTTGTCAACATCAGGAAATGAAAAATCCATCCAATCATCGTTAAATAAGTTTTCTCCAAAAATACTAGGCATCAACATAAGTCATCTCTCCTTCTTAATCTATAAAATCTGTGTCAACCTGTTTCTTTGGAACCGGGATGTTTCAAGAACTCAAAGCCTTTGCTTTTTGTTCCTTTCCTTTGTTCTTGACTATGTTATATACCTAAAATTAGCACTCGTCAATAGAGAGTGCTAATAATTTATAAATTGTTTATAATTTAATTTTTACAGACCGGCATTATTATTTACCATTTTAACATCTCCGGGCTTTCAAAAATCATTTTGTCCTTGCTTCTGTCTTACCATCATTCTTAGCTTTTATTGCTTTCGGAGCATCTGCTAAGGTCTTTATTGTTATAGAAAAGCATGTATTACCAGTAAGACCTGGTCGAAAAGACCCTCGCAAAGTCAAACCCCAGGCATCTGTAAGCTTTCTATATAGAGTGACTTAATCATAGATAATTATAAGTTTTTTTGACAGATAAACAATCTGTCTTTTTGTTGTGCTGCAAAATAGATAAAAGAAAAAACACATCATATTTATCAAACAATTGCAAATATGATGTGTTTTATAATTATGTCAAAATTCTTAACTTAATGACATTGCTCTTTCGAGCTCTTTTCGCTTTGTACAACATTAAATTGTAGATGATTACTGTAAGAGTGAAAGTACACCCTGGTTTGACTGATTAGCCTGTGCAAGCATAGACTGTCCAGCCTGAGCAAGAATGTTGTTCTTGCTGTAGTTAACCATCTCTTCAGCCATATCTGTATCACGGATACGAGACTCAGCTGATGTAGTATTCTCAACTACGTTGTCGAGGTTGTTGATTGTATGCTCAAGTCTGTTCTGAACAGCTCCGAGTGCTGAACGCTGTGATGATACTGTTGAGATAGCATCTGCGATTGCATCGATTGCATATGTAGCATCCTGCTCTGTATCAGCCTTGATTCCCTTTACTCCAAGTCCTGCTGAGTTCATTGAGTCGATGTTGACTGTAATCTTGTTTGTCATGTCAGCATCTGCACCTACGTGGAGGTTGAAGCTTAATGAATCTTTGTATGAAACAGTTCCCTTGTTAAGAGTGAATGTTGCAGTTGCATCTTTAGTAGCATTTGCCCCATCTTTAACAGTTGCAGCTGTATCAGATCCAATACTACTTGCTTTTACGATTTCAGCTGTCTGTAACTGATATGCTTTTCCAGCAGTGATTACTGTTGAATCGTTGTCATCAATTCCATCGGCTGGATTATCAATCATAGCTTTTAATGTCTGTGTTCCTATAGTTACCGTTGAACCTGCTGTAACCAATTTCTTTAAATCGTCTATTCCTGCTGCATCCGTCTGATTAGCTGTAGCACCTAATTCACCTTTAGTTATTTCTTTTTTACCAGTAGAATCATATATTTTTGTGGCACCTACTTGATATGTAGTTCCATTAATTGTATATGATTTCTTTGCAATATCAGTTCCAGCCTCAATTTTGCCCTTTATCTCGTCAGCTGTAGATCCAATAGTATAATTCTTTCCAGCAATACTTACTTTATCTCCAGCATTAAGTGTCTTTAATGTAACATCAACTGCATCACCCTTATCTGTGAGTGTAACTCCAGCAAGTCCTGCATCATGTGCATTTACTTTATGTTCCTTCTCTGCGCCGTCACCCTTTAAGAGGTATGTCTCATTGAATTTTGTTGTCTCTGATACACGGTCAATCTCTGTTGTAAGCTGATCTATCTCGTCCTGAATTGCTTTACGATCTGTGTTAGAGTTTGTTCCGTTTGCAGACTGTGTTGCAAGCTCGTTCATACGCTGAAGCATTGAGTGAACCTCTGTAAGGGCACCTTCTGCTGTCTGTACTGCTGAAACGCCATCCTCTGCATTTGTTGAAGCTCTGTCAAGTCCCTTGATCTGCTTTCTCATCTTCTCAGATATTGTAAGTCCCGCTGCATCATCTGCTGCACGGTTGATTCTGTATCCAGAAGAGAGCTTCTCTGTAGATTTAGCCTGCTGACCTGTTGTTACGTTGAGCATTCTGTTGGCATTTGCTGCCTGCATGTTGTGTTGTACTACCATAATATAATCCTCCTTGTCCCACGTTCGTGGGTTATTATGTTTGACCTCTGGAAATCCTTTTCCCGAGGTGTTTCACACCTGTCGTATTTCTAACAAATGTGATGAATCTTTATATAATAAACGGCTTCCCGGCTGTGGTTTTTGCCACAGCCGCTTATTATATTTCATTGTATTTCTTTTGTTATTTCGAATAGCTTAATCCGAAATTCTGTGATTTTACTTTTCAAAAGTTGATCCGTAAAATTGATTAATCTAAGCTACTAGATGATTACTGTAAGAGTGAAAGTACACCCTGGTTAGACTGATTTGCCTGTGCAAGCATAGACTGTCCAGCCTGAGCAAGAATATTGTTCTTGCTGTAGTTGACCATCTCTTCAGCCATATCTGTATCACGGATACGAGACTCAGCTGATGTAGTATTCTCAACTACGTTGTCGAGGTTGTTGATTGTGTGCTCAAGACGGTTCTGAACAGCACCAAGTGATGAACGCTGTGAAGATACTGTTGAAATAGCATCCGCAATTGCATCAATAGCATATGTAGCATCCTGTTCTGTGTCAGCCTTGATACCCTTTACTCCAAGTCCTGCAGAGTTCATTGAGTCGATGTTGACTGTAATCTTGTTTGTCATGTCAGCATCAGCACCTACGTGAAGGTTGAAGCTTAAGGCATCGTTGTAGTTTACTTTGCCTTTTGTGAGGCTGAACTTGTTTGTTGCAGCATCTAATGCATCATTACCTGTTGCTGTTGGTGCTTTATCAGCACCGATACCGCTAGCTTTAAGAATTTCTGCTGTTTCTAACATGTATGCTTTTTTAGCTGTAATGACGCTAGAATCTTTATCATCTACACCATCTATTACATTTCCCATCGTTGTAACTGATTTTCCACCAGCTGTTATAGTAGAATTCTTTGCATTTTTTATCGCATCAAGATCAGCATAGTCTGGTTTTGCTGAAGCCTTATCAGCAGCCTTTGGCTGTGTTGCATAAAATCCTTTAGTAGTAAGAGCATCTCCACCAACTGCATTCACATAATAAGTGTATTCTGTTCCATTAATTGTAACTTTATCACCATCGGCACCAGTAATATTTGCAGCTTGTAAAAGAGTATCTACATCGTCAGATGTACCACCAATTGTATAGTTCTTTCCTGCAATGCTAATCTTATCACCAGCTTTAAGCTCTTTTAATGTAACCTCTACTTTATCGCCCTTATCTGTAAGTGTAACACCATCAAGTCCTGCATCATGTGCATTTACATTATGCTCTTTCTCTGCTCCATCACCCTTTAAGAGGTATGTCTCGTTGAACTTTGTTGTCTCTGATACACGGTCAATCTCTGTTGTAAGCTGATCTATCTCGTCCTGAATTGCTTTACGATCTGTGTTAGAGTTTGTTCCGTTTGCAGACTGTGTTGCAAGCTCGTTCATACGCTGAAGCATTGAGTGAACCTCTGTAAGGGCACCTTCTGCTGTCTGTACTGCTGAAACGCCATCCTCTGCATTTGTTGAAGCTCTGTCAAGTCCCTTGATCTGCTTTCTCATCTTCTCAGATATTGTAAGTCCTGCTGCATCATCAGCTGCACGGTTAATTCTGTAACCTGATGAAAGCTTCTCTGTGCTCTTTGACTGTGCGCTTGTTGTTACGTTGAGCATTCTGTTGGCATTGGCTGCCTGCATGTTGTGTTGTACTACCATAATATAATCCTCCTTGTCCCATATTCATGGGTTATTATGTTTGACCTCTGGAAGTCCTTTTCCCGAGGGTATTTTGTAACTGCTTTGTTTTTTGTATTTGCAGTCACTTTGTTGCTTTATAACAAACGGCTTTCCGGGTTGTGGCATCTGCCACGGCCGCCTATTAACTTGATTAGTTGCTTTGCGTCTTTTTCTGACGTTCTTTCTCATTCCAGATGATTTGCTTGATTTGTTTCTTTGCTTCACTGGAAAACTCAGGTTCAGGATAATATGTATCTTTTCGCTTCGCCGGGTCCGGTTCGTTGTTGGATCTTGCGATATTCAGTTCTTTTGGAGCCTCTATCAGTAATCGACAGTGCTTTCCTGTTCCACCCGCGAACACGATTCGGATATCATCTCCGATATTTACATATTGCCCTTCCTTTAATGATAATTTGAGCATTTTCTACCTCCATGCACTAGGGAATAGCTTTGTCCATGCTTTTCCGAATTATGCAACATTTTATAGTGAAATGTTACATTTTTTCGCAGATTAATAAGGGTGTCAAAACAGAAGCTGATTAAATAACATCAAATATTTATGACGTTTTAGTCATATTTCATCAAGAACAGCTTTATCTTTCACTTGATATAGTTAAATCCCGTGAAATTAATTAAAAATGATAGAAAAATGTAAAGAAAATTATTTAAAAAAAATCTTTTCTTTGGGGTTAAGGTATGCAAATGGTGTCCGATATAATAGGTGTAAAGCAAAAAATGTAACATTTCACTATAAAATGTTGCATTTTTTGCTTTTTGTAATTACTATTATTTTGTTGTGGATTTTGGATATTCCGGGGAAGAGTCTGTCATGCGGCATGTGCCTGATAATATTTTCTACTGCAAAGGAGTATTCAATGGGAACTACACAGCCAATCCGAAATAAGGATGAACTGGCGGCTTTCAGGATGTACTATAAAGATATCCATCCAAACCGCCGCAATTACTGTTTAATTGTTATGGGATTAAACACAGCACTAAGAATCAGTGACCTGCTTAAATTGAAGTGGGATAACGTATACAATTTCGAGCACCATGTATTTCGCTCTCATTTTCTTATCAACGAGCAAAAGACCGGCAAGAATAACTATGTCACTCTAAACTGCAATGCCACCGATGCTCTCCAGGCATATTTCAACGAACGGCATCCGACTGAACATGAGTTTATTTTTACAAAGGCCACTTGCAGGAGGCAGCCAATAAACAGAGTTCAGGCATACCGAATTGTAAGGACTGCTGCCGAGGAGACAGTTCAGGATGAACATATCAGCTGTCACTCTCTGAGAAAGACATTTGGATATCACGCCTGGAAGAATGGCACGCCACCTGCTCTGCTGATGGATGTCTACAATCACTCGTCCTATAAAGTCACACAGCATTATCTGGGTATTGAGCAGGATGAACGTGATGAGATTTATATGAATCTTGAGCTATAAAAAAACTAGGATTATAAAAACAGCCAGTGTTTCTCTATTTCAGAAACACTGGCTGTTCTGCTAGTCCATTGTAAAACTCCACTGCCGCCACAATATCCTTCTCATCCGGATGCCCCTTTGATACCCCGCCAATCAGCTTGAACGGTCCGAACGTATCAAATCCCTTGCATGAAAACCTTCCGACAATGTTGTCATGTTTGTATGCTATCACCTGCTCAATTGACTTAAAGACAGGTCTGCCGCCATATGTGCAGATAAGAAATACATTTTTATTGTCTGTGAGATTGACTGATGCAAACTTAAGCACCGACTGATGGAACTTTCCGCCGTATACTCCTGATGCAAAACCGATTAAATCATATTCCGACAGGTCTTTCTCTACCGTCTGTGTCGCATCTATCAGCTCGACATCGTTTGTCTTTGCTATCTCGTCAATTATCTTTTTTGTGTTTCCATGATGCACTGATGCATATACTATTGCTGTCTTCATCTTTAATGCTCCAATCCTTTATTAGTCTTCCTTTGATTTTGCCATCAGCATCTGCTCCAGCTTTTTCTTTCCGGTCTCATAGTCTGTAAACACAATTCCCTCCATACCAAGCTTTCTGCCACCTTCGATATTCTCCGGTCTGTCATCTATGAACACACATTCTTTCGGATTCAGATTGTATTTATCAAACAGGCACTGATAGATACCGGCATCAGGCTTTATCATCTCAACCATAGCTGAAATGACTTTGCCGTCAACAAGTGACACAAAACTAAGTTCACTGTGCGTATGAAGCTCGAAGTAGTCCTTTGGATAATTCGATAACAAATACACTTTATAGCCTCTGCTCTTTAACTCCTTAATCCAGTCTGCTGCATAGTCGAATGCCTTTACGACAAAAGCCCTTCCCTCTTTGAAAAATCTCCTGATATCCGCCTCATACTGTGGAGCCACCTTAACCATCTCATCAATTATCTCGTTCTCAGGAATTACACCACGGTCCAGCTCAACCCATATAGGGTTTTCATATGTTGCATGGGCTAAAGCTGCTATTTTATTTTCTTCAATGCCAATCTCACGCATTGCCTCGTCCGGCTGGAACCTGACAAGCACGTTTCCTATGTCAAATACTATGTTTTTAATCATAATTTATTTTTTCTCCTACAACCCTGCATCTCTTCCTGCAAAAAGCAATGCCATATGCTAAAATATCGCACCTGCCCTCATCGCGCAGAGCCTCATCATATCTCTTCTCCTTAATCTGCGTCATAGCCGCCTCACACGCTGCATCAAGGTTTTTCATCTCTTTTGCATATTTCACTTCAATAACGATGCCTGCATCCGGATCCTCCGGCTTGATTAAAATATCACTGAAACCGTCTCCCGACTCACGATTTGACTTAATAAGCCAGCCCGGATTGCTTCCGCGAAGCAGGCCGAGGAGCAGACCATGATAGAAGTTCTCTTTCATATCATCAGAAGCCTTTGTATCAAGTATACTTATCATGCGGCTCATAACGATGTTAAGCTGTCTTGCAATCTGCTTCTCATCTTTATCGAGGATAGCTCTAGATAAAAGCTTCATGGTATCATCATCTTTTGCAACAACAGCCTTGAACCACTCCTGAATCTGGAGAACAAACACTTCACGCACCTCTTTATTTGGAATCACCAGCTTGTAGGCATAGCTCTCATTGTCAGGCAGCCTGACCTCACCAGCCGTAGTCAGGTATCCTGTTGTAAAAAGTACGCTCCACAGATTGTCTATAGTATTGTCAATCTCATCATAAGTCAGATCCAGTCGAAGCTGTTTCTCCACAAATCCACCTGCCACGAGCTTTTCTATCTCATCTCTCGTGGTCTGGTCTGCCTTGTCTACAAAGCGCTTCACCATGTCATTGCCACTGCTGTTAATCCAGAATGCACTCGGCCTGGCTGATGTGTCAAAAACCAGCTTCTTGGCAAAATTGATTACATCCCACGGACAATAAATGTCGGTATTACCGAAATGATAGCCATCGTACCACTCCTTTACATCAGGGTAACGCTCAGCCCTATCATAATCCGTAAGCAGCTTCCTGACCTCATCATCAGTAAAACCAAACTGTTCATCATGGGCGATATCTACAATGGAATTGATTTCAAAATTGTTGAGACCTGTAAAAATACTCTCCTTGGATACACGAAGACAGCCTGTGAGTACGGCAAACTGCAGAAACTCATTAGTCTTGAGTGCCTTTCCAAAGAGTCCTCTTATAAGTGAAACCATCTCTTTATAGTAACCATTCTGGAATGCCTTATCCAGAGGGACGTCGTACTCGTCTATGAGGATAACAGCCTTCTGACCATAGTGTATAAACAATAACTGCGACAGACTCTGCAGACTTGATACAAGAAGCTGCTCATCCATCGTATATTTGCCATCACACAGCGAAATGATAGCCCTATACCTGTCCTTATCGTTTTCTGAAAGAGCCTCACTATGCTCCAGAAACTTAAATTTTTCTGCTTCCCTCCCAATAAGCTCAGTAATCATATATCTTGCATCATCAAATGAACGTCCCTCAGCACTCTTTAGTGACAGAAAAATAACCGGGTACTTTCCCATATATTTGTCACAAAGCTCTTTGTTGCCTGAAATATATAAGCCATCAAACAATGACTCATCCGTGCCAACCTCAAAAAAACTTTTTAGCATGCTCATATTGAGAGTCTTTCCAAAACGCCTCGGGCGTGTAAAAAGGGTGACCTCTCCACCGGTTTCAACCAATTGCTCTATGAGCTTTGTCTTGTCAATATAATAAAAGTTGTTCCTTCTGATTTTTTCAAAACTATCAATTCCTACCGGCAGTTTTAAAGTACTCACCATATGAACCTCCACAAAACGTATCAATCCGCTATACTTAGCTATAGTATAGCGGATTGAGGGGCAAAATACAATTATTATTACCGTTCTGTGTTCCTTAGTTCTTCCTTTGATTTTGCCATCAGTATCATTTTCTCAAACGACTGTGCAAACCTCTCATCATCTTCCTCTGTGCGCTTTTTCGGTCCTTTGATATGATTCTTATGTGAGCTTCGTCTACAAATATTTGCATTTTTTTCCTGCCTCTTCAAATAAACGAGATTATTTATCCAGATACCTGAACACCTAATCACTCTCTATTCACAAATTTATCCCATGGTGTGCGCACCTCAATAAGGTTTCCGGACGGATCATAAAATCTTACAAGCTTCTGTCCTCCGTCGAGTTCTGTCAGTGCTGTGGCATATCTGACCTCATACCTCCCTGACTCCAGCTTTTTAACTACACCTTCGATATCATTATCTTCAAAATACAGTTCCGTCATATTGTTATATGGAATAGTCTGTATCTGCATGCTTTCCTTCCATATTCCGGCCTCCTGTAATACCAGGCCCTCCGACATTATTACATTACCTTCCTGTCTCGAAATCACATTAAGGCCAAACAGTTCGTTATAGAAGTGGATTGACTCTTCGATATTGTCCACTACTATTAATATGTTCTTTAGCTTCATATGACCACCCCATTACAATGGTCCACCTCATGCTGAATTATCTGTGCTGTCCAGCCTGTGTATTTGCCATGTTTCTTTTTGAAATTCTGGTCGAGATAATCCACTTCAATCTCTTTATATCTTGTGCATGGTCTCACACCATCCAGCGAAAGACAGCCTTCCTCCGTCTGAAAAGCTCCTGATTTTCCGGTAATCACCGGATTAATCATGGCAAACTGGAATGGTCCGGCCGCAACCACTATGATATTCTTTTTCACACCAATCATGTTGGCTGCCATTCCAACACAATGGTCAAGATTTGCTTTCAATGTGTCAAGTAAATCCGTAACCACCTGTTTATCATCTTCTGTAGCATCCTCTGATTTCTGTGCAAGAAACAGTGGATCACGCATTATCTTCTTTACCATTATTTACTTCCTGTTATACCTTTCTTCTTAATTTTTTGTCCAAATAATAACTGCATCTTCCCTGTTTTCCATCATGTGGAAATCCTTCATCTCCACCGTATCCATCGTATGGCATATAAATATACCTCCGTTTAATATTCCTTCTCTATCTCTCCATCTATTCCATACATTTTCTTGAATGCATTAAGGTCTGCCTGGTTCTTAATCAGCATAACTTCTTCTATCTTACCTGTATGAATGTTCTTAAAGCCTGCAACCTGCTCACCATTACATATGCTCGCTTTGATTACCGGTTTCTTATTTTCTTTATCATATGCCTTTGTAACTGTCTTTTTCTTAAATAGTCCCACTCTGACCACCTTCTTTTGACTTTGCCATCATTATCATCCCAACTGTAGCCCTCGCCACAGCCGCATCTTCTCTGTTTTCCATCATGTGGAAAGCTTTCATCTCCACCGTATCCATCCTATGGCATATCAGTACACCTCCAACTATTTTACCAGTCCTCATCATCGTCATCAATAGCATCATCTACACCGGCAGCATAATCATCATCGCTGTCGTATCTGTCATCATCATAGTCTCCATCCATATAGACATCATCATAACCATCATCATATGAATCATGATAATATTTCTTTGAACCGGAGCTGCTGCTTGAAGAACTTCCTGAATATGTAGAGCTGCTACCGGAATTGCTATAGCTGTCCGTACTGCTGCCCGAAGAATTTGTACTGCTTTCTGATGAACTACTACTATTATATTTTCCGGAAGAATAGCTCTTTGGTGTATAACTGCTGCTTCCTGAGCTGCCGCTTGAATTATACGATGAACTGCTGTGTGACGAGTATGAACTTGATGGTGAATAGTCATAATCATAATACTCTTCATCATCAGAACCAGACCACCATCCTGCGAATCCACCTATGATAGCAAATACTCCAATAGCTACCAGAAACAAAATTACGTTTTCTCCAATAGAATTCTTGTTATTTCTCATAATCACACACTCCCTTATTAGTTGCAAATGATATCAAATAATTATCAAAATTTGAATTTACAATACAAAAAACCTCATTAAAGATTATCCCCCAATCCCATATCATTATATATATCCTAATTTTCCTTTTTATTCTATTTTTGTAACTGCCCTTGTAATAGCATCTGTCAGATTATATTGTTCTTCATCTGTCAGCAAATATGAAGTTCTAATGACCATTGTTCCTACAATGGCATATGAACCAGAGTATAATATTGTATTGTCAAATCCTGCAAGGTATGAAACTCTATTTTGAGCGGCCTGCAATGTTCCATAGATTTCAACTGCTCCACCACAATCAGTTCCTTTGTCTATTACATTCTCTCCCGGCACGGAACTATTGTCTACCTTATCATAAGAAAAATATACACATGATACATACCCATCTTCCTTATTCAACATACCATTAGGATCATTGTCTTTCGTGACCGGTACAATATCTTTTATTCCATCTACTGATTGCAACCTGTTTATCAGCCATACTTCCTCTGGTACAGTGACCTGTTCTGCTACTTTTGCATTTTCAGCAAGCATTTTCGACATTTCTTCCAGTTTGGAGATATCCTTTTTAATTTTTGCTTTGCTATTGCCATTCAATAATGATTTAATTACTGCAAAATAAGATTCTGAAACACTTCCCAAAGTATCTGCTTTGGTTGGAAGTCCATCAATATTATCCAATGAAGCCTTTTCTGCAGCTTCATTATATTTTTCAGCCCCATTATTATATTCTTTAACCGCTATATTATATTTTTTCGTGGCATTTTGCGCTGGAATAATCACTTTAGCAAACAGCATCCCAATAACTGCTATCCCAATAATCACCAACAATATAACTGCTTTTTTAAACTTTTTCTTCTTGTTTCCTTTGCTGTTCTTTTTATCCCCATCAATATTTTTTTCTTTAATAGCTTTTTTCATCTTAAAAGTTCCCTCTCAAATTTTTCAATAGCTTTTCTTGCTGTATGCTGTTTGATAAGTCCTTCCCTTGCATAACAGCATACAGCAAGATTCCCCTCATTTTTTTTAATGATAATAAATGCTATATTTTTATTTGCTATTCCAGCATTTATCGTTCCAATATAAAATTCTTCATCAAGATCTTCTTTAATAATATTTCCAATTAGCAGTAATGTATCCCTGATTTTCAGCATACTGACCTTTTCAGAAATTTCCTCTGTTTCAACAAGTTCGTCTTTTATCCGAACATACTCACTTAATTTTCCTGTTAAAAAATTCTTATCCATAAAGTACTTCCCTCTAATGAATAAATATGATTCCCTGCATATCATCAATCATTGCATACCTGATTTCGTCCTCAGTCGGTGTACTTATCTTTTCCCTATTAGCAAGCTGTTCTTCAAACATTGGTGTCATAAGTTCTGATGCGAATTTTTCTCTGTCATCACTTGCATACATGTCTTTAAGTTTAGATGAACTAAGTTCTTTCTGCATTTTAGAGACTATCGCATCCCCTTCTTCTTGTGTAGTCATATATTCTTCACTTAGTTCCTTAAACTTGGCAGATATAATTTCATACATCTGCTCAGCATCGCCTTCATATACTTTTCCAGCAACCCAATTACTTCCAATCCCTGCTACAGTTCCTCCTACGATACCTCCTGCCACTTTTCCAACAGCAGTTCCAACTCCCGGAGCAATTGCTGTTCCCACAGCTCCGCCTGCAACGGTTCCCACAGTAGCTCCTCCAACGCTAGCAATCGCTACTGTAAGCTCCTTTAGAAGCTGTTCTTTTGAAATTCTTCCAGCAAAAAGATTATATATATCATCCGCTGATAACACAACGACAATAACTGCATCTGATATAATCGTATTCTGCAGGATTTTCGATGCCTGTCTAATGACAGACTCTTTTGTTGCTGCCGGTGCAGTTACACCAAATGTATCTAAAATTGCCTGACATGTATTTTCACCCAGCTGATTGGCAATCGCATCTGTAGCCGGTGCCAAGGCATTTGCTGCACCTGTTTTTGTAATCTGGGCCGATATCACATATGAAGCAAATACTACACTGCCAGTTTTTAGTCCATTTATAGCAGAATCTTTTAAAGCTGTATTTGTATCATATCCATTTAATTTACAGACCGCATAATCTAATGCAAAACTAATTCCAACAGCACATGATGCTGTAATTACTCCATTTGCAGCATCATATTTTAAAGAGTCTATCGTTCCCGCCTTTGCAATGTTTTTTGCCTGTGCATAAGTCACATTTCCTTTTCTTACAAGATTCTCTGCTTCTGATCCATCTGTTACCCCTTTAACTTTTCCCGATTCTATCTTCTTTTTCATCAACTCCACAGCTTTGTCATACTGATCTGCCGGTACTTCAAGCTGCATCGGTTTGTCATTTTCATCAATATATCGATAGGTTCCGGTTTCATTGTCAAATGCAGCATTAACTGTATTTGACGCTGTGGAATAATATTTATCCTGAATCCAAATTGGGCTTCCATAACGGTTTAATATCTTACGGTCTGCTCCGTTCTTTGCATTATCCCCACCAACTACAGTTGCATTTTTGCCGTGCAGTCTGTCAACAAGGTTATTTGCCTGTTCTGCTGCAAAACCGTGTCCCGTAGGGTTTGAAAATAATCTTTCATTTTCCATCTGCCTGACTGTCTTAATACTTCCCTCTAAATAACCACCGATTTCTCCAATACTATAGTTACTTTTTTCAGTAGATTCTTCTATCTTCTCATTAGCTGCTAAAATATTAACCGGCATAGCACAGGCACACAAACAAAATGCTATTACTGCTGCAATTATATTTTTATTCTTCATTCTTTTCACATTCCAATCTCCAATAATACTTATTTAAACGTTATATATAGACTCTTACTTATGAATGAGACACTAAAACTGCTATAATTCCCCCAAGTAGAAGTAATGGAAAGGCAATATACATCAGTCCTCCAACTACCATTAAAATCAGGATTACTGGGAATAATACCACCGTGCAGAGAAATTTCAGTATTCCCCAGGACGCTTTTACACCAAATATAAGTAATTTAATACTAAACCAAATTATGCAAATTCCAAATAATAGCGATAACATATTCCGCTCCTTCATGTTTTAAATCAACATCTATACAATATCTTTCATTAACATCAAGACATCAATCCTTTCGACCAAGTTTTAGTTCATTATATTTCCAATGTCTTTTTGGGCATAACAAAATATGCTCCCACCAGCTTACCCAACCTTCAACTGCAATCCCTCAAACAAGTCCCCAATAGTACAACTCAGATGCTCGTCCGACTCCGGAAGTGCATACTTTGCAATCTCATACTCCGGATTCAGCTCCAGCTTCTTTATCAGTGCTCCGGTATTTACTGCATCATCCAGTCCATCATGAAATCTGCCTTCCGGCTCTATCTCTGCGCTTTCAAGTGCATCCTCCAAGCTGTAGCACCTGTCTAAATGAAATCGCTTCTTAAACACTTCCTGGTAATCAATCCAGCGGTCTGCTTTCATAAAGTCATCTATCTTTGCGCTCTCTATATTCTTTGCTTTTATCTCATGCAATATCTGCGTTCTGTCAGAGTCACTCCAGGCATAGACCTTGTACGCCCTGTCTCCAAGCCAGTCTGTCAGATGCTCAAGTGCCTCTGTCAGCTTCGGAGCCTGTTTGATATCGCGGTTTTTTATGCCTGTCATGCTCTCTATGAAATTGTCCAGCACGCCGTATTCAGGATTTACATACTCGCACATTGTGGCTATTCTGTTGAATCCCTCATCTAAGAGAACTGCGCCAATCTGTATTATTTCACTGGCGTATTTATATGTTTTTCTATAGAGCTTCTTTACCCTGCACATTTCCAAATCGATTACCAGATAATTCATATGTACCTCCTCAGTGTCCTGCTTATTATTTTACCACATAGTACTTGAGTCATACAGTTTTTTAGAGATTTTCATCATTTACTTTATCTTCCTCTTTCATCACCGTCTTATCCTTACCATCTCTGATTACTTTGCAAATCACTCCGCCGTCTGTCACAAACACAATCTTTCCTTTTGCCTTACCACCGATTTTGTCATACAGTCTGCCGGCACTCATTGACTCACCCTTCACGGTGTATGGGCTGTTAGCTACGTAGCCTACCTTGCCAAGTCCTTTAATCTTTACCTGTATTGCTTCGTTGTCATACTCATTGTCCGGCTCCTTGACAAGCTTGACCTTCATGCCTTTTTTCATGAAGTCACTTCCGTAATAATGGTTACATCCTGCTATTGTAAAATACATTTCTTTCATTGTCGTGTCCTCCTGCTATTATACCGGTCCGTCTATTTTACATTCATCATAATACTTGCACAGCATACATAAGCTGTTGCAGTGTTTTGAATGATGCAGTGTCCTTTTTATCCAATAAATAAATTTTTCCATTTTGTCCTGTCCTCCTGTTTTCGTAAATTAAATGCCTGTTTCTTATGATGGCTATAGCTTAGCATTTTACGAGTCCCAAAGTCTGCCCTCGCACATCGAATCTTTGTTCTTTATTGCAATAAAACTACAAAAAAGGACGCGGAATCTGCTCTGGCATTTCCAATGAGATCACAATGCGAGTATTGAAAGTACCAGTAAAAATAATGTTTCTACCGTAGGAACAGAAAAAGCTTCAAAATATGCTTAAAAATATTTATGAAGTCTACCAATTAATGAGTTTTCATTGTATAATATCTTTGTCGTACAGGTTCACTTTCCTTTTTAATGTTTTGTGCAAATTCATTATACATCAGAAAGCCCTGTACATTTCTTTTTATGAAAAAAGTTGTAAATTGGTATTTTATAATTAACTCATAACCACAAGAGAAGGTGCTTTTAATGGCTATCATAAAACAATTCGACAAAAGATCTGGTATGTGAGTAACAAATAGAAAGTTGAAGGGAGAACTGGAAGAATATAAAGCAAAAAAAGCACTAGAGAAAAAAATGAAAACTACCGTTATTTTTGATCCGAGAGAACGGAATGAGTGGAAGTATTATCGCGGAATGGCGAAGCTGATTGGGCATTTTACAGTAGCAGAATTAAGAATGAGTATGACATTGAAAATCTACCAGGGCATAAGGATATTTGGAAGATTTTGTCTGTTGCAAATATTTCTAAAAATAAAAATGGGGATAGCGAAGTGACAATTAATTATCTTGAGTTTAGTAACTTGACCAAAGATTTTAAAAAAAGAGAAAAAACCAAAACAATTGTCATTAAGAGAAAATGGGATTTCTATAATGAACTTATGGATTTCTTAGTCGAAATGTAAAGTTGCATGGGATGCATTGAAAGATCTTTTAGGCGGGACCGCCTGCTCTTGACATGCGTTTTAGTAACTGTTATATATAAACAAAAGGCGAAAAGCTGATTTTTCAAGCCTTTCGCCCATCATTATCATAGAAGAATCTAATTTACAGACTTTTCTTCATAGTCTCGATTTTGAAAAGGACTAATTGAAATCTTTATTCTGTTTTTCTTATTCATTTGCAAACTTTAATCAAATATTGCGTCCTTTCTGCAGTATATTTGCGCTTGCAGTAATCGTATTCTATTTGTAATCTTTGTTTTTGAGCAACGTACCTACAAACGGTATCGTAGCAAATTCCTGCGGGTTACTTCTGATAATGTAATCGATATAATTTCCCACAATCAACGCGTATGCATAGTAGCCCATTGGGTTCGGATGAAAGCCCAACCCGAACGATTTACGCATTTCTGCATCGTATATGGGCGCATGCGCAGTCATATCCAGCAAGTAAGTAAACTCAAACATATCGCAAAATTTGGCGAGTTCGCTTGCGATATAACGGATATCGTTATCACACGCTTCACCGCGCAGTTGAGGAGTTACAACAAAAATACGCGCGTTAGGCTCTATTGTTTTAAGTTTGGAAACGATTTTGCCCATATTACCGAAAAACGTATCGCCATTATCCTGCGGACAATCGGCGTTGACGTCCTTGACACTTCCAAGAGGATGCCCGAACACAAATGAATCGTTGTTGCCTAACGCAATAATATACGCTTGATTCCATTGCCAAAATCCGTTTACGTCCGCCCAACTTTGAACATACTCTCGCGCGGTCATTCCGCCGCGGGAATAATTGTTGTATTTTGTTCCAGTAATGCGCTCTAAAACGGCGGGCCACGAGTACTCGTACATATCGGTATAAACTATATTTCCGTTTTCATCGTGACTTTCAAACTCGCCCGATGCCAAAGAATCCCCTATAACACCTATTTGCTTAAAAACGCCCGCAAAACCGCACGTTTCCTTAATAATATCTAACGGCTGTTCGCCTGCGCCGATTTCAAATTGTTTGTTATTCATTTTATTCACCGTCCTTTTGTTCTTCTTTAACCTTTTTAGGCTTATCCCATTCCGTACCGGTTACAGTTTTAAGATCAAGTCCGCGAGTTTCGCCGACAAACAGCCACATTATTACAATTGCACCTACAAGCCCTGGAACCGTCAAGCCCAAATACATATAGCCGAACATGCGTTCAGGAATGATAGGCAGCAGTATCATAGTAATAACTGTTGCAAGTCCGCCCATAACTCCGTTAAGCAACGTATTGATTACCGTAACCGACGAACGCAGGTTTGTAGGAGTCGATTCGGAAAACATAATTCCGCCGATGGTATCGCCTGCGCCCCAGTAACTGCCCATAAATCCGCCGATAGCAAAACCCGTCAAATACGGAGTCCACTTGAACATACCGCTAAAGATAAACAGCAAATAACACGTCAACGCCGAACAAGACATTGCGACTATAGTTACTTTACGTCCGAATTTATCCGACACAAAACCGGAAATCAATGTAAACAGCGCATTGCCAACGGGATACAGAAACAAAGCAAGAGTTATTTCTTCTTCTGTCATCAGCGCCGACTTTGCCATGACCGTACTGTACGTTGCCGTACCTAACGAAGCGAGATAAAAGCAGCAACAAGCAATAATCAAAAAGCGCAATTGTCTGTGTCTGAATGCGAATTTTACAGCGGTCAGAATTCCGCCTTGTGCGTTTTGTTCGCGTCCTTCCTTGCTGCGTTGTTCACGTTCTTCTATAGGCGTTTTTAAATACTCTATTCTTTTAGTCAAAAATGCGTTTGTTTCCCTAGCAAAAAGCAGCGCGAATAACGACATTACAAAACCGATAATTGCCGGCACCAAATATACTACGTGCCAACGCTCGCTTACGTTTTGCATGAGTGTAGCCCTAAGCAACGGAACAAGTAACGTGCCCAGTATCGCCACCGCTTTTACGATTGCGTAGTTACGGGCGCGAGACTTTTTGTCGGAGCATTCCAGTATGTACACGCATTGCATATCGTGCGAGACCATAAAACTCATCAACGTGCCGCCTATCATGTAAACGTAGATATCTTTAGATAAATACACAAGGAACAGCCCTAAGCCCATACATAATGTGTTAATAACCAAAAACGGCTTACGCCCGAATTTGTCCGCAAGGGGACGATAGAAAATAATAAGCAGTGTTACCGGATAGGAAATAAAACCCATGGCGGAAAAGAGCGATAATCCCGCGCCGTATTCCATACCCATATTTTTTACGAAGAATTCTGTAACTATATTCGCCTGAAACTGAATGGATATAGTAGACGCGATTTCGTCCGTTATGTAGATGAGTGACAAAATCATAAACAAGTAAATCAAATAAAACTTGTTGCTTCTCGCGCCCAACTGCTTTTCGCGGCGGATAAGTTCCTTAGCTTCGCGCGCCTGTAATCGTTCAACGTTTTTTGCCATTTTGAGTTTTCTCCTTTTGAAAATTGTAAACAAGGAAATTCTTGGTCATCTCGTCGGTAATGCCGTAGCGCTCCGCCAAATTGTGTATGGCTTGCAAGAAATCCGCACCAGAGCAGCCTTTAGACAACAAGTTTTCTTTTTCGATAAGTTTATTCCAAAAAACATTCAAAACAATTTCGTCGGTGGCAAGGGAAACAACCGAATGATTGCGCGTATGCGCGTAAACGTTGCGATCTCCTTCTTCTCCGACTAAACACTCTCCGCCGTCGATTATAATTGTTGTTCTACGGTATGGAAACAGTGTTGAAACGTCGTTGATATTGTACGAATACACCGTTGCGCCCTCGACCAAAATGCTTTCGAAGGTAAAAATATACACCTTTACCCCGCGGGATATTGCGTTTTCGATATTACTACGTAGCACTTCGAACGGCTCTCGCCAAATGGACAGCGAAATTTCCGCTTGCGCGCTGTCGATAAGTTTCTTTGCCTTAGCAACGTATTTTTCTTCGCCCACTATATTCATTACATAATCGACGTCGGCGTTTTCCGTTGCAAGTTGTTGTAGCTCGCGTTCGGCGCAGGCAATATTCTTTTCGTTTTCTTCCTTGATGCTACGTATAAGGTCTTGATACTCGAGAGGCTTGTAAAAATTCGGCTCTCCGTCTATACGAATAACCGCGCCCTTTGCCACCAAGCGATTGATAACCTCGTACACCAACGAACGCGCAACGCCCGAAAGTTTTGCGATTTCGTAACCGTTTAACACTTTATGTTTAATTAGTGTTCCGTATACTTTTGCTTCGTTTGACGAAAAGCCGAGTTTCTCTAAAAATTCATAATTGTTCATAGTAGTTATACCCCACACCACTATTATCTTACAAATCTCTGAGTTGTCAATACAATTTTTGAAAAATATGGTATTAAATTTACTTTTTGCGTCAATACGGGCTGTCGTCAAAGTACAGTTCGTCGTACAAATCATCACCTCGTTCAAGAGCCATTTTTCAATCTCTTTTTCTGTTTCTGGGCAAGGGAAGGGTTATAGGAAACGATACGTTTTTCTTTTACGCAGAATAAAGTCTCTTTTTCCTCACCGGTTTCAGGAGCTGTTTCCTTGAATTTATAAGAAAAAGTATCCATGCTCCTGCCAAGTACATGATCAAATTCATCAAGAACATCCGTCATTAGCCCCTTATCAATCCGACTTTTACACTCTGCAATCAGCACAGCAGGGATTCCATAAAATGCTTCTGCAATACTTCCTGTAATGGCTCCAAGTGTATCCGTATCTCCACCAAGTGATATTGCATTACGCACTGCGTCCTCAAAATCCTTGGATTCCAGAAATGCGATGATTGCTTCTGGCACCGTTTCCTGACAGCTTTCAACATGATGGTAGTAAGGTCGGATATTATCCAATGTTCTACTCAGATCATAATGAAACTCCCTCTCTATATACTCTTTGATTTCTTCTTTTGAAGAGCCATTCCTTGCCATGTATATTGCACTTGCTGTTGCTTCTGCACCCTTTATACCTTCCGGATGATTATGTGTCACATTTGCTGTCGCTCTTGCTACCTCTCTTGTTCTTTCAATTGAATCATAAAGCCAGCCTGCAGCTGACACTCTCATGGCTGAACCATTTCCATAGCTTCCGTATGGCTTCGGATTATTTTCTTTAAGCCAATGTCTGAAGCTTCCACCATAACCTGCATGTGGATATCTTTTTCCCCAATCCTGCATATTGGATGCTACCGCCTCTTCAATTTCCTTTACTGCAGCTTTTAGTCCGACTGCCAGGAGAGCTTCTCCAACTGCTATTGTCATAACAGAATCATCTGTAAAGCCACAGCCTTCACTAAACAAATCAAAGTTCTTTGTTTTATCACCTCTGTCAAACTCAAACGGGCTTCCAATAATATCTCCTAAAATCGCTCCGTACATATATGCCTCCAATCCCCGGATTACTCCGGCACCTCTCTTTCTTTGTTACAATATAAGTATAATTGAATGACATCTTTATATGGTCGCTGTTCGGGCGACACTTTTAAGATAAAAACAAACGCCGATACTATGTGAGTACCGACGTAACATTTACTAATCAATATTTACTTGTAAACTCTTCATAGAAAATAATTTCTTCATCCGCTGTTGTATCCTTATCTATGAATTCCTGCAAGTCTTTTTTCATATTATCAAATACTTCCTGACTATGACTTTTATTACAAAAAGCTGTATGCATCATACATCCATATACACCACATGTAATTGCATCATATCTTTCACATCTTTCCAAGGTTATCCTACACGATTCTTTATATTCCTCATCTGCAATAATCGTGCCTCCCTCACTGCCAATAGAATTCGGTTTATATATGTCATCCCACATATCAATCTTGCTCCTATACTCCAAGAATTTCATTCGTATACTTAAATAATGTCACATTCAGCTGCATAATATCATACTGCTTATCTGTTATAGCCTTCTGTACGATCAGATCCACCTTACTGCTTGGACTAAATGCCCAGTCTGCTCTGGCAAGTAAGTCTTTCGACTGTTCCAGATCAAGCTTCAGTGCAATGCAGAGTGCCATCACAGTCTTCTTCTTTGGATGATAATTCTGGTCACATTGAATTTTTGAAAAATGTTTTCTATCAAGGTTTGCCCGTTTCCACACATCCTTATTATCAAGATGCGATTCGTCGATCAGCTCAAATAATTTATCATGAAATGAAACACCAATATTTGCAAGCTGGTCTTCCAAAAAAATGTCTGCTGACAGCATACAAGGCTGCGCTAACCCTGTATCTTCCTCAAGTGGATAGTTATCTTCTGCCTCTCTTGGAAGCATCTCCTCATAGAACGCTTCCTCTGGCAATTCTCTCATGCGGGTGTTGCTTCTGCTTCGCACCGGATATTCTTTTCTATGACTTTCCCTGACATAATTAGCATCTATGTAGGAATCAATATCACCTACAATCTGACCGGATAGCTGAAACGACCTTTTATCAAACACTACCAATATAATTTCAATTTCATTTTCGGTAAGAAACTGGCTGAATACTGACACAGCAATCTGCAATGCCTTATCCTTCGGAAATCCATATACACCTGTCGAAATTAATGGAAAGGCAATACTCTCACACTTAAGTTCTAATGCTTTTTGCAATGATTTATGATAACAATTCTCCAGAATTTCAAATTCATGGTGCAATCCATCCGTCCATACCGGACCTACTGTATGAATAATATATTTTGCCTTTAGGTTATATGCACCGGTGACAGCAATATCACCTCTTGCAATTTTGCCGATATTCGCTCTTTCTGCGAGCAGCTTTTCTTTTCCTGCTGCCTCATATATTGCTAAATCCGTGCCACTTGCACATATCGGATATGGATTAGCAGTATTTACGATTGCATCTGCTTTTACCTTTGTTATATCGTTGCGAACAATCTTAAATGGCATTGTGGCACCTCCTTATGCATGCCTGTATTACTTTAACAGCTTCCTTATCTGCTTATCCGTTGCCTCCGGATACATCTCATACATATAATCTACAATCTGCTTCCATGAATCCTGTGGATTATCCTTATAACAGGAAGTCACATAATCGTATCCATAGATATGCTCAATAGATGAATACACTGCCACATCCCATCCATATTCAATACCTCTTTTATTCACTCTCTTCTTAAAATCGCAGTTGCACAGATATGTCTGCATCATAAGAT
>ERZ1026858.238-NODE-238-length-31204-cov-46.374041_pt1 | contig 31204 bp, 29 predicted proteins | sample MGYA00380159_ERZ1026858 | MGnify/ENA primary metagenome ERZ1026858 (study PRJEB33269, sample SAMEA4719795) | human gut metagenome | biome: human-associated habitat; feature: organic feature; material: feces | place: Cameroon | collected 2013-10 ...
TGTATATATTAGCATTTACACACATTTTCTTATCATTTTGAATGTTGCATGAGATCTGACGTTGTATTGGCGGTGTATCAGCGTTGCTCGTTTCGACTTACAGGGCAATGCGAAGGCCTATAGAGCGTGAAACGGGCAGAGGACTGGCTCCACGCTTTTTATTGTATGTACATAATTAACATAGCTAACAATTACTGGTATTTTCTTGGGAGTCGGAAGATCAGAACAATTAATTCTTTTATTATGGAAAAGAATAAGAACGAAGAACTTCAGTCGCGTAGGGATTTCTTCAAAAAGGCGGCTAAAGGTGTATTGCCTATTTTAGGTGCTGTGGTACTTGCCAATGCTCCTCAAATTCTGAATGCTTCAGAAAAAACACCGATGGGCTGTAATTATGGCTGTACAGCAGTATGCTCTACTTCTGCTTGCCAGGGAACATGTGCAGGTGGCTGTAGATTCACATGTACTCACACTTGTAAGAACTATGGTTGTAAAGGTGTAAACAAGGCTTAAGTTCTTTTGTGTCTGTCATTTTGCATTATCTGTATTTTGACAGACACATTTTATTATTAAATAAATATGGTATGGAGATTAAGAGTCAGAGTTCTGTATGGAAAGATGGCATAGCTAAAGAAATAACTTTTATTGTTACAAAGGATTGTCAATTGGCATGCAAGTACTGCTATCTCGTTGGTAAAAACTCAAAAGAAGAAATGTCTTTTGATGTTGCAAAAGAGTCGGTTGACTATATACTCAAACATGAATATGACGATTTCTTTGCAACTGAATCTGTTGTGTGGGACTTTATCGGAGGTGAACCTATCTTACGTATTGACCTTATAGATAAAATATGCGACTACATAAAACAAGAAATGTATCGTTTGAATCATCATTGGTTTAATTCTTATAGATTCAACTTTACTACAAATGGAATCAACTATAACAGCGAAAAAATTCGCCGATTTATAGAAAAGAACAGTTCGCATATTACGATTACAATAACTATTGATGGCACTAAGCGTAAACATGATTTGAATAGAGTTTATAAAAACTCAAATAAAGGGTCGTACGATGACGTTGTTAAAAACATCCCGCTTTGGCTTAAAGATTTCCCTGGCGCTGCAACAAAGGTTACAATAAGCAGTGCCGACATCCCTTATATAAAGGAGAGTGTTCTGCATCTATTCGAACTTGGCATACATGAAGTGAATATAAATTGCGTCTTTGAAAACGTATGGAAAGAAGGCGACGATATGCTACTTGAACAACAACTATTGGAACTGGCCGATTATATAATTGATAATGAACTGTACAAAAACTTCAACTGTTCGTTTTTCGATGATACAATAGGAAAGCCCTTAGACGTTGCATTGTCAAATGTAAATTGGTGTGGTGCTGGCCAAATGCTATCTATTGACTCTGCTGGCCAGTTCTATCCATGTACCCGATTCGCCCAATATTCATTACGTGAGAAGAAAGCGTGGAAAATCGGAAATGTTAAAGACGGTATAGATAATAACAAATTGCGTCCGTTCTATACATTAACACGCTCATTGCAATCCTCACAAGAATGTATGACGTGCGATGTGGCCTCTGGTTGCGCATGGTGTCAAGGCGAAAATTATGATGCAGCCGATACTCCCACTTTATATCAACGTAGCACCGCTATTTGTTTGATGCACAAGGCACGTGTGCGAGCTAATAATTACTATTGGAACAAACTGTTTAGAAAACTCGAGAAAGAGGGTGTTATAGAAGAGGGAAAGGCTGAAATATACAAACCATTACGAATAAACAAACTATGTTAATATGCTACAGTATTTAGTTATAAACTTGGATGATGTAAGTACGTCTTATTGTCATTATGAGATAAATTGTGGCTCGCCTAACTTGATAGGTTTGGACAAATTGCAAAAGGGAATATGTTTTGCGATGAAGGAAAACCTATCTGTTCAAGTAGTATATCCAGACTATCTCATACCCAAAGAGTATAAGGAAGCAATAGACGCTGTAGATCATTATGATATTGTATCATCTCTATGTGAGGATAAGGAGTTGCGCGAACATGCAGATATTACAATTCTACATGACTGTATTGCACTTGATAAATATCCTTTTGATAATAAAAAGACTTATGTATTGCGTATCACAATACATGATTTCTTAGATAGATATTTGTTCATAAAACATGTTTTGCATGAAGCTGGACGATTAAACATCATTTTTACAGACATAGAGAACTTCTGTGACGAAGACATACAAAAGTACAATGAAGCGCTGTCCGTTCTTTCTTCTACTATTGAGGATTGTTATGATAAAGGCAGATTCGTCCAATTGAATTTGCTTACCGACAGATTGACATTAGCAACAATGAGAAATTGTAATGCCGGTGTTGATAGTGTTACACTGGCACCCGATGGCAATTTCTATATTTGCCCTGCTTTCTATTATGCAAATGAAGATGAGGATTATGGATTAGGAAAGTCGAAAACGAATGTAGGAGACTTGGAGAATGGGTTGAACATTAAAAATGCAAGATTGTATACTCTTGAGAATGCCCATTTATGCAGTCTTTGCGATGCCTATCATTGTCAACGCTGCGTATGGCTAAATAGAAAACTCACCTATGAGGTCAATACACCAAGCCATGAACAATGCGTTATGGCTCATTTGGAAAGAAATCAGACAAAAGATCTGATGAAACGATTGAGGAATAAAGGGTTTTGCTTTGACCAAAAGATTAAAGATATAAATTATTTAGATCCGTTTGTAATAAGACGTGAGTGGTAGTACAATAAAATTTAATTATGAGAAATCTATTAATTTTGTTTTTGCTAAGTTTGTTAAGCTTAACATTTACCTCTTGTGAGGTAGAAACCGGTGAAACATGCTATAAATGCGACGGTTTAGGATTGTGTGATGAATGTGTAGGAACTAAACTTTGTATGGTTTGTTACGGAGGCACTGATTTGTATTGTTCTTATTGCAGAAATACAGGCAAATGCCCTAATTGTAAAGGTTCGGGCAAATGTCCAGTTTGTAAAGGAAAAGGAACTAACTAATATATAACAAATATGGCAATAAGAAAAATAGTTGGGCAGGTTCTGCCTGAAGAACGCGACGAGATACAGCAGCTCTTTGAGCGCCGCAACGGACTGAATGAGCTTGCGCGTATAGTGACTGCCGACAGCACCGAGCTTTACGAGAAACTCGTTAAGGACCTCGGTGAAACAGGTACACGCTTTCAACAATGGTGGAACCGCATGGCGCAGAAATACCAATGGGAGGGTTGTGACGACAGCAACTGGGAGATAAACTTTAACACATGTGACATATATCTTGTTGGAGGACAGTGTGATGAATGCAATGCTTAATTTTATGGTGTCGCCTATGATGATAGGCACATCCGAACTTTTGCTTATCGGAGCCTTGGTGCTCCTTCTGTTTGGCGGTAAGAAGTTGCCCGAGATGATGCGTGGCCTTGGACAGGGTGTGCGCAGCTTTAAGGACGGAATGAAGGAAGAAACTGACCCTCAAGGCGATGCCGCCAACCACAATGACGCACAAGAGCAAGCTGCACCGCAACAGCAGGCAGTTTCTACAGAAAAGAAAAATGAGCAGACCGATGACAAGTAACGACAACGGACTGATGACATTCGGAGGGCATCTTGAGGTATTACGCAAGATGCTCTTCCGCATTATAGGGGTGGCATTAGTATTTGCCGTCCTGATATTCTGTGCCAAGGACACCACGTTCAGCCTGTTGCTTGCCCCGTGCGACAACAACTTTATAACCTATCGTTGGATAGAGAGCATAGCCCACGATATGGGTATAAACTTCAGCTTCGCCACTTTCCACGTACAGCTTATCAATACCGAGTTGTCGAGCCAGTTTATGACACACGTGTCCACGGCAGTGTATCTTGCCTTGCTCTTTACCTCGCCTTACGTGGTTGTAGAGCTTTACCGATTTATAGCACCCGCACTCTACTCCAATGAGCGTCGCTATTCGGTTGTAGTGTCGGTGTCTATATATGTGTTATTCATGCTTGGAGTGTTGATGAGCTATTATATACTGTTTCCATTTGCCCTGCGTTTCTTGGGTACTTATCAGGTAATGCCCGATGTGGTGAACCAGATAAACCTCTCGTCGTACATCTCCACGTTTACAACTTTGACGTTGCTTATGGGACTTGTGTTTCAAATACCAGTACTCTCGTTTTTCCTTGCCAAGATGGGGCTACTCGAGTCGGGCTTCATGAAGCAGTATCGCCGTCATGCCTTTATACTTATAGCTGTTATTGCAGCTTTCATCACTCCTCCAGATATCTTCACATGTTGTCTTGTTACGGTGCCAATGTATGCGCTGTACGAGATTAGCATACTGATTGTCGGACGGGTTGAAAGGTAGATGCAATGCGATATACAGCGATGGCATCAATTAGGTTAAATTGCTTGATCTGCATATTATTTTTGCAAAAACTTGAATATTCTGATTTATTGCTGTATCTTTGTATAAGATAGGCTGCTTCTCAGCATAATATTCAAGCAAGCTTGATATTCTGCATTCGATTTGCACTATCTTTGCCTAACGCTATAATACAATCAGTTATGAGACAGTCAGAAGAACGATATATCAGTTTGTTGACCGATTTTGGCTTTAAACTTTTTGATGCTGCTGCCGTGGCACGTTTCACTCCAACAGAGTTGCGCGAATATGAGGATAGCCTCAAGGCATATCGCGACATAAAGAACTCGTTGGACACGGCGAAGGAGCAAGGACGAGAGGAAGGCATGGAGGAAGGACTTGCAAAAGGTAGAGAAGAAGGACTTGCGAAGGGACGAGAGGAAGGACTTGCGAAGGGTCGTGCTGAAGGAATAGCGTTAGTGGCAAAGATGATGTATGACAAAGGGATGGACGTTGATGCTATTGCGTCAATGATTGGTATGTCAAAAGACGAGGTGGAGCGGTTGTGTGAGCAATGAAAAAGCTTTGTCAATACGCTGCCGTGCATTCTATTCCCTCTGCCGCCACTCGGTCGCGGATGTTGTTGAGCTCTTCGTGGGTGGCTTTCTGCAATGTGTGGCAAGGTGTGTCGCGGTCAATTGTGTAGATCATCACCTGCTTCGGACGGATAAGCTTAAGCGCTTCTATCCAGGGCGTTACGTAACGGTCGGACGTGTTGTTGAGGTCCTGACCGCTGATGTCGGTTCCCTTCATGAACATAGTCTGGATGATGACGTTGCCGTGGAACGATCGGAGAGTGCTGATGATGTCGTCAATGTTGTATGCTGGCGATGTCGGACGGTCCACGCGGCGGATGTAGTCGATGTCCACGGTGTCGAGCTTCAGGATGTTGTTGTCCACGCGCTCCAAGGCACGATGGACGGCAGGCAGATGTGCCATGGTGGAGTTGCTGAGCACCGATACCTTCGCTGCGGGGAAATATCGGTTGCGCAGGCGGATGGTGTCGTCCACTATGCCCTCAAAGTCGGGGTGCGTTGTAGGCTCTCCATTGCCCGAGAAAGTTATGACGTCCAGTTTTTTATGTATGTCTTTCATCTCCTTTAGCTTTCTTTCCAGGCATTCCGCCACGTGCTGTCGTGACGGGCGCGGCAGGGTGGGGCGGCGCATGGCGTTGTAGCCCACTTCACAATAGATGCAGTCGAACGTGCAAATCTTGCCGTCGCTCGGGTTGACGTTCACGCCGAGCGAGATGCCCAGACGCCGGCTGTGTATGGGTCCGACGATGGGAGAAGGATATAAAGCTGTTGGCATAAGATTATATATGTATATTATTAATGTATAGTGCAAAGTTAAACAATGTGTGTGATATACTGCCTGATAGTCCGAAAAAGCTTGTTAATTGACGTTAATCAGTCGCTGAAACCAATATTTTTTTGTTCCTTTGCAAGAAATTTGGAGTAATATATCCTTTTGGAAATGGCAAATAAAAAAAAGAAGACCGGCAATCGTCATGGATTGCAGGCAGTAACGCTATGTATAAGCACGGCAATGGTGCTTATCTTATTGGGCCTCGTGGTGTTCTCCGTGTTCACCGCGCGCAACCTTTCTGAATATGTCCGTCAGAACATCGTGGTGACAATGGTGCTTCAGGACGACATGACGTCGGGAGAGGCACAGCAGTTCTGTGCCCGTCTGCGCACGCGTCCTTACATCCACAAGCTTACGTACGTCAGCAAGGAGGAGGCGCTCCGTGAGGGCATCCGCACGCTGGGCACCGACCCGCGCGAGTTTGCCGACACCAATCCATTCCTTTCTTCTGTGGAAGTGACGCTCAAGTCCGACTATGCCAATTCGGACTCGCTCGCCTATATCTCGCGTGAGCTGAAGAACTATCCGAAGGTAAGTGAGGTGAAGTATGAGAAAGACCTCGTGGACAGCGTGAATGCCAACATCGCCAAGATCAGCGTGGTGTTGCTCAGCATAGCCCTGCTGCTCACCATCGTGTCGTTCTCGCTCATCAACAACACCGTGCGTCTGAGCATCTATGCCCGCCGCTTCTCCATCCATACGATGAAGCTCGTTGGCGCGTCATGGGGATTCATCCGCGCTCCCTTCGTGCGCCACTATATGCTGCTGGGCTTGCTTGCCGCCATCATAGCGTGCTGCGCCCTCGGCGGAGCCATCTACGCCCTTTACGTGTATGAGCCGGCTGTCCTTGACATCCTCACATGGGACGTGCTCGCCATAACAGCCGGTGTGGTGGTGTTCTTCGGACTGTTCCTGACAGCCATCTGCGCTACGATTTCTGTGAACAAGTTCCTCAGAATGAAGGCTGGCGACCTGTATAAGATTTAAATATATACATTACATAACAAATTCAATTTCAGTTATAAAATGGACAAAAGAAATTATGCTTTCGGAAAGACAAACTTCATTCTGTTGGCAGTAGGAATGGCAATCGTCATTCTTGGTTTTGTGCTTATGAGCGGTGCAGGAAGTGACGAGGGCGTGTTCTCCGCCGACATCTTCAGCGCTCGTCGCGTAAAGTTGGCTCCAGCCGTATGCTTCATCGGCTTTATCTCCGTGATATACGCCATCATACGCAAGCCGAAGGATTGACTTATACGATAGTTAACATTTACAGGATAATAAAAACGTAATTAAAAAGTGAATTGGTTTGAAGCTTTAATCCTTGGTATCGTCCAGGGACTTACTGAATATCTGCCTGTCAGCAGTAGTGGTCATCTCGCAATCGGCTCTTATCTCTTCGGCATCGAAGGAGAAGAGAACCTTGCATTCACAGTGCTCGTGCATGTAGCTACGGTGATGAGTACGTTTGTGGTGCTGTGGAAGGAGATCGACTGGATTCTCAAAGGTCTCTTCAAGTTCGAGATGAACGCCGAGACAAAGTACTTCCTCAACATCGTCGTTTCGATGATTCCGATCGGCATCGTAGGCGTGTTCTTCAAGGACAAGGTGGAGGAAATCTTCGGTTCTGGTCTTCTTATTGTAGGCTGCATGCTGTTCGTAACGGCAGCCCTGCTTGCCTTCTCTTACTTTGCAAAGCCACGTCAGCGTGAGAACATCTCAATGAAGGACGCCTTCATCATCGGTCTGGCACAGGCTTGCGCTGTAATGCCCGGTCTGTCGCGTTCAGGTTCGACCATCGCCACCGGTCTGCTCCTCGGCAATAAGAAAGAGAAGCTGGCACAGTTCTCTTTCCTCATGGTCATCCCGCCCATCCTCGGCGAGGCACTTCTCGACGTGCTGAAGGCTGTGAAGGGTGAGGAGGCGTTCGGCGACATCAGCGTGCTGCCGCTCGTAGTTGGCTTCGTGGCAGCATTCGTAAGCGGATGTCTGGCATGCCGTCTGATGATAAACCTCGTGAAGAAAGGCAAGCTTATCTACTTTGCCGTATATTGCGCCATCGTAGGAGCAATCACCGTCGCTTGCTCTTTGATGTAAATATCATAGACTATATACATTATTATATATATACAAACACTTACTGAATGAATTTCACCAAGGGCGAAGTTATCGCCATTAACAAACCGCTCGGTATGACGAGCTTCGGTGCCCTGGCGTTTGTCCGCAACCGCATCTGCAAGCGTCTTGGCGTAAAGCGCATCAAGATTGGTCATGCTGGCACTCTTGATCCGCTTGCCACCGGTGTTCTGGTGCTCTGCACAGGACGCTTCACGAAGCGCATTGAGGAATTTCAGCTCCACGGCAAGGAGTATGTCGCCACGCTGCAGTTCGGTGCCACCACTCCGAGCTATGACATGGAGCATCCCGTGAACGAGACCTTCCCCACTGACGCCATCACACGTGAGTCGCTGGAGCAGGTTCTGACACAGTTCGTGGGCGACATCGAACAGATTCCGCCGACGTTCAGCGCGTGCAAGGTGAACGGTCAGCGTGCCTATGACCTCCGTCGCAAGGGCGCCGACGTGGAGCTGAAGCCGAAGCACATACGCATCGACAGCATCGAGCTCATGGATTTCTCTCCCGAAACCATGCAAGCCACCATCCGTGTGGCGTGCGGAAAGGGAACCTACATCCGAGCTCTCGCACGCGACATCGGACGTGCTCTCCAGTCAGGAGCTTACCTTACGCAGCTCTGCCGCACCAAGTCGGGCGACAGTCACATCGAGAACTGCCTGTCACTCGACACCTTCGAGGAATGGCTCGCGCAGCAGACCATCGAGACCGACGACGATGCGCAGCAGCCATCGCAGACACCCCAAGTTTAATCATCCCCACCCCGAACAAACACAACATCTTTTATATAGCAGACATGAAGTTATCACAGTTCAAGTTTAAGTTGCCAGAAGAGCAGATAGCACTCTATCCGCATAGCATATACCGTGAGTTCGAAAACGACAACGGTGAGAAGGAGACATTCCGCATCACACGCCGTGACGAATGCCGACTTATGGTCCTTCACAAGAAGTCGCAGACCATCGAAATGTATAAGAAGGACGCTGACGGCAATCCCATTGAGGGTGAATTCCTTGATTTCCGCAACATCCTCGACTATTTTGACGAGCACGACACCTTCATTTTCAACGACACGAAGGTGTTCCCCGCCCGCCTCTATGGCACGAAGGAGAAGACAGACGCCAAGATTGAGGTGTTCCTTCTGCGCGAGCTGAACGAAGAGATGCGTCTTTGGGACGTTCTCGTCGAGCCGGCACGTAAGATACGTATCGGCAACAAGCTCTTCTTCGACGAGTCGGGAACAATGGTGGCTGAGGTCATCGACAACACCACCAGCCGTGGACGTACGCTGCGATTCCTCTACGACTGTCCGCACGACGAGTTCAAGCGCGAGCTTTATGCGCTCGGCGAGGCTCCGCTCCCACGATACATCATCGACCGCCGCGACAATCCGCACGGCACGGAGGAAGACTTCGACGACTTCCAGTGCATCTTCGCAAAGAACGAAGGCGCCGTTACGGCTCCTGCCACAGGACTCCACTTCTCGCGTGAGCTTATGAAGCGCATGGAGATTCGCGGCATCAACTTCGCATATATCACCCTCCATTGCGGCCTTGGCAACTTCCATGACATTGAGGTGGAAGACCTTACAAAGCACAAGATGGACTCGGAGCAGATGCACATCGGAGCTGAGGCATGCCAGATTGTCAACGACACGAAGCGTGCAGGACATCATGTATGCGCCGTAGGCACAAGCGTGGTGAAGGCCACGGAGACCGCTGTTGGCACGGACGGAATGCTCAAGGAGTATGACGGATGGACCAATAAGTTCATCTTCCCGCCCTACGATTTCGGACTGGCAGACTCGATGGTGTCAAACTTCTACCATCCTTACTCAACTCTCCTCATGGAGACCTGCGCCTTCGGTGGCTACGATCTCGTGATGGAGGCATACAATCTCGCCGTGAAGCACGGATACATGTTCGGTTCGTACGGCGATTCGTTGCTGATTCTCAACGATTAAATAGGAGTTTTGAGTTTTGAATTTTGAGTTTTGAATTATTCTCGGCTTCGCCTGCGATTATGAATTATTCAATTTTGAATTACGAATTTGCAAAGTAACAATTCATAATTGAACAACTCCTAATCGCGAAGCGACAATTCAAAACTCAAAACTCAAAACTCAAAATTCCTTTTTTGTTAATTTGTGTATAATATTATCTCCCGAAATAAAAATATGGAATAAAATGTTTGATATTCCGTTCATTATGTCTATATTTGCAAAAAATATATAAACTATTATCATAAATAATCATTAACGTTAGATGAAAAAATCTTTACTTTTGGCTATTGCAAGCACTTTCGCTGTGTCTGCAATGAACGCACAGCCCTTCGCAGAGGGAGTGAAGCACTTTAATGATGCTCCCGTAGCAAAGCGTCTTGTGGCTTCTGTAGGTAAGGTTGCCAAGAAGGCACCCGCTGCAGCAAAGCCTGTTTATTACCTCTCGCCTTCAGGCTCGCTCTTCCAGGACTATGATCGTGACGGTCAGCTTTGGGGTCCTTCTTACCTCGTTGTGCCTGCTAACCAATGGGTGAAGTTCGAGAAGGCTGGTACAGCAAAGGGTCCTTACCTCTGGCATCAGAATATCTACGACTTCTATGGCGAACTTACTTCTTATGACCGCACGGGTCTGACCGGCAATTCTTACCGCTCTGACGCTGACGACAACTTCTATCTGAAGTCAAGATTCAACGCTCGTGACGCTGCTCCGACAATTATCTGCGGCACTGACTCGTTCACACTTTGTGATGACAACGAATACTGGCTTACCGACAATCCGTACGCTTCTCCAGCTTATTACACCAAGATGCTCGCTGGCGAGGATCAGGTAGGACGTCGTATCCAGCCCGTTGCCTTCACCGATTCGCACGTAAGCCTGATACAGCTCGGTGGTCTGCAGAGCAATTATGTATATGGAACAGGTAAGCTTGTCACTGATGACAACATTACATATACAAGCACTGGTGTTTACCAGAACTTCCCGAAGCCGATGGCTCCTATGTACGTAGAGGACATCTTCTTCAACGCACTCTCTACAGCTTACAATCCGATTCCTGCTGGCAAGGAGCTCAAGCTCGTGGTTCGCAATATCATCGAGGGCGAGAACGGACAGCGCATCCCCGGCGATAAGGTCATCGCAGAGCTGACATGCACACCTGATTCGGTTAAGGATCTTGGTGGCGTAAACTCAGGCGACCTCTACTTCAATACCTTCAACCTCGTGTTCACACAGAAGGTGGACGGCAAGGCTAAGGGCTTCGTTGTCAACGAGCCTTTCTCTGTTGTGGTTTACGGATTCGACCAGGAGGGTGTTGACGTAGGTCTGACAGGTAGCGCAATTCCTTATTATGTACAGGGCATGGAGCCTGCTCAGGGCACATTCTCATTGGGCACAACTTCTGCTTACGTAAATCTCTATGGCGAAAACAATGTGGCTCTCCATGCTACGTTCAGCGCTATGTATGACTACTGCAACCCGTACATCGACGAGGACGGCAACTTTGGTATTGTAAAGGTGGACGACTCGGGTAATGGCTGCCAGGCTGTAGCCGACAAGCAGAATCAGTTCGGTGGTGGCGTACTCTCAGTTAACTCTCCTTGGTATGACGAGGAAGGCAACGAGAACTATGAAATCTCTGGCGCAGCAGACTGGGTTAAGGGCATCAACATCGACGCTCAGACATATTCTGCTTACGGTATCGTAGTGCTGAAGTTCTCTTGCGACCCACTTCCTGAGGGCGTAAACACACGTTCTTGCAAGCTTACTCTCAAGGGTGTTCGTGGCTCAGCTTCTACAGAGGACATCATCGTCTTCCAGGGTGAGGACGTTTATTCAGCCATCGGTTCTGTTAAGGCTGACGTAAAGGCAGACGGCAAGGCATACAATGTTGCAGGACAGCGCGTTTCTGATAACGCCAAGGGTCTTGTAATAAAGAACGGCAAGAAATTTTTCATTAAGTAATACATCTTTTCCTTAAGTTATAATTAAGGTGAAGTATACATGAATCCCCGGAAGGGAGAAGCTAAGCTCTTCGGTAAGAATGACACTTACTTTTCCCTTTCGGGGCGTTTTTTATCAGACTAACTTAAACCTTTGACGCCCGTATGCGTCAAATAAAAGAATAGAGAGTTGTTATATTAGTTAATAATCAATTAAGAAAACACTTAGATAAATCTATTAATTATGTTTAAACTTTTCCCTACACTTTCGCGTGCGATGGTGGCAGCAGCTATGCTCCTTCCGTCTACGATGAACGCGCAGACTCCGTCCACGGCATCAGCTTATGATGTTCCGTTCTCAGAATTGTGGATGAGCTGGAAGTCTGACCTCAAGAACAACGTATGGACCGTTGAGGACAAGAACAATGACAAAATCACATGGGGTGCTGACCTCGGTGTCGGCAACTTGATGTGCTACGACGGATCTGCCCAGAAGCAGGATGCCGACGACTGGATTGTTTCTCCTCCTATAAAGCTCGTGGCTGGACAGGCTTATCGTGTTGAGACAAGCGCTTTCCGTTCACCGCAGGGCGGACAGGGCGAGCTTTCCATCGCATACGGTCTTAGCGACGATCCTACTGAATATACCACCGTTGTGGACAAGACAGCCGTTACGTCAGCTCTCTCTTGGGGCGGAACGCTTAATGCCACACAGCTCTCGGGAGTCTTCACCGCTCCTACAACAGGCAATTATCGCTTCGGCATCCATGCCACAAGCAAGCAGCGCGGCGCCATCCTTCTGAACGGCGTGAAGGTAACTTCAGAGGCTGCCACATCAGTACGTCCCGCTACCATCAACGACCTTGTGGTTGAGGTAGGTGCGAAGGGTGCTATTTCTGCTAAGGTGAAGTTTACCGTTCCTGCAAAGGACTATAAGGGTGCGCCCCTGTCTTCAGTATCGAGAGTTCAGATCTATCGCGACTATAATGACCTCGTAAAGGTTTACGAGAATCCTACTCCAGGTCAGCAGATAGAATGGAACGACGAGGCTGTAACTGGCGGCAAGCACGTATATAGCGTATACACCACTGCCAACGACATCCGCTCGGACGAGGCTCAGACATCAGTATATGTGGGCGTGGATACTCCGATGGCACCGCAGAACGTACGCGTTTGGGATAACCTTGACGGTACTGCTAAGTTGATGTGGGATGAGACCACAGAGAACAGTGGTGCAAACGGCGGTTATGTGGATATCTCAGAGCGTTATTATCACGTATACCTTCTTGAATATGGTTATCTGAAGGAGCCGGGTGCTAACTATGAGGGACTCACCAAGCCTGAGTATACTCTTACAGATGTCAACTATGAAGGTTCGCAGTACGTAAAGCAGTATGTTGTAAAGGCTCTGACCAACACACCGACCGACACACTTGCTGTCAGCGCTTACGGACGTTATGGTTTCGCTGTAGGTAAGCCTCACGCTATGCCTTGGGTGGAATCGTTCCCCGGCAAGACTCTTGGAGCTGGTCCGTGGATGATTGACGCTACTCAGACCGGTCGCTTCGGTTTGGGTGAGGAATCACAGGACAACGACAACGGTAGCCTTATCTTCTCTCCGCAGAAGGGACAGACACGTGCTTGCATCCAGGGTCCGAAGGTGGATATCTCTAATGCCGGTAACCCGCAGCTTGTGTTCTGGTATTATGCAGTTCCGGGAACAGACGGCAAGATCACAATGAAGATTCTCCGCAACGGTCAGACAATGGAGACAGCTGGCGTTGTTGACTATAATGAACTCGAAGGTGAGCAGGGCTGGCGCTCAGCAGCGTTCGACCTCTCTCAGTTCTCAACCACAGGTACAGAGAACGGTTACATCCGTCCGTTTATCTATGCTGAGGCAGAGAATACATCCATCCAGATTGACAACATCAAGATTTATGATGCTGTAGCAAGCAACATTGAGGCCACTATCGTAGCTCCTGCTCACGTTCAGAAGGGCAAGAAGTGTGGCGTGACCATCAACGTAACTAACCTCGGTACTGCCAAGGCTTCAGGTTATACAGTAAGTCTCTATGTTGACGGCAAGAAGCTTGAGACACAGGAAGGTGAGGATCTTGAGCCAAACGAGAAGGCATCTTACGAGTTTGCTTTCACTCCGAACCTCTACACTGAAGAAATCTCTGTACAGGGTCAGGCAGACTGGGACGCTGACGTTGTTCCTGAGAACAACCTTACAGAGGAGAAGATTGTTTACGTAACATCAGCAGTTCTCCCCGGTATCACCGACCTCGCACTTCAGCAGAATGGCTCAAACGCCGTTCTTACATGGACAGGCATGAACAATGTTGAGGGAACAACAGTATATGACAGCTTCGAGAACTACTCACCGTGGCTTATCTCTAATGTAGGCGACTGGACTCTCTACGACGGCGACAAGGCTGGTACATACGGCTTCGGCGGCATCACATATCCTCACATGAAGGACGCTGCTTCGTTCATCGTATTCAATCCCTGGCAGGTTTCTGGTCTGTCAAGCGACATCCTCGATCAGTTTGCGTCTGTATTCGACCCGCATAATGGCAAGCAGTTTATGCTCGCAAGCGCTGCCACCATCGACACCGGCACACCTACAAACGACTGGCTCATCTCTCCGTCACTCTCAGGTGAGGAGCAGACGGTTTCGTTTTGGGTTAAGGCTCCTAACGATCAGGTAACCAACAATGCTACATATCCGAACGCAGGTCCTGAGACCTTCGACGTTTACTACTCAGAGGACGACAACAACGCTTCTTCTTTCATCAAGATAAACAAGGAGTCGCTTGAGGCTACATGCTACTGGACAAAGCACGAGATCAACCTTCCTGAGGGAGCTCTCTACTTCGCCATCGTTTACACCACAACAGGTGGTCTGACTTCTTACAGCTATGAGCCTAACTACTTCTGCGTGGACGACGTAACATACAAGACTGGCGGTCTTAAGGTAATGGGCTATAACGTTTATCGTGACGGCGAGCTCGTTAAGAAGCTTGACGCTAACACCACAACATGGACAGACACTGAAGCAAGCGGTACACACACTTACGTGGTTATCACCGTTTATGCTAACGGCGAGTCACTCGCTTCTAATACAGTGGGTGTAGGCGATAACTGGACTGGCATTGACGACATCGTTGTCGCTCCTAACAACGCTAACGCACCGGTATACAACACCGCTGGTCAGCGTGTTGGCAACAACCTCAAGGACGTTAAGGGTGGCATCTTCATCCAGAACGGACGCAAGGTCGTTGTGAAATAATGCAAAAAATCGTTAACTCGATAAATTATATTTAGGTGAATGCGGATGTAATTGGACAAAAAGTTGTACCTTTGCATCCGCATTTGCACAAATAATAATTTTAATTTCAAAAAGTTCTATGTATTTAGATCAGGCAAAAAAACAAGAGATCTTTGGACAGTACGGAAAGTCTAACACTGATACTGGTTCAGCTGAGAGCCAGATAGCATTGTTCTCATACCGTATTTCCCATTTGACGGAACATCTTAAGAAGAACCGTAAAGATTATACTACCGCACGTTCACTGACACAGCTGGTAGGAAAGCGCCGCGCATTGCTTAACTATCTGTACGACCGCGACATCAATCGCTACCGTGCTATCATCAAGGCCCTCGGCCTCCGTAAGTAATACGCACAAGGCACTAAAGCTTAAGACAACACAAGGTCCCGACATTTCCATGTGGAAATTTCGGGACCTTTGCGTTTTGTATGGAAAAATATTCGTAACTTTGCAAAAGTTTTTTAAGGTATAAAATAAATGCAAGACATTAGAAACATTGCGATTATTGCCCATGTCGACCATGGCAAGACCACACTTGTGGACAAGATGATGTTGGCGGGCAAGCTGTTCCGCGACGGCCAGGATAACAGTGGCCAGGTGTTGGACTCCAACGACCTGGAGCGTGAACGAGGAATAACCATCCTTTCCAAGAACGTTTCTATCAACTGGAAAGGTACGAAAATCAATATTATTGACACCCCGGGTCACTCCGATTTCGGAGGAGAGGTGGAGCGAGTGCTCAATATGGCAGACGGATGCATCCTGCTCGTCGACGCCTTTGAGGGCCCGATGCCACAGACACGCTTCGTGCTTCAGAAGGCATTGCAGATTGGTCTGAAGCCAATCGTCGTTGTCAACAAGGTGGACAAGCCCAACTGTCGCCCTGAGGAGGTCTATGAGATGGTATTCGATCTTATGTTCTCCCTCAACGCTACAGAGGATCAGCTCGACTTCCCCGTTGTTTACGGTTCGGCAAAGAACGGTTGGATGGCTGAGGACTTCAATGCTCCTACAGACAATATCGACTATTTGCTCGACAAGATTGTGGAGATTATCCCCGCACCTAAGGTGCTCGAAGGCACACCGCAGATGCTTATTACGTCGCTCGACTATTCGAGCTACACCGGTCGCATCGCCGTAGGTCGTGTTCATCGTGGCACGCTCAAGGAGGGAATGAACATCACCATCGCTCATCGTGACGGCTCTATGGAGAAGACACGCATCAAGGAAGTGCACGTATTCGAGGGTATGGGTCAGAAGAAAGTGGACGAGGTTCACTCTGGCGACATCTGTGCCATCGTAGGTCTGGAGCGCTTCGAGATTGGCGACACCATCTGCGACTTCGAGAATCCCGAGCCGCTGCCTCCTATTGCCATCGACGAGCCTACAATGAGCATGCTCTTCACCATCAATGATTCGCCCTTTTTCGGTAAGGAAGGCAAGTTCGTTACATCACGTCACATCAACGACCGTCTTCAGAAAGAGCTTGAGAAGAACCTCGCTCTCCGCGTCCGTCCTTTCGAGGACACCACAGATAAGTGGATTGTCAGCGGACGTGGCGTACTTCATCTCTCTGTCCTCATCGAGACAATGCGCCGTGAGGGCTATGAGCTTCAGGTGGGACAGCCGCAGGTTATCTACAAGGAGATAGACGGACAGAAGTGTGAGCCTATCGAGGAACTCACCATCAACGTTCCCGAGGAGTTTGCCAGCAAGATGATTGATATGGTTACACGCCGTAAGGGAGAGATGACATCCATGCAGACTCTCGGCGAGCGCGTTGACATCGAGTTCGACATTCCCTCACGTGGTATCATCGGTCTGCGTACCAATGTGCTCACAGCCAGCCAGGGCGAGGCCATCATGGCACACCGTTTCAAGGAGTATCAGCCGTACAAGGGCGAGATAGTACGTCGTATGAACGGTTCGATGATAGCCATGGAGACCGGCACAGCATACGCTTACTCCATCGACAAGCTGCAGGATCGCGGCAAGTTCTTCATCGATCCGGGTGAGGAAGTCTACGGCGGTCAGGTAGTAGGCGAGCACGTTCACGACAACGACCTCGTCATCAACGTAACCAAGGCTAAGCAGCTCACCAACGTGCGTGCCAGCGGTTCGGACGAGAAGGCCCGCGTTATCCCGAAGACCGTGATGAGTCTTGAGGAATGTCTTGAGTATATCAAGGGCGACGAGCTGGTGGAGGTTACTCCTAAGAACATCCGTATGCGCAAGATTATTCTTGACCATCTTGAGCGTAAGCGCAACAACAAGGACTAATTTCTTGTAAATCGAATATATTTTCAGAGTGTTTCAAGGCTGTGAAGTCTCGGAACACTTTTTTTTTGTATATACGCCTTGCTAATAAATCTTGCGCCAGATACAATAATCTGGCATTTCTCCGTTATTATAATAACAAGACACAGCAATAATAGTATCATACAGTTATGACAATAAACCGTAATCACATTAAAAGAATCTTCCTCGCCTTGTCGTTGCTGGCATTTACCGTAGCGTCGTACGCCCAGCACCCTGCGGCTGGCACCTTCTCCGTCATCCCGCGCCTTGGCGTAAGCCTGTCATCGCTCTCCGGTATGATGATAAAGACAACGGACGCAGTGGAGCATTCGCCGCATTTCAAGCCCGGTGTAGTGGCTGGTGTCGACTTCGACTATCAGTTTATGCCCAATCTCTCGGTCATGGTGGGCGTGCGTTATTCGCAGCAGGGATGTAAGTATGACAACACGAAGACAGAGACCACCACGCTGGACGGCAATCATCAAGTCGTCAGCATCACTGGCTCTGGATATAGCGACTGGAAAACTCAGCTGCATCTCCTAACCGTGCCAATTATCCTGAACGGATACATCGGTCCGGGTCTTGCCATCAAGACGGGTGTGGAGATAGGCTTCCCGCTGTCTGGACGCATGAAGTATACAGAGACCGGCTACACTACCAACGACAAGGGTGTGACCGTCTACACTAAGCCCGAGTATTTCGATTGCGACCTGAAGCCTGCGCTTTACAGCGTGTCCGTAGCCATTCCCGTGGGCGTGAGCTACGAGTTTTCCAACGTAATAATAGACGCCCGTTATAACTTAGGCCTCACCAATCTGCAGGGCAAGCTCGACTTTGGTGACAAGGTGAAGAGTAGGGTGGTTGAATTTACAGCTGCTTACAGATTCAAGTTGTAAACAAATCGTCGGACAAGATAAAACAAAACAAGATAATAAAAAACGAGAGTGTGACAATCTTCATTGACACACTCTCGTTTTTCGTATTATATAGCTCCAACATTGTATAGCTTTACACAGCTCCTTTCCTTACACGAGGTGGCTGATCAGCTCCTCGCGGTCGCCTTCGAGCATATCGATGACCGGAACCTCCACCATTGTGTAGCAACCCGGCTGCAGACGCATCGTAGCGCGAGCCACGTTGACGAGCACCTGACCTGTAAGAGCAGGATTGTTGATGCTCATTATGAACTCCATGCGCTGGTTCTGAGTCTTGCCGCTCACACCCTTGCGAGTGAGATGAACGCCGTGTCCCATGTCGCGGACGGCGTCTACAGAGGGCACCTCGAATACGTGAGTCTCGTCGTTAGAGAAGTAGGGGTCAGCCTTGATAGCGGCAGTAACGTCCTCCAGCTTTGCGCCTTCCTCCAGCTCCACGTAAACCATGCGGCGATGCAGACCTTCGCCCTTAGGAATGGTCATGGAGAGAGCGTTCTTCACGCCCTCCTTCGAGCGTACGCAAACGCTGTGACCCATTGACATGCCCGGTCCGAAGTTGGTGTAGCTGAGTCCCTTCGGAGCCAGACTCTGCATAAGAGTGCGGACAATCGAGTCAGAGCCCGGATCCCAACCAGCTGAGATGATGCTCACAGCGTTGTGCTCCTTGCAGATGGGCATGAGCGTGCGGCGATAGCTGACGATGGACGAATGGATGTCGAAGCTGTCCACGGTGTTGATGCCCAAGGGCAGAATCTGCTTGGCATACTCCTCGCAAGAACGCGAAGGAGTGGCAAGGATGGCAACGTCCACGTCCTTCAGTTCGCGGATGTCCTTCACCACCTCATACTGTGCCAGCTCAGCCGGCTTGTTCTCAGCTCCGTGGCGGCGTACGATGCCAGCCACCTCAAAGTCGCCGGCAGCCTCAAGCGCCTGCAATGTGTATTGTCCGATGTTGCCGTATCCCACTACGGCTGCTCTGATTTTCTTCATTTCTTTTATTTTTGCTTTTGATTATTGTTAATGTTGAGTTTCTTTTTTTCGGCCTACAAATTTACGCAAAAAAATTATTAGCCTTTCCTATCTGTTCATCTTTTTTACTTTTTTATTCCCTTTTTCTGACAATCCGTAATAAACACACCATACTTGTGTTATGTATTGTCGTTGCATTGCGTGGATTTATAGATAAATGTAACGCGCATCCATCTATCTCTGTCAAACGTCAATCCTTCCCCCGCATCCAATCATTAAACATTCCTAATTATGACGCCACATCCCCGATAACCCGTGGAAAATGCGTAACTTTGCACATTAGTTATGAACAGAACTTTCCATCAGCAATTCAATTATCACGGGCTTGTCGTGCTGCTCCTTCTCGCAGCTTTGGCTCTGTGGTGTTTTCTTTCCCGACAGGGCATGTTGCCGCTCGTCGGTCTTTGTTGCCTGCTGCTCGGCGCCGCTGTTGTCGACCGGTTGGTTAATACCACCTATGTCTTCACTTCCGACGGCATGCTCACCATATCGCACGGTCGTCTGGGCAGAAAACTTGTCATCCCCGTGGTGCAGATAGTGAAGGTAACCCGTCGTCCCGCAAGCCTGTTCACAGCCAGCCATCTCGTCATCGAGTATGGCATCAGCCGCATCACTTACGCCCAACCCTCTGACCAGAAAGGCTTCATTGAGGAGGTGAAGCGACGTCAGGACGAAAACAGCCTATAAAAGAAGATATATAAAGAACGGATATGTATTTCAATAACCATACATTTTCAGATAAGGATATTTTTATTACTAAACTGCTCAGAAGCGCCCTGCTCGTCATGGCGCTCCTTTCCACATTCTCTTACGTCCGTGCACAGGAGGTATATCTCGAAGACGACGACTCGCTCTCCGTGGATTCCATGTCCATGGACACCCTCTCCGTGCGTTCGCAGACCCTTCCGTGGCATCTCGCCGTGAAGGAAGAGCTCGACCACATGCTACAGGCAGACATGTTCAGCACGTCGCAAGTGGGAATGATGGTCTACGACCTTGATGCCGACTCCGTGCTCTATGCCCACGGCGAGCGTCAGCTTCTGCGCCCTGCCTCCACTATGAAGGTGCTGACAGCCATTGCTGCCATCGACAAGCTTGGCGGCAGCTATCAGTTCAAGACCGAGCTTTGCTATACCGGCGAGGTTAGTGACCGCACGCTCCATGGCAACATCTATTGCGTCGGAGGCTTCGATCCTCGCTTCAATAACGACGACATGCGAGCCTTCGTGGAGGGCGTGCGCAAGATGGGAGTGGACACCATCCGAGGCTATATCTATGCAGACAAGTCAATGAAAGACTCCGACTTGGCTGGCGAGGGATGGTGCTGGGACGACGACAATCCTGTGCTCTCGCCCCTGCTCATAGGCAGAAAAGACCTGTTCGTGGAGCGCTTCATACGCGAGCTATCCGAAGCCGGCATCGTGGTGGAAGCCAATATCTCCGAGCGCCAGCGACCCGACGACGCCTTCTGCATTGTCAGCCGATTCCATACCATCGACCAGGTATTGATGAAGATGCTCAAGGAGAGCGACAATCTCTACGCCGAGTCGATGTTCTATCAGCTTGCAGCCGCCACGGGCAACCGTCCTGCGAAGGCTTCGCACGCCGCTTCCGTCATCGGACGTCTTATCACAAAGGTGGGGCTCAATCCGCGCCGTTATCGCATTGCCGACGGTAGCGGACTTTCGCTTTACAACTATCTGTCTGCGGAAGTGGAGGTGGCGTTGCTGCGCTATGCCTTCCGCAATAACAACATCTACCTGCATCTCCATCCCGCCTTGCCCGAAGCCGGCGTTGACGGCACATTGCGCTCACGCATGAAGGGCACGTTCACGAGGGGCAATGTCTTCGCCAAGACAGGAACGGTGACGGGAATTTCTTCGCTTGCAGGATATTGCACGGCAGCCAACGGACACCGCTTAGCATTTTCCATCATCAATCAGGGCGTAATGCACGCTTCCAACGCACGCCGCTTTCAGGATCGTGTCTGCACGCTCCTCTGCCAACCCTAACCCTTCACCCATATACATCGCCCTCCTTTTATCCGTCCCATAATATGATACAGCAAGAACTGGTATTCCAGATACGCCAGAGCTTCGGCTTCCAGCCCACCGCCGACCAGGAGAAGGCTCTCCAGACGTTCGCCTCATTCCTCACCGACCGCGACGACCGTGCCGTGATGATAATGCGCGGTTCGGCAGGTACGGGCAAGACATCGCTCTCCGGTGCCATCGTGCGCACCATGCTGCGTCTGCGCCAGCGTGTGGTTCTGCTTGCGCCGACGGGACGTGCAGCCAAGGTGTTCGCCGTCAATTCGGGCACGCCGGCTTCCACCGTCCATCGCCGCATTTACCGTCAGAAGGCATTGGAGGGCGCTTTCTCGCTTGCTCCTAATATGCTCAGCGATACGCTCTTCATGGTGGATGAGGCTTCGATGATAGCCAACGAAGGACTGCCGGGCGGTGTGTTCGGAACCGGTAGGCTGCTTGACGACCTCATCCAGTTTGTCTATTCCGGTCGCAACTGTCGTCTGATGCTCATCGGCGACAAGGCACAGTTGCCGCCGGTGGGGGAGGAGGAGTCGCCGGCGCTGTGCTCCGACTTCATCGCCGGCTACGGACTGACCGTCTATGAGACTGATCTGTGTGAGGTGCTCCGTCAGAGCGAGCAGTCAGGCATTCTCTATAACGCCACCGTCATCCGCCAGATGATAACGCATGACGAGGTGACGCAGCTGCCGAAGATTCGTTTCAGCGGTTTCACCGACATCATCTGCGTGCCTGGCGACGAGTTGATAGAGACGCTTGCCACGAGCTATTCGGAGGTGGGCATGGACGAGACGATGGTGGTGGCACGGTCAAACAAGCGTGCCAACATCTACAATCAGGGCATCCGCAATCAGGTGTTGTGGCGTGAGGAGGAGCTGACGTCGGGCGACTGGCTGATGGTGGTGCGCAACAATTATTACTGGACGGAGCAGGACAAGGCGTCTGCCGACCAGAAGGACAGCCATGCGCCGAGCTTCATCGCCAATGGTGACCGTGCCGTCATTCAGCGCGTCAGAAACCGCCGCGACCTCTATGGCTTCCATTTTGTCGACCTTTGGCTTCAGTTCCCCGACTATGACAATTACGAGATTCAGGTGACGGCGCTCACCGATTCGCTCCAGACCGAAGCGCCTGCCTTGACGCAGGAGCAGAGCCAGCATCTCTTCGAGCAGGTGATGCTCGACTATGCCGACATCCCGAGAAAGCCCGACCGCTTCAAGAAGCTGAAAGCTGACCCGTACTATAATGCCTTGCAGATAAAATATGCGTATGCCGTGACGTGCCACAAGGCGCAGGGCGGTCAATGGGCGCACGTCTATGTGGACCAGGGCTACATGACCGACGAAATGCTAACCCCCGACTACATCCACTGGCTCTACACCGCCTTCACCCGAGCCACCGAAAAGCTGTTCCTCGTTAATTGGCCGAAGACGCAGAGCGAAGGGTAGGCGGACGAGGCAAACATAGGAGACTCGTATATAACCTTATCTATAAACAGGAATTTATCAGCGAGACTGCCTACCGCAGCAAACTCACTGATAAACTGCAATTTACAGTTGTAAAGTCAAACTTAGGAGGCTATGGCGTCTCGCCGTAGCCACGCAGCCTCCCATAGCATACCATCAGTCAGCGCCGTGTCCCGAGGGGACACGTATCCATCAGAAACCCACTGCAAGCTCCGAAGGAGCGCAGCTGTGGGACAAGTATCACCTCACCCTCTCTTGGTTCCGCAAAGCGGGACCGACTATCGTCCTCAACATCATACGGGAAGCGTCAGTCCCCCTCCGGGGAACTATTTTTAGGTGGAGGTCTCTCATGTACCCACAGCTGCGCTGCTTCGCAGCTTGCAGTGGGTTTCATGATATAGGTCCCGCTCCGCGGAACCCGCAGCTCATACTCAATCTGCTTGCGTTCGTGGGTGCGTGGCTACGGCGGGACGCCATAGCCTCCTAAGTTAGCCTTGTCTGTTGTAATTCAAAATAATTCAAAATCGCAGGCGAAGCCGAGAATAATTCCTAATTCAAAATTCCTAACTCTTCGGCGGTTCCGCCGAAGACTATATTTGCATTTCTGATGCTCAATACTCCTCGTTCAACGCACAACAAAATCTTTGGTGCGAAATTCTTGAGTTTTGAGCGTGCTGCGATAGTGTGCTGACATACAGCTGATTATGCTGCTGAGAAGAGAAGTGTGCAATAAATAACGGAGCTAAACAAGCACAAAGGGCTGCAATAGCGCCACTTTTACACTCCAATAGCGCCACTTTTATCATACAATAGCGCCACTTTTACACTCTAATAGTGGCACTATTGGACTGTAAAAGTGGCGCTATTGTTAAGCATTGGTGCTGTTTGCTCAGCAGAACACCATAAAAACGGCTTTTTGATTCTCTAGAATTGATTTTTATTTTGTAACAGCTTTTTACCATTTGTACGATATTTGCATGGTGGACAAGAAGGCATGTGTTTTAGACAAGAAGACAAGAAGACATGATCTTTTAGACATGCAAGACTATACTTGCAATACATTAAATAATGTATAATATGCTTTGCTTTACCGCAAACGCTGTATCTTTGCATGCAGAGCATCCCAGAATGCTCATGAATGTATAATCCAAAAACGATACTACGTATGAACAAAATGCTGAATATCTCGCTTATGGCATTGGCGTTTGCTTCTGCCTCACTTAACGTTTCTGCGCAGACTGACGCTGCGACACCTGCCCAGCAGAAGGCAGATGTTGACCTTGACGCCAAGTATGCCACCAATCTTTTGGAGGTTGGATCGCCGGCACCGGACCTTGCCATTCCGTCGCTTGGCGGCGGTTCGGTAACTCTCGCTGACTATAAAGGCAAGTATGTTGTCGTTGACTTCTGGGCATCGTGGTGCCCCGACTGCCGCAAGGATGCGCCCAACATCGTAGCCCTTTATGAGAAGTTCCACAAGAAAGGCGTGGAGTTTCTCGGTGTGTCGTTCGACAGAAACCAGGAGTCGTGGAAGAAGGGAGTGGAGGCGCTCGGCTTGCCTTACACGCAGGTGAGCGACCTGAAGAATATGCGCGAGTCTGATGTGGCACAGGCTTATCACATCTCATGGATTCCAACGGTCTACGTCATCGACCCGCAAGGCAACGTAGCCCTCGCCACAGTAATGTCTGAAAAAGTGGCAGCATATCTCACTTCTGTGTTTCCAGACTGCGAGTAAAAATTAATTGAGAGTTTATATTTAAAAGTTGAGAGTTATGATATGCCGATAAACACGTGAATATTATTGTGTTATCAACATATCATAACTCTCAATAATCCATTTCTATAAGGTCGAAATACATTGTGAGAGAAGCTCTTCAAGACTCATAATGTATTATAGGTTTTGCTTGCGAAGGAACTCCTTTACAAGTTTAATGTTATGTGATATATTGGTACGCTTGGTGTTGTTTTCTGCCTCTTCTGCTTTGCTTAAGAAGCGTTCGGCATCCTCACCGTAAAGCGTAGGTATTGAGCGAATTGCGATTGCCATATTATTTGTTTTTTATATTCTACTTTACTTTATTAAAACTATCTATTTTTGCAAAGATACATATAATCTTTGAACTTCTATGCTTTCTTGTAAAAAAAGAGAGTTATGATATGCCGATAAACACGTGGATATTATTGTGTTATCAACATATCATAACTCTCAACTATTAAATATCAATGCTCAACTGATAAGTTATTTCTCCGGCACCTCTGCCATTGTCTTCTTGAGGAGTTCCCAGAAGGGAGCTACGGTCGGGATGAGGCAGCGCTCTATTGTGGTGTGCGGTGAGCGGAGCGTAGGACCGAGCGAAACGACGTCGAGGTTAGGATACTTGCCGAGGATTACGGAGCACTCCAGACCTGCGTGGTCAACCTGCTCGATGGCGTCCTCGCCAAACAGTTCCTTATAGTGCTTCTCCAGCATGTGAAGGAGCTCGCTGTCGGTGTTGGGATCCCAGCCGCCGTAGCTGCCGCTGAACTCCACCTTCATACCAGCCATAGAGAATGTCGACTCCAGTGTGGTGGCGATGTACTGCTTCATGCTCTCGTTGGCAGAACGGGCGAGAATCTTTATGGCTGCGTGACCGCCTTCGATGTTTACGATGGCGAGGTTAGATGATGTCTCCACTACTGACGGGAACACAGGAATCATGCGGAGTACGCCGTTGTGACAGCCGTAGATGGCGTCGAGCAGGTTGTCCTGGATTTCCTCAGGAGTCTGCATAGCCGGAGTCTCTACGTCCTCTGCGAAGAACTGGATGTTCTCCTCGATGGTGCGATACTCATGATTGAAGAGTGTCTTCCACTCCTCGATGTCCTCCTTGAGAGCCTCCACGTTTTCCTTCGGAAGAGTGAGAACCACCTCACACTCGAACGGGATGGCGTTGCGCATGTTGCCGCCGTGCCATGTAGCGAGGCGTGCTCCGTACTCTGCGATGGCCTCATGCACGAAGCGGGCCATCAGCTTGTTGGCGTTGCCGCGACCCTCATTGATTTCCAGACCAGAGTGACCGCCCTTCAGACCCTTGATGGTCACCTTGACGGCAGCGTCCTCCTTGTCAGTCTCCACTTCCTTATAGTCGAGCGTAGCTGTAACGTCCACGCCGCCAGCCGAACCGATAACGAACTTGCCCCATGTCTCAGAGTCGAGGTTGAGGAGATAGTCGCCGTAAAGTTCGCCCTCAGGCAGTTCGTTAGCACCGAACATTCCGGTTTCCTCGTCGCGTGTGATGAGGCCCTCAATCATGCCGTGCTTCAGCTCCTTGTCCTCCATGACAGCCATGATGGCAGCCACGCCGAGTCCGTTGTCAGCGCCGAGCGTAGTGTCCTTAGCGCGAACCCAGTCGCCGTCGATGTAGGTCTCGATGGGGTCAGTCTCGAAGTTATGGTTGCTTGCCTTTCCCTTCTGCGGCACCATGTCCATGTGTGCCTGCAATATGATGCCTTTGCGGTTCTCCATTCCAGGAGTAGCCTGCTTGCGCATAACGATGTTGCCGCCAGCGTCCTTGAATGCCTCAACGCCAGCCTTGGCTGCGAAGTCGAGAAGGAACTGCTGCACTTTCTCTAAGTGTCCACTTGGGCGCGGCACTTGTGTAAGTGCGTCAAAGTTGCGCCAGATACATTCGGGGTTTAGGTTTCTGATTTCACTCATAGTAGTATAAATAATTTATTGATTGAAGTTTTCTTTTTTCTTTGTCATCGACAGGGCTGCCCATGCGTACACTCCGAGCGCCACCACCAGCAGCGTCTGCACGCTGTGTACGATAAGCACGAAGTTGAGGGCGTCCGTGTCTGCCACGCCGTAGAGGATAAGCATTGTCTTCACGGCGAAATGCCATGGACCTGCACCGTTCGGCGTAGGCACTATTACGGCTATGCTTCCCACGATGAACGTCACGAGAGCGCAAGCCATGCCAAGCCCTGACGTCCCTGTGAAGCAGAAGAACGTGAGGTAATAATGCAGGAAATAGCTTGCCCAGATGCCCAGTGTGAACAGCACGAAGAGCGGAGCGTTCTTGACGTTCCTGACGGACATGATGCCCTGCCAGATGCCTCGCACGGTGGTTCTCACCTTATTATATACTGCAAAGCGTCGCATTATGTACCATGCGAGGATGCAGACGGCGATGCCGCAGACGGCTGTAACGGCGTATCCCGTGGCGGAGAAGCCGGATAGGATGGTGTCGATGTTGGTGCCGGTGCGGTCGAAGAACGTTGTGAAGACGTGGAACTGGAACACTATCGTGAGCAGCGTGATGAGCATTATGAGCGCCGAGTCGATGGCTCGCTCCGTCACAACGGTGCCGAGAGCCTTCGGAAACGACACTCCGTCATAGCGTCGCAGCACTCCGCAGCGTGCAAACTCGCCCACGCGCGGCACGATGAGGCTGACGGCGTAGGAGAGGAATATGGAGTTGACGCACGTAGACGTACGCGGCTTTTCGCCTAACGGGTCGAGAGTGAGTCGCCATCTCCATCCGCGGAACATCTGTGCCAGTATTCCGAAGGGGAAGGAGAGAAGCATCCATGTCCATTTCATGTCGTGCAGGAGCACCTGTTTTACCTGCTGAAAGTCGAACCCGCGGTACATCCAGTAGAGTATCATACCGCCGAGCATAAGCGACAGGCATATCTTCAGGGTGTTGTTTATTGTCTTTCTTAATTCCACTAATCCTTTACTTCTTAGTATTACTATAGGCAAAATTACAAAAAAGAATCGTATAAAGCATTACTCTTTAGCATTATTTATCAGACAGCGGCTGAGTCTTTCGCCACATTAACTGTGTCGTAGGGCTGTATATAGGCACAAAAGGTGCGCACACGGCAGAAAATCCCAAATTTGTTTGTTAAATTTGTATAACGCGTTTTTTGCGCATTTTATGGTCTGTAATAGGTTTGAAATGGCACATTGTGATGTTTTTGGTGTATAAAATGCAGGATTTTATGCACAGATAGCATTCTTGCAAACAATCTTAACATTTTTAAAAGGTAAAAAATGTGCTCGTTTGAATTATTAGTAGTATATTTGCAAAAAATAATACAACTATATTAACTGACTGATAAGTCAAGTTAACAGAATTGGATAACAGGATTCTTGGAACATGCAAGAATCTTGTTGGATAATTTAAATACATGCTTAAATTGAAAAAGAGAAACTAATATATAAATGGATCTGTACAACCTGAATTATTCGCATATTAAACCCTCCGATCAATATCCTTTGCACAAACAGGATACATGGGAGTTGACGCTGATCATCAAGGGCAGCGGAAGACGTGTTATAGGCGATTCGCAAACAACTTTCGGTGAAGGCAATCTCGCCCTAATCCCGCCTCATATCCCTCATTGTTGGGACTTCAGTCCTAATAATGTAGATGATGAGGGTTGTGTTACATCTCTAACATTGACGTTCAAGACGGACTTCATCGACCGCTGCACGAGTGCTTTTCCTGAAATAACGGAGCGCATGGAGCGTGTGAAGGCTGTCTCTTCTGCCATTTCGTTTGACGAAGCCACCACCACTCTCCTTGTGGATATGATGATGAAGATGAAGGACGAGCAGACATCGGAGCTTCTGCCTTATGTGCTGCGCATGCTGCTCATTATCTCAAAGAGAGAGAAGGATGCCAAGGTGGTGGGACGCAATTCGGACAACGACCGCATGACAGAGCGTATTAATAAGGTGAAACTGTTCACGTCTAACAATTATGCCCGTCAGATAACCATCGATATGATTGCTGAGCATGTGGGCATGAACCGTTCGTCGTTCTGCACATTCTTCAAGAAGGCTACGGGACAGACTTACATTACGTATCTTAACAAGCTTCGCGTTGACCGCGCTTGCTATCTGCTTCGTCAGGGCAAGTTCACGCTGACTGAGGTCTGCTATATGGTGGGCTTCAACGATGTGCCTTACTTTAACCGTTGTTTCAAGAACAACCGTGGAGTATCGCCGAAGGAATATGCTGACGGCGTGCTTACAAAGCGCGACATTCTGCCGCAACGCCGCAGCGTCGACTATGAGCCGGTGAGAATTGATGATGATGTGCAGCAGCAACATTAACAAGGAAATACTATATATTAATTTAGACTTCTTTCATACGTTAGGGGGGCCGTATTCGTCAGTGGACGAAATACGAGCCCCTTTTACTTTTGCGTCTTACGCTACTCTTCTGCCTTTGTTTTGCATGACTTTAGCCTTTGTTTTGCATGAAGCATACGAAAAAGCCCAGACAATAATGCTGTCATACGGCATTGCTGTCTGGGCTTTGTGATTATAATAATGACGATTACTTGTTCTCTGTGTCAATGGCCTTGATCTTCTGGCGAACCAGTTCGAGGTCGTCACGGAGCTTCTGCACCTTGCGGTTCATCTCGTCGATGAGGCTGTTGCCCTTCTTTGAGCTGGCGTTGAGGAATCCGAGGTTGTTCTCGTAAGTCTGGATTTCCTGCTTGAGCTGCTCGAAGCGGCGTGTCAGACGTCCGCGCTCATTGTCGATGGCGTCCTCGCCACGCTTAGCCATGTTGCGGATGTTCGACTTGAAGTCGTCCAGGCGACGACGCTTGTTGCTGATGTTCAGCTCCTTGTAGATGGCGTCGAGAGCCTCGTGGTAAGCTGCGTAGAGAGCGTCCTTCTCCTTGTAGGGAACGTGTCCCACCTTGTTATACTCGTCAGTCAGAGCCTGTACCTTCTCGCGTGTGGCGTTGGCGGCGTCAGCCACGAGAGCCTTTATCTGCTCGATGATGCTGCGCTTCTTCTCCAGGTTCTCGCGCTCCTCGTTACGTGCACCAGCATTGGCAGCGTTACGAGCCTCGAAGAACTTGTTGCAGGCGTTGAGGAAATCGTGCCAGAGCTGGTCGCCGATCTTCTTGGGCACCACGCCGATGGTCTTCCATTCCTTCTGCAGGTTGATGAGCTTGTCGCTTGTCACCTTCCAGTCTGTGCTGTCAGCCAAAGCCTGAGCCTTCTCCACGAGAGCCTTCTTCTTTTCGATGTTGGCGGCATAAGCCTGCTTCATTTCCTTGAAGAACTCTGACTTGCGTCCGAAGAAGTCGTCACAAGCTGCACGGAAGCGCTCGAATATCTTGACGTTCATCTTCTGCGGTGCGAAACCGATGGTCTTCCACTGGTTCTGTATGTCGATAATCTCCTTAGAGCGTTTCTCCCAGTCGCTTGCAGTCTTGTTCTCCTGCTTGCTTATCTCCTCCACCTTCTCGCAGAGGGCTGTCTTGAGCGTGAGGTTCTCCTCTTCCTTAGAGCGAAGGTCCTCGAAGTGCTGCTGATGGCGCTTGTTTATTACTGTGGAAGCAGCCTTGAAGCGAGTCCATATCTGCTCGCGCAGCTCCTTAGCCACGGGACCTGTCTCGCGGTATTGCTGATGAAGCTCCTGCAACTGATGGAATGCGCTGATGACATCCTCCTCGTCAGCGAGTTTCTCCGCAGCCTCGCAGAGCTTAGTCTTGGTCTCAAGATTCTTCTTGAAGTCGTACTCGCGTGCCTCTGAGTTGAGCTTGAGCAGGTCATAGAACTGCTCCACGTACAACTGATAGTTGCGCCAAAGCTCGCTTGCGCGGTCAGCGGGGACATTCTTGATGTCCTTCCACTGCTGCTGCAGCTCCTTGAATTCGTTGTACGACTTGTTTGCCTCGTCCGGAGATGTTGCCATCGCCTTTATCTTCTCTATGATTTCGAGCTTCTTTTCGAGGTTAGCCTGCTTCTCTGCCTCCTGCTGCTGGAAAATGCGGGCACGCTTCTCACGTACTATTGCCATCTGCTGCTTGAAGGTTTCCTCGTCCTCGTCGGGCATAATCTGGTATGCCTCGGGATCGCCTCCGCCGTCGATGTATTCCTTCATACGTGCCTCGCGCTCTGTGATGTGGAGCTTGTAGAAGACGGTCTTGAGGAGGTCTATCTCGTCCTTGTCAGGATTTTCGTCGCTTGCGGCGATTTCCTTCAGGCGTTCCACCACCTCTTTCTTTGTCTTATACACCTTAGCATTCTCTACTTTCTGGTCGTCGGCAGCTGCCTCAGCGTTCTGCGCTGTGGTCTGCTCCACTTCCTTCTCTACTTGTGCACCTTGCAACAGGGCGTTTTCTTGAGAGTCCATCATTTAACTGTTTTAAGTTTATGAT
>ERZ1026858.245-NODE-245-length-30943-cov-71.108035_pt1 | contig 30943 bp, 26 predicted proteins | sample MGYA00380159_ERZ1026858 | MGnify/ENA primary metagenome ERZ1026858 (study PRJEB33269, sample SAMEA4719795) | human gut metagenome | biome: human-associated habitat; feature: organic feature; material: feces | place: Cameroon | collected 2013-10 ...
TCCAAGCCATGTCCATAAACTGGCTGATAGGATATTCCATCGGCTTGAGGTCGCCAACATTGAGAATCCAGAGACGGTCGATGCCATTCTCGTAAGCAAGTGTCAACTGCTCCCAAGGATTCTGCACAGGAGTTACATTGAGCATCTTTGAGTTTCTTGGAGCACCTACGTAATCTACGTGATAGTATAAGCCCCAACCGCCTTTGTGTTTGCGTTCCTTGGCATTCGGCACACGGCGCACGTTACCCCAGTTGTCATCGCAGAGCAGGAGGGTTACGTCATCAGGCACCTTCATACCCTTGTCGTAGTAATCCAATACCTCTTTATATAGTGCCCAAACCTGTGGGGTTTCGCTAGCCTTTTTGCCGGTTACGTCAGCGATAATCTTACGCTGGTCGTTGATGATGTTGGTCATCAGCTTTGTATCAGCCTCTGCGCTCATCGCCTCATCGCCGTCGCCGCGCATACCGATGGTTACAATCTGTTCTGTTCCCTTCATTCGCTCAATGCCTTCACGGAAGAACTTCTGCAGGTTTGCCTTGTTCTTTTGGTAGTTCCATGGTCCCCATCCCTTTCGGTTGCGGGCGTATTCCTGGTGGTTGCGAGCCATCGGTTCATGATGGGAAGTACTCATCACTACGCCCATCTCATCTGCCGTCTTCTCGTTTTCAGGGTCATCGGCATAGAAAGCCCAGCCCCACATGGCAGGCCACATCATGTTACCTCTCAGTCGCAATACCAGTTCGAAAACGCGCTGATAGAAACGGTGGTCGCCATATCCGGTGCCGTAGGTGTTCTTTACCCATGACGTTAGGCAAGGCGCCTCGTCGTTGAGGAAGATGCCGCGATAACGTACGGCAGGTTCGCCATCTGTATAGATTCCTTTGTTTACGAAAATGGAATCGTGGTGCTCTACAGGCACGTCTGCCCAGTCATACCAAGGCGATACGCCCATCTGCTGCGAGAGTTCGTAGATGCCATAGATGGTGCCTCGGCGGTCGCTGCCAGCAATGACGAGCTGACCATCTATGAGCGTGATGATAAACTTTTCACGTTTGCCCTTCAGCAGATTTCCGTTGATGCGCTTCTGTTTCACCAGTTGGTCGATGGCTGCAGAATGGCCGATGGTGCCTACGAGGATAGCTGGTCGGGCTGTGTCGGCTTTTTTCAGAAAACCGGCATCCGTGGTGAGGGTGGCTGTGGCTCCACTCACACTTTTGATATCTTTCAGCAGGGCATGAGCAGCATAGCTCACTCCCTTGCAGTCGTTGGTGTCCATGTAGATTTCTACCCGGTTATTGGCATTCAGCAGCAAGTCTCCTTGCTTGAAATTCACAAATCTGTCGGCTGCGCTCATGCTGATAGTTGAGAGCAGGGCAGCGCTTGCCAGGAATGTTTGCTTGATGTTGTTTAGTTTCATATTTATTTATTTTGTTGTTATTTTCCGATTGTCAGCAATGTGTTTTTGCCGGTTGCAAAGATAGCCAAAACTATCCGAATGTACCTTATTTTATGTAACCTTTAGTTTTTAATATGTTTCATTTTTACTTTTCTGTCCGTTTCTCTTTGTGTTTTCAAAGAAAAATAGTAATTTTGCATAGTAAAAACAGAAAAAAGAATATATATAATGATAGACAGACCGACGATAGCAAAAATTATGGATGCCACCAAGATAGAAGAGGTGGTATCTGAATTTGTTACGCTCAAGAAGCGTGGCATCAATTATGTCGGCTTGTGTCCTTTTCATAACGATTCCAATCCATCTTTCTCTGTATCTCCTACAAGAGGTATCTGTCATTGTTTTACCTGCGGAAAGGGAGGTAATGCAATCAATTTTCTGATGGAACTGGAACAGATGACCTATCCAGATGCCCTTCGCTGGCTCGCCAAGAAATATAAAATTGAGATTCAGGAACGGGAACTGACCAACGAAGAAAAACAGCGCGAGAGCGAAAGAGAATCCATGTTTATCGTCAACGATTGGGCGGCGAAATATTTCCAGGATATTCTCCTGCATGATGTGGATGGCATCGCTATCGGTATGGCTTATTTCCGAGGAAGAGGTTTCAGGGATGATATCATCAGAAAATTCCAGTTGGGTTTTGCGCTCCCTAAGCGTACAGCTCTTGCTGAAGCGGCTAAGGTGGCTGGCTATAATCCGAAGTATCTGGTTGATACGGGACTCTGTTTCAAGGTGGATAAGGATGAAGCCGGCAATAAGTCGGGTGAGGATAAGATTCTTGACCGTTTCTCGGGCAGAGCCATCTTCCCCTGGTTCAGCGTGAGCGGCAAGGTGGTGGCTTTTGGCGGACGAGTTCTCGACAGCAGAACCAAGGGCATCAGCCAGAAATATGTCAACTCGCCTGATAGCGTTATCTATCATAAGGAGCGCGAACTCTATGGACTCTATCAGGCCAAGAAGGCGATAGCCAAGGAGGATTGTGTCTTTATGGTGGAAGGATACACCGATGTTATCTCGATGCATCAGTGTGGCATCGAAAATGTAGTGGCCAACTCGGGTACAGCGCTGAGCGTGCATCAGATCAGACTGCTGCACCGCTTTACCAGTAATATCGTTCTTCTCTATGACGGCGATAATGCGGGTATTCATGCTGCGCTGCGAGGTACCGATATGTTGCTCGAAGAAGAGATGAACGTAAAGGTACTCTTTCTCCCTGACGGTAATGACCCTGACAGTTTCGCCCGCAGTCATTCGGCAGAGGAATTCAGAAGATATATTCAGGAGAATCAGACCGACTTCATACAGTTTAAGACCGATATTCTGCTGCGCGGTGTGACAGACCCTGTAAAGAGAAGCCAGGCTATCAATTCGATTGTAGAGAGCATCTCGAAAATCAAGAATCAGATAACGCGCGCTTCTTATATCACCGACTGTTCTCACCGTTTGGGCGTGAACGAGGCAATTATCGTGAATGCCTTGAATAATTTTGTGCGCAACGGTATGAGTGAGCAGGTAAAGGCCGAGCGACGTGCTGCGGGATTGAAAGATTCGACAGTAGCGGCAGCGCAGCAGGCGCAATCAGCGATGAGAGCGATTACCCCACTGGATAAACTCCTGGAGGTAGAAGGACTTCTGGTACAGTTGATTATTCATCATGGCGACCAGCTCATCACGGTACAGGATGTAGACGGAAATGATGTGGAGGTAGCTGTGGCCCAGTATATCAGTCTTGATTTGGGTGGAGATGGCTTTAAGTTTCATAATGATTTATATAATCAGATTATGCAGGAAGCTGTGGAGCATCTCGAAAAAGAAGATGATTTTGTCGCCGAAACTTATTTTGCCAATCATCCGAATCCGGAAATCAGCAGGTTGGCAGGTTTGCCTACAGGTGACCAGGAGGTATCTACGGCTAGTCTGCAGATGAAGATGAGCGCCGACAAACTCCGTCAGTTTGTCTTTAAAGACATCTTGAGTTTCCGCACTCATTATATTGCTCAGCGTATTATTGAGGTACAGCAGGAGTTTGCCAAGAATCCGACCAATCGTGAACTGCTGCAGGAGTTTATGAAACTCAAGCAGATGAACACGCTTCTGGCGAGCCAGGCAAACAATATCTTCAATTAACCGGAACTCCTGTCCTGTGGGGAGGAACTCTGTAATGAAGTATTAGAGATTTAAAAGGAGAAATGCTATATGATTTATTTTCACTGGATATATCTGTTGCTTTATGTCGTGATAACCGTTCCGGCTATCATTACCGTCTTGATGGACAATCGTCAGCCCGCCAAGACGATGGCATGGATATTGGTCTTCTTCTTCATCCCCTTTGTGGGTATTATCTTCTATTTTTTCTTCGGACAGAATACCCGCAAGGAACGGCTTATCAGCGACCGCAGCATGGACCAGCTCACCAAGCGCTCCATGCTCGAGTTCGTAGAGCAGGAGAATCTTCACCTGCCAGACAGCAATAAACCGCTGATGAATCTCTTTGCCAACCAGAGTTGGGCGTTGCCTTTTAAAGATAATCAGGTGGATATTTATACTGATGGCTACGATTTCTTCCTTACCTTATTATATAATATAGGACAGGCAAAGCATCATATTCATCTCGATACCTATATCTTCGAAGCCGATGCCTTGGGATATCTGATAGCTGATGCCTTGATCGATAAGGCGGAGCAGGGAGTAGAGGTGCGACTGATTTATGATGATGTAGGCTGCTGGAAGGTGAAGAATGAATTCTTTGAACGTATGCGTGATGCAGGCATTGATATACATTCGTTCATGCCAGTCCGCTTTCCGGCTTTTACGAGTAAGGTAAACTATCGTAACCACCGCAAACTCTGTGTCATAGATGGTAAGGTGGGCTTTATCGGCGGCATGAATATAGCTCTGCGCTATGTGAAGGGTGATAAGAAACAGGCTTGGCGCGATACGCATCTCCGTATTGAGGGCGGTGGCGTTTACGCCATTCAGAGAGCCTTTCTGGTAGACTGGTATTTCGTAGACCGTACGTTGGTTACCAATCGCCAGTATTATCCGCCGGTAAGTGCGCATATCCGCAACAATTGTCTCGTACAGATAGTTACGAGCAGTCCTATCAGTCCTTGGCCTGACATCATGCAGGGCTATGTCCGCATCCTGCTTCAGGCCCAGAAGTATGTGTATATGGAAACGCCTTATTTCCTGCCAACTGAACCAGTATTGTTTGCCATGCGAACAGCAGCTCTGGCGGGTGTGGATATCCGTCTGATGTTGCCCCGTCATGCTGATGCCAAACTGGTAGAGTGGGCATCACGTTCGTATGTGATGGAGGCGATAGAGGCTGGCGTAAAGGTTTATCTCTATACGGCAGGCTTTAATCATAGTAAATTGCTCGTAAGTGATGATAATCTCTGTACGATAGGCAGTACGAATATCGACTTCCGAAGTTTTGAGAATAATTTCGAAGCGAATGCGTTTTTCTTTGATGAGGGGATGGCGCAGCGCGTGAAGGCTGTCTATCTGCGGGATGAGGCGAAGAGCATCCTGGTAGATGATGTATCTTATTTCGTAAAACGTCCGTTCCTGCAGCGTCTTTTCGAGAGTACGGTAAGATTACTCTCGCCGCTGTTATAACGAATAAATCCCCGTTTGCATCTTGTCTGGTGCAAACGGGGATTTTTTTTCTATCTGAATATTGAGAAGTTTACGCTTCCGTAACTTCTGTGCTCCAGAAATCGTGGATGCTCGGAGAAATCATAGTCTTTGCCATGCTCAAAGACGAAGATGCCTCCTTCGTTGAGATAGTCGCCATTCAGAACGAGGTCTGGAATCTGCGGCAACTCCTTCAGAGCGTATGGAGGATCGGCAAAGATAAAGTCAAACTTCTGCTTGCAGGTCTTCAGAAAACGGAATACATCACCACGAATCAGAATATCTTTGTCTTCGCCCAACTTCTGAAAACATTGGCGTATGAAGTTGGCATGATCGCGGTCGGCCTCTACGCTGATAACCCGGCTGCAGCCTCGTGATACCAGTTCGAGCGAAATGCTGCCCGTACCGGCAAAGAGGTCGAGGGCAGAGGTATCTTCGAAATCAATATATCCCTGCAGCACATTAAAGATGTTCTCCTTTGCAAAATCTGTTGTCGGACGTGCCTTAAACGAACGTGGAATGTCGAAATGGCGTCCCTTATATAGTCCTGTTATGATTCTCATATTTACTTTGAACTTTGAATGTTGAACATTGAACTTTATGATAAGCTATTCTGTTGAATTCTTAACTATCAACTTTTAACTATCAACTCTTGTCTTACTTACTTAGGTACAGCGCCATCAAATCGAATGGCAGACCTTTAATCTCTGTGATGGGCGCACGGTTGAATTCGGCGGCAGGATTCAGAATGAAGGTCTTCTTGATATAGAGTTTCGTGTTGTAGAGGAACCAGTCCTTATCCGGAACATTGCCTGATATATGCAACTCATCCTGCATCTGGTTGAATCCTAACTGCTTCCATACATAGAGAATGAAATAGAGGGCATCCTTGGCATGCTCGGCATTAAACGAGTTGAAGAATTTGAAACGGTTCTTCTCGAAACTGAAAACGTCCAGTTTCTTGTCGTGGAAATAAACATAGAGCTTGCGGTGAATGCCGGTGAAACTGCGATGATGCAGATAGTGCCACATCGGTTGCATGATAGGTGTGAAGCGGACATCCTTGAAGTTGTCTTCTACCACCATTTTCAAATCCTTGTTGATAGGGAATACCGCTACCGCATTCAGTTCCGGCTGTACTCTGTAGAGAATGGCATCGCTGTTATGACTGTTGAAGGCATGCTGATAGAGCACATCGATATCCTCTTCATGAAATTCTTCGATAGGAACCAGCAGGATAGGCGAATCGAGATATACGCGTACCTTCTGGTATCCCCGCTGCAGGAGAGTACTCTCCTTGAAAGCCTGACGCAAGTTGGCTGCCATCGAAACACCACTCTTTACTGTATAAGGTTCATAGATGAGCTGATGCTCAGCTTCACGGTCAACTACCGAAAAGCTGAGGGTGTTTCTGCTCACGCGGATGGTGAGTCGTGCTTGCTGAATGTTGTTACCTTTTATTTGCATATCTGTTACCAATTACCTGCGTTGTTATTATCTGTCGTTAAATCGCCTATCTTGAGTCCGGGATAGTTGCCGGCATAGTTGGCCTCCTCTATCTTCTGCTGGATGGAACCTTCATCGAGTCCGTCGAGGAAGGTTTCATAACCGGCCCCACATTCCATCACCGGAATCTGCTTACCGCTTTTTCCTACGATAACCGTGGCAGCGAGTGTAAACTTCTTACCATCGGCATAGGGAATGTATTGGGCATCTTCCTGTAAGAACTTGCCTTTTACCAGTGTCGGAAAATCGCCTGTATATACGCCGTGTTTCGCCTTGTATTTCTCTTCAGCCTGACGTATCTGCATCAGTTTCTCCTTCACCTCTGCTTCTCTGCTAGCCATGGCTTTCTGGAAGCGGATGGGCTGGCTTACACTCAGAATACAGAGTAGCATCATGATGATGACGCATGCTCCCAAAATATAATTATTCTTTATTCTTTTTCTCATTTCAAAAAGTATTATTACTTTTGCACAGCAAATAGGTGCAGTAAATTTTCTGCAAAGATACTAAAAGTTTTCGAAATATGAACATTGAAGAGTTAAAATATCAGATATTACAGCAATTTGGCTTTCCGCCAACCCCAGAACAGGCTCAGGCGCTCGATGTTTTCGTGCAGTTTATGACGGATAGTAATCCTCATGCTGTGATGATTCTCCGGGGTAGTGCGGGTACCGGTAAGACATCGCTTTCGGGTGCTATCGTCCGTACGCTCCGTGCTGTTCGCCAGAAGGTGATGCTCCTTGCTCCTACGGGTAGGGCGGCTAAGGTCTTCTCTCTGAACAGCGGGATGCCTGCCTATACCATTCATCGCCGCATCTATCGCGAAAAGGCGTTTGCCGGAGTGGATGGACAGTTCAATCTCAATGATAATCTCTATACTGATACGCTTTTTATGGTAGATGAGGCTTCGATGATTGCCAATCTGGGATTGGGCGGAACCACCTTTGGCAGCGGCTGTCTGCTAGATGATCTGATTCATTTTGTATATCAGGGACGTAACGACCGCCTCTTGCTGATAGGCGATAAGGCACAGTTGCCTCCTGTTGGTGAGGAAGAATCACCAGCCCTTTCTGCTGCGATGCTCCTGGGATATGGACTGTCGGTTTATGAGTGCGATTTGAATGAGGTAGTCCGCCAGAGTCAGCAGTCGGGCATCCTCTTTAATGCTACCCGCATCCGTCAGATGATTACCCACGATGACATTACCCAACTGCCTAAAATCCGTTTCTCTGGTTTCTCGGATATCAGGGAGATGCCGGGCGCAGAACTCATCGAGGCGCTTGGCGACAGTTATCATCATGTAGGACTGGACGATACCATTGTGGTGACTCGTAGCAACAAGCGCGCCAACATCTTCAACCAGGGCATCCGCAACATGGTGCTTGATAGGGAAGAGGAACTGGAGAGTGGCGACATGCTGATGATTGTGAAGAACAATTATTATTGGATGGAGGAAGAAAGAAAGAAGATAAAGGAAAGGCAATTAAGTGAAGAACGAAAAGTGAAGAGTGAAAAATTTAATACTTTAGCTAATCATACAGTTCAAAGTAACGAACTTCCTGCTTTCCTGGCTAATGGCGATAGGGCGAAGGTGATGAAGGTGAGCCGTCGCATCGACCTCTACGGCTTTCATTTTGCCACCCTTCTGTTGAAATTTCCCGATTATGATAATTATGAACTGGAGGCTACGGTATTGCTGGATACCTTGACGAGTGAGGCCCCTGCTTTGACCCATGATCAGCAAGAGCAGCTTTTCCATAAGATAGAGGAAGATTATCAGGACATACCACTGAAGGCAGACCGTATGAAGGCAATCCGGCAAGATCCATATTTCAATGCTCTGCAAGTGAAGTTTGCCTATGCCGTTACCTGTCATAAAGCGCAGGGTGGACAGTGGTCGCATGTCTATGTAGACCAGGGCTATATGACGGATGATATGCTTACTCCCGATTATATCCATTGGCTCTATACTGCATTTACACGAGCCACAGAAATGCTATATCTGGTGAATTGGTCAAATACGCAGATAGAAGGAGAGTGATATTACTCTTCTTCTTTTGTTCAGAATTTGTATGAAAAGAAAAAGTCCGGCTCTCTCTCGAAAGTCGGACTCTTAAATTTTTGAGTTATTTTTTGGGAAAAGTGGGTAGTGATGGATTCGAACCACCGAAGGCATAGCCAGCAGATTTACAGTCTGCCCCATTTGGCCACTCTGGTAACTACCCAAAAGCTTTATGTCTCAAAAGCGAGTGCAAAGGTAATGCTTTTATTTGATATTACCAAATTTTTTCGGCACTTTTTTCTCTTTTCCTTCAAAAAATGTTCATTTCCCCCTATAAAATAGGTTTTTCCCTCTCTTTTACCTTTTTACCTTTTTACCCTTTTACCTTTACCACATGTCTTCTGCGGTGTTTCCTCGACAGTCTTCTGTGCTTGTAATGTTCATACTTCTTGATGGCAACGAATACCGTGAGGGCAAGGACTACGGCCAGCAGGAAGATAACGATGCCGCCGCCCAGATTATCGCCCTTCACCTTCGACCACATATCCAATACCTCGGGAGTATGATCGCCGGCATCATGAATCATGGCGCATCGGGCTACTATGCTGCTGTCTGGATACATAATAGGGTTGAGATGGGCATTCCTGCCTTCCTCGCCAAAGAAGTAGGCCAGATTTACAGGTTGGGGATAAGCCTCAGTATCGCTCATAGCTTCTAATACCTTCTTGCCTGCCACGCTACTCACATATCCTGTAGTCTCCATATTAGCGAGCGCCACGTTTTCCTGACAGAGGTAGTTGATGAAATAGGCGGCAGCCTTCGGATTGCGGGAATATTTAGGGATTACCCAACCGTCGAACCATACATTGCTTCCTTCTTCCGGTACCTCATATCCCAGTTCTACACCCACTTTTCCGGCTTCTTCAATAGCCCAGACGGCATCACCGCTCCAGGTCATGTTGAGATAGGCTTTGCCTTTGGTCATGGTCTCCTTGCCGAAGTCGGCTTCCCATCCTTCAATGTTTGGCTTCAGAGCTTTCAACTCTTTCTCTACTGCGGCTACGGCAGCGGGTGAATAGTCGTTCATCAGCTGTGGTATGGTCACCTTGCCTGCTTCCTGGTCTTTACGGTGTGCCCAGATGAGTGCGGTGCCATAGGAGTCGCGGTAGGAATCCTTCATCAGGAGTTTACCCTGATATTTTCTGTTCCATAACGTTCCCCAGGTCTCAGCATCTTTTATAGGAACGTGTACCTTATTATATAGGATGCCACAGGTTCCCCACATGTAAGGCACGGCATAATGGTGGGCGATGCGGCCATTGTTGGAGGTGGCATCTATCTGCTCAACAATGTATGGTGATACGTTGCTGATATAGTTGGGTGTCTTACCGAAGACGGTGTCTATAGGCAGGAGAAGGTCTTTGCGGAGCATGCGCTCTATGATATACTCTGATGGGCATACCACATCGTAATCTTCATGACCTCGCTCTATCTTGGTAAGCATCACCTCATTGATGTCGAAGGTCTGGTAGATGACGCGAATCTTCTTGCCGGTCTGCTGTTCATACCATTTCGGGAAGTTGGCAAGAACATCTTCATCTATGTAATCTGCCCAGTTGTAAACCTTCAGAATCTCCTCGCGGTTCTCTTTGTTGTAACAGGAAGAGAACGGCAGAATCATCAGCAGGGTCAGGAAAAGCAAAGCTATTGTCTTAACTCCTTTAAGTCCTAATAATATCTTGTTCTTCATTCTCATTTCTTCTTATTTTTCTCAGAACGTTTGTTGATGATAATCAGCATCACCAGTACCAGTACGAAGATGATGGTGCTCAGCGGGCGAAGTTCTGGGGTCAGTCCTCCCTTTCTGGCATCGGCATAGATGAATGTGGAGAGAGTTTCCAGACCTTCGTTACCTATCGTGAAGATGGTGACGGCGAAGTCATCGATACTCATCGTAATGGCAAGCATGAAACCGGAAATCATACCCGGCAATATCTCTGGGATGATGACCTTGCGGAGTGCCTGCATCGGAGAGGCGCCCAGGTCGAGTGCTGCCTCATAGAGGTTCGGATTCATCTGCTTCAGTCTTGGCATCACACTCAGGATTACGTATGGCAGACAGAAGGTGATATGCGAGAGTACCACGGTAGTATAGCCCTGCGGAATGCCCAGCGTGATGAAGAGCAGGAAGAGCGAGATACCGATGATGATGTCGCCGTTGAGTATCGGAATGTTGTTGACAAACTGGATGGCATTACGTGCATAGCGGTTGCGCAGGTTGTAGATGCCGATGGCTGTCAGGGTTCCGAAGAGGGTGGATACGGTTGCGGTAATCAGGGCGATGGTTACGGTATTGACCAGTGCCGCTGTGAGCGAATGGTGTGTACCTTCTGCAAAGAGATTCTTGTAGAGCTGTAGCGAGAAACCCGTCCAGTTGCCCATCACCTTCGCTTCGGTAAACGAGAAGATGACGATGATGAAGATAGGGGAGTAGAGTAGCAGCAGGAGCAACCAGAGATAGCCCTGACAGAATACTTTCTTCATCATATCCTTACTGAATAATGACTGCATCATCTGATACCTCCTTCCTGTTTGCTTCCATCACCTGCGATGAGGGTGGAGGCGCCGATGAGGAAGAGCATGATGAGCGAGAGAGCTGCACCGTAGTTCCACATCGAATTGTTGATGTTCTCCTGGATGGTGGTACCGAAGAGCTTGATGTTGTTCATCGTCAGCAGTTCGGAGATAGCGAAGGTAGAGATGGTTGGCATGAATACCATCAGGATGCCACTCGCTACGCCCGGCATAGAGAGGGGCAGGATGACCTTGAAGAACTGCTGCCAAGGCGATGCTCCCAGGTCTTCGGCTGCCTCAATATAACTGCGGTCCATCTTCTGCAGGGTGTTGTAGATAGGGTAAATCATGAATGGGATGAAGTTGTAGACCATACCGAACAGGAGGGCGCCTTCGCCCAGCGGAAGGTCGGCAAAATCGAAGAGGGCCACGGTGGCAAGTGTGCGCACCAGGATGTTTACCCACATCGGCAGAATGAAGAGCATGACGATGGTGTTGGCATACTTCATTCTGGTTTGTGTCAGAATATAGGCGGCCGGATAGCCCAGCAGAATGCAGAGCAGGGTGTTGAGAAAGGCGATGCCTATCGAATACACAAAGGTGTTGATGGCTTCGGGGTGTGCCAGGAACTTCTGGAAGTTGTAGAGCGTCAGGGCTCCGTTCTCATCGGTAAATGCGAACACTACGATGAGAAGCAATGGCAGTACCACAAATATCGCAGCAAAGATGGTGTAAGGTATCGACCAGCTTTGTCGCGAAGAGATAAACTTGATAATGTTCAATTTATAATTGATAATTAGGAATTAATAATTTTTATTCAAACGAAATATTCTCCTGAGGAATGGTGATAGCCACATGATCGCCTAAATCCCATACATCCTGTGTATCTACATAGAGCTTCTCGCCCCAGTCGGTATCGATGGTGAGATGATAGTGGTCGCCCTTGTAGAGAATGAAGCTGATGTCGCCTGTAAAGGTTCCTTCGCTCTCGTTGTCGAAGAGTTCTATCTTGTTGAAAGGTACGTTCACCCGGATGGTTTCGTTTCCGTTTTCATCGGTCTGAATCTTGTCCTTTATTTCTGCCGGAATCTCCATCTGGTATTCGCAGCCCAGGAATTCTATCGTTCCGTCGCCGTTTACCTTTGCATCGAAGGTATTGGTGATGCGCTCCTTCTTCATGATGTGGATATTGTCGGGTATCACGCTCATTCCTATCGTCTGACCTACTTCGAAATGCTTGTAGTTCTGGATGAGAAATTCGTTGCCCTTCTCGGTTTCTGCCAGCATCTCGTAGTGTACTCCCTTGAAGATGGAAGAGGTTATCTTGCCCACAAACTGGGCGTGGGCGGTATCGGTGGAAACTTCGATATCCTCAGGACGTATCACGACATCCACTTCCTGGTTGCAGCCGAAGCCCTTGTCTACACAAGGCAGTTCAGTACCTGCCACATTCACCAGACAGTCGTGGACCATCGTTCCGCAGAGAATATTGCTCTCGCCGATAAAGTCAGCAACAAAAGCATTGGCTGGTTCGTTGTAGATATCGGTTGGTGTACCTATCTGCTGTATCTCTCCCTCGCTCATCACTACGATGGTGTCGCTCAGGGTGAGGGCTTCTTCCTGGTCGTGGGTAACGTATACGAAGGTAATGCCCAGGCGTTCGTGCATCTGCTTCAATTCCAGCTGCATGTCTTTACGCATCTTGAGGTCGAGTGCTGCAAGCGGTTCGTCCAGGAGAAGAACTTCCGGTTCGTTGACGATGGCACGGGCGATGGCGATACGCTGCTGCTGACCGCCCGAAAGCGAGTTGACATCACGATATTCGTAATCACTCATGTTTACCATCTTCAGGGCACGTTTTACCTTCGGCAAAATCTCTTCCTTCGGTGTATTCTTGAGTTTCAGACCGAAGGCGATATTGTCGTAAACGTTGAGATGAGGGAACAGAGCGTATTTCTGGAATACCGTGTTCACATTTCGCTTGTAAGGAGGAAGGTTAGTAATATCGTTGCCGGCGATGGTGATGATGCCTTCGCTGGCGGTTTCAAACCCTGCCAAAAGTCTTAATAATGTCGTTTTTCCGCATCCCGAAGGACCCAGAATGGTCATAAATTCGCCCTTTCTCACATAGAGATTGATGTTGTTGAGGGCTGTTTTCTCGCCAAATCTTTTCGACACATTCTTAATATCTATGATATGCTGTGCTGTCTTGTTCATTTTTGTTGTAAATTTGCGTGCAAAGTTACGCATTTTTCGATAAATATTGAAAGAAACAAAGAAAAAGTTGTATCTTTGCAAACGTTTTGTAGTATCTGATATACAGAACTGAATAATTATTGAATAAATATACATACATGATTGTTACAATAGAATGGATGGAGGAGTGGTTCAGGCGTTTCGACCACGAATATTTCGGGGGAAAGCTGCCTGTTCCTGAACTCGGACTTACTCATGCCAAGACTCGGTTGGGGCAACTTGCCTATAAGCGGGCCTCCAGATGGGGACGCACCAAACTCTACGATTTCAAACTCTCCATGTCTACTTATTATGATATGACCGACAAGCAGGCAAAGAGTGTCTTGCTCCACGAGATGATACATTACATCATCGGTTATACGGGACTGAAAGATACCTCGGCACATGGTGTCGTGTTCAAGGGACTGATGGATAAGCTCAACAGCCAGTATGGCTGGGATATCAGAGTATCGACATCCACCAAGGGTTGGAAGGTAAGCGAAACCGTAAAAAGCAGGAAAGAGAAGAAGGGACCGCAAATCTATCTGATGCTTGCCATCGAGATGAATGATGGAAGACATTATCTCTCGAGAGTGAATCCGAGTTTTGCCCGTCGCATCGAAAATCAGCTGAAGACGGTCAGGGAAGTGGTTTCTCATCAGTGGTATACTACGATGGAGAACTATTTCGAAGACTATCCGCAGGTGCGCAGCTTGAGAGGAAGGCGCATCTCGAAGGCCGATTTCGGAAAGTTGCTCAATGTGCTCACTCCCTTTCAGCTGTAATATCGGGCGAATGTATAAGAAAAAGAATAACCAAAACTCATTAAAGATATAAAATGAAAGAAACCTGGAAAATGATAGCCCTGCTGGCAATAGCCATTGGAGGACTGCTGGCTTATGCCTTTATTCCAGAGCAAGTGGCTGAAAACATTCCGCTGAAACAGATTGGAATGGATGCGCTCACCAGTAAAAGCGAGGCAGAGCTTGCGGAAGAGGAAAAGGCTGACAGCATGATAAAGGAACCCGTGGATACGGCGGCGCAGCGAGTACTGATCTTCGGCGACTCGATGTCGGAATATCTAGGTCTGCGACTGGCTGATTATGCCAACAAGAACGGTCATAAACTCACCTGTATTACCTGGGTGAGTTCGGGCACCAGAAACTGGGCTGCTACCGATACCCTGCAGCATTATATCCAACGTATCAAACCTACCCATGTCTTTGTATGTCTGGGCAGCAACGAACTGTATACGGCTGATATGAAGGGATGTGAAAAACGCATCCGTGCCATCTTGAGCAAGATAGGTAATATTCCGACGATATGGATCGGTCCGCCAAACTGGTGTGAGGATAATGGATATAACAAACTCCTCCGTGAGGTGATGGGACCACGAGGCTATTATCCTAGCTACAAACTTACCTTCGAACGCCAGAAAGATGGCCGGCATCCGACTATGGCTTCATCTGCCATGTGGATGGATAAGATTGTTGAATGGATGAATAGCGGTCATTGTGTGCATCCGTTCCGATTGGAAATGCCGGATAAGCGTGACCGCAGATACAGACAGATTACCATCTTGCCTCCTGGAACCAAACACAGGGCTGACAGTACGGCTGTGAAGAAGGATTCTCTTTCTAGGTTTGTAGAGGGAACTGTGCCTGAAACCACAGAAAGTCCTTCTGCAACCAAGGAACCTGCAACTACAGGAAAAACGTCTCCGGCTGCTGCTGACAAGACGGTTCCAGCGGTAAAGCATGTAAACCATAAAGACTCCGTATAAGAAAGAGTTCAATAATAATATCTTCAGAACAGACAAATGAATTATTCAACATTCGAAATAAGTGCCTTGTGGCATTGGATAGAACGGCTGTTTGTTTATCAGGCAGATTCTCCGCTGATGATGGGCAGCATTCCGTTTGCGCTGCTCTTCATCTTCTTCCTTGCCATTTATACCCTGCTCAAGAGCTATTCGCGCACAGCCATGATGATGTATGTCATCTGCTTCAGCCTTTTCTTTGCCTATAAGGTGAACGGAATGGTGATGTGGATGCTGCCGCTTACGGCTTGCATCAATTATGCCGTAACCCAGGAAATGAGACTGCATGAGGGGAAGGCACGCAAGGCGCTGCTCACCTTCGTAGTGCTTGTAGACCTGGCTCTGCTGTGCTATTTCAAATATACCAATTTCATCATTGGCGATGTAGTCAACGAGATGTTCTGCACCAACTTCTCCCTGCAGTCTATCGCTCTGCCTGTAGGTATCTCGTTCTATACCTTCCAGGCTATCAGCTATGCGGTAGATACCTATAAGCGCAAGTTTGACATGGAGGTAACGCTCCTGGAGTATTGCTTCTATCTCACCTTCTTTCCGCTGCTGATGGCGGGGCCTATCACCCGTGCCGCCAATCTGATACCCAGACTGAAACGAAACGAACAGGCTTCCAGCAGAATGCTTTGGACGGGACTCTTCCTCATCATGCTGGGACTGGTCAAGAAGAATATGCTGAGCGATTATATCGCACAGTTCAACAACTGGGTGTTTGATGCGCCGCAAACCTTCTCGGGTTTCGAGAATCTGGCAGCGCTCTTCGGCTACCCTGTCCAGATTTTCCTCGATTTCTCGGGATACAGCGATATGAGTATCGGTGTGGCAGCCATTCTGGGTTTCTATCTGCCCGACAACTTCTATTTCCCTTACCGCTCACTCTCGGTTACCGAGTTCTGGCGTCGCTGGCACATCTCGCTTTCCTTCTGGTTTCGCGATTATGTGTATATTCCGCTGGGTGGAAACCGGAAGGGAAAGGTGCGCATGTATTTCAACAATTTCCTTACCATGCTGGTGGCAGGCTTATGGCATGGCTCTTCCTGGATGTTCGTCATCTGGGGTGCTCTCCATGGTTTCGGACTTGTGGTGCATAAGTTCTTCAGCCGTCAGTTGGGCATAAGCATTCCCCGTACGCTGGTGGGCAATTCCCTCAGCTGGCTCATCACCTATTTATATATATGCTTTGCGTGGTCTTTTTTCCGTGCCAAGGATTTGGGTGTGTTGGGGAAGATGTATGATAAGGTGGCAAATGATTTCAGTATCGATTATCTGGTGCCTTTCTTTCATGCCCGTCCTGCCTGGACGCTTTGCATCATCGGTGTCATGCTGAGCTATCTCTTTACCGAGCGCCAGTATCACCGTCTTCAGGCGCGGTTCATCCTTCTGCCTTGGGTGGCTAAACTGCTGCTCTTCATCATCTGTCTGCAGATGGTAGTTGAGGTTTCCCAGGAGAGTGTACAGCCGTTCATTTATTATCAGTTCTAGTTTCGATGGTTAATATTAATATATATATTTGAAGTAACAGACATAAACAGAAAAATTGTATGAAGAAACTATTATTCTTTTTGCTCCTGATGACGGCTGTCGTCGGTAGAGCACAGACATCGCTTAATTTACTGCCTGTAGGCACCGAGGCTCCCGACTTCACGATTACTGACAGTAAGACGGGTAAGAAAATCTTCCAGCTCTCAGATAAGAAGACTCAGAAGGATAAAGACGGAAAGACGGTTCCAGGTGTCTGGACCGTGCTCGATTTCTGGGCTTCCTGGTGTCCAGACTGCAGAAGAGACATGCCGATGGTGAAGGCTATCTGTGACAAATACAACACCAAGATCCAGGTAGTGGGTGTTTCTTTTGATACCGACGAGGCGAAGATGAAGAAATATCTGGGCGATAATCAGTATAGCTGGTTGCAATACTGTGAGTTTAAGAAATGGAAGGAAACAAAGATTTCCAAGGATTATCACATCTCATGGATTCCTACCTCTTATCTGATCAATCCGGAAGGTAAGGTTGCATTCTCTACCGTGAAGGCGGAGGAGATGATGAAGAAACTGGATTCGCTCGACCAGGCAGGAGCTTTGAAACCTGCTCAGGTGCAGACTGCTCTTAAGAAGGTGTATAATGAAAGCATCGATCCGATGGCTCAGATTGATGAGGCTTTGGCTAAAGCCAAGAAGAATGGCAAGTTTGTTATCTGTCAGGTAGGTGGTAACTGGTGCCCATGGTGCTTGAAGTTTGCCGATTTTGTAGAGAAAAATGCTGCGGTCAACAAGATGGTGAATGATCATTTCGAATATATTCATGTGAACTACAATCGCAGAAAAACTGCCGGTGATGCGGCTGTGAAGAAGGCTGAGCAGCTGATGAAACGACTGAACAATCCTCAGCGTTTCGGATTCCCGGTCTTTGTGGTACTCGATGAAACCGGAAAGGTTCTCCATATCCAGGATTCCAGCTTCCTGGAAGAAGGTAAGGGATATAACGAAGAAAAGGTGCTCAGATTCCTGAAGAGTTGGACACCTCAGGCTATTAAAGGATAAAGAAAGAGGGTGTGTCATTAACTTATGACACACCCTCTACCTGTTTCATATCGTAATTTTATGCATTACAAACCTCTTGCTTTCAGGAATCCGGAAGCATCTGGCTTCTCCATACCTGTAAAGTCGGTAAACATTTCCATCTGGTCCTTGGTGTTGCCACGGCTCAGAATCTTATCGCGGAATGCCTGACCGACGGCTGGATCCAAAGCTCCATGCTTTGCAAAGTAGTCGGCGATGTTTACAGCCAGCACCTCGGTCCAGAGATAGCTGTAATAGCCTGCTGCATAACCGCCGCCCCATACATGGTTGAAGTATGATGTGCTGTAGCGAGGAGAAATCTGGGTGTTGAGCAAACCGATGTTGTGGAGCTCTTCCTTCTCGAAGGCACCTGCCATGTAAGGTGAAGGAACCTCTTCTTCGCTAATCTTGTGCCATGCAAGGTCAAGACAGGTTGCAGCCAGATTCTCGCCCAAAGAATAGGCGGTCTGGAAACTGATGCTCTTCAGCATGCGCTCCTTCAGGTCGGCTGGCATCGCAGCACCGGTCTCGGTATGACGGGCATAATGGTCGAATATCTCAGGGATAGATGCAAACGATTCGTTAAACTGGGATGGCATCTCTACGAAATCGCGGGCCACGGCTGTTCCTGAAAGAGTATTGTACTTGCAGTCGGAAAGGATTCCGTGAAGTGCATGACCGAACTCATGGAACAGGGTAGTAACCTCATCCCATGTGATGAGAGATGGCTGACCCTCAGGTGCCTTGGCGTTGTTGCATACATTATATATAATAGGCAACTGGCCGCGCTGCTTGCTCTGCTTGGCAAAGGCGCTCATCCATGCACCGCCACGCTTGGTAGGACGGCGGAAGTAATCGCTGTAGAAAAGGGCGATAGGCTTGCCGTTCTTATCGCTCACCTCGAATACCTTCATGTCTGGGTGATAGGTAGGAATATCCTTGCGCTGCTTGAAGTTCAGTCCGTAAACACGATGAGCGGCATAGAACACACCGTTCACCTGTACGCTGTCGATGTTGAAGTATGGCTTAATCTCATCATCGGTAATGTTGAGCATCTCCTTCTTCATCTTTGCAGAATAATAGAAGCGGTCGTATGGCTGCAGCTTGAAGTCCTTGCCCTCAGTCTTCTGGGCATACGCTTCTATCGCCTTGGTCTCAGCATCTGCCTTAGGAGCATATTCCTTGATGAGCTGCTTCAGAAAATCATCCACATTCTTGCTGTTCTTAGCCATCGTCTTTTCGAGCGAATAGTCGGCATAGTTGTCATATCCCATCAGCTTGCCCTTCTCGGCACGCAACTTGGCAATCTCGGTTACGATAGGGAAGGTGTTGAAATCAGGATTGGTTCCGTCGGCACGGTGGATGCTTGCCATATACACCTTCTTGCGCAGTTCGCGGTTCTGGAGATTGGTGAGGATAGGCTGCTGGGTGGTGTTGATGATGACGATGCAGTAAGGCGCCTTGCCTCCGCGGCTCTCAGCATCTTTCTTGCATTGTGCAATGTCTGCATCGCTCAATCCGGCGAGCTCTTCCTTGCTGTTTACCCAAACCACGGCGTTGTTGGTAGCGGCAGGAAGAAGGTTGCCCCATTCCTGCTGTAACTCAGAGATGCGGGAGTTGATCTGCTTCATGCGCTCCATCTTCTCGGCAGAAAGAAGGGCGCCTGAACGTACAAAACTCTTATAGATAACCTCAGTAAGGCGCTTGTCTTCGCCCTTGAGTTTCTTATATTCGTTGTCGTAAACATACTTGATGCGCTCGAAGAGTTTCTTGTTGAACGAAATCTCATTGTCGAGTTCGGTCAGCAATGGGGTAGCCTTCTTTTCTGTTTCGGCGATGCCCGGAGTCTTGTGGGCACTGGTGAGACCGAAGAAGATGTTAGTCACCTTTTCGAGCAGCGCACCGCTCTCCTCATAGGCGAGGATGGTGTTCTGGAAGTTTGGCTTCTTCTTGTTGTTTACAATCTTCTGGATGTTGGCACGCTGCTCCCTGATAGCCGCTTCGATGGCTGGCAGGTAGTCGCTCTCCTGAATCTTGCTGAAGTCAGGAGCGCCGAATGGAAGACTGCTCTTTGTTAAAAGAGGATTCTGACGGTTACCGCCCGCAGTCTGTGCGAACGATGAGGCTGGCATCTGCAGGAGTGCTGCGGCCAAGCCCATGGTAAGGAAAGTCTTGTTAAGTTTCATTATGTTTTTTGTTTATTTGAAATCTTCTGCAAAGATAATCATTTATTTCGGATTATCGCATTTTTATTCATATTTCTTATGGAAAACCAGCAGACAGATGGCTCCTGCCAATGCCATCGGCACACCGATAAGGGCAGGAAAGTTGTATCCCAATCCCATCGCAACAGGAATGCCACCCAGGAAAGCCCCCACGGCATTACCCAGATTGAAGGCGCCCTGAATGCAGCATCCGCCCAGCATTTCGCCACCTTTGGCATGCTTTACAATAAGGAATTGTTCAGGCGATCCGATGCCGAAAAGACAGACGCAACAGATGAACATCAGCACTACTGATATCCAACCGAAAGGAGCGAGGAAGAAGGTGAGCAGAAGTGCGGCTGCCGCCAGAAACTGGAGATAACAGGTAAAGCGGGCCGGCTTGAAGCGGTCGGCGAGCAAGGCACTCACCTGGTTTCCTACTACCATTCCACCGCCTGCAAGAATCATCAGCAGGGAGATGCTGGCTGCGCTGAATCCACCTTCCGTCTGAAGCAGCGGCGAGATATAACTGAACCAGCAGAGAATGCCGCCATTGCCCAGGAAGGTGGCGGCGATGATGAGCCACGGAGCCTTTTTGCGGAGAAAATGGAACTGTGCCTTCATACCGTTGTTGGGCAGTGCTTCTACATTTGGAACCCATCTGTGAATCATGTATAAGGTGATGAGTCCGAGCACGATACAACTGACAAAAGGTACTCGCCAGCTGAACATGTGACTCAGGAAGGTTCCCACCGGCACACCCAGCAGGTTGGCCACCGGCATACCTGCGCACATCATTGCCACGGCATTGGTTCCCTTACCCTCTTTGGCAATCTTCACCGCCACGATGGTACCCGTTCCGAAGTAGGCGCCATGAGGCAGACCTTCTATAAAGCGGGCGCAGAGCAAGAGCCAGTAGTTAGGTGCTACTGAGGCGATGACAGCTCCGAATGTGATGAGCGAAGCCAGGAACATCAGGATATTCTTGGGTCTGTATTTATGCATGAGTATCAGTGAGAAGGCTCCGGCGCAGACGCCGAGTGCATAGATAGAGATGAGATGTCCTGCTTCCGGGATGGAAACGTTCATGTTGTTGGCGATGTCTGTGATGATGCCCTCGATGATGAATTCAGCGATGCCCAAGGTAAAGGTACCCAGCGCGAGTGCAAATAGTCCTTTTTTCATTTGTTCTTATGAGTCAATATTATCCTTAAAAAATAGTTTCTCTCTTATTTTATGTCTTTGTAAGACAATAGTTTCTTCTATAATTTTACAGTTTCTTTTTGATGTTATTTTTCGAAACCGCTGTTTCGGAAATGGCGGTTTCGAATGCAAAGGTAATAAAAATGCCTGAATATCAGCTTGTTTGTTTGCTAATTTAAGTTTTTTTATTTGTTTGTGTGCTTCTTGTTCCGTCTCAATGTGGCAGGTTCTAAAGACAACAATGACTTGAATGGTATCGGTAACCTTCAGCAGCGTGATGGCTATAAGGCTCGCATCCTGAAAGATGGCGAGAAGGTCGAGAAGAACACTGGGGAGAAGTGTGACTTGATGTAATGTTCTACGTATGGCGCATCGGAAAATAAGTATAAATAGGGAACGCAGTGCGTTCCCTATCTGTTAGCCCCGCTCCTTCTTCACATCAAAGCAGGGACAGGCTTTGTTGGCAAATTCATTGTGACCATGAATCGTGGCTAATGGATATTCCTCCTTCAGCTGCTCGATGAGCGAGTGCATTGCCGCTTTCTGGTCTCGGGTTCTTGTATCCTTCGGCTTGCCTTTCTTCGATAAGCCGCCGATGTAGCAAATGCCTATACTGATGGAATTATGGCCCTTGCAATGGGCGCCAACCTCCTCTATCGCACGGCCTACATGAATGCTGCCGTCACGATAAATCACGAAATGATAACCTATGCAGCGCATTCCGCGCTCGCGGTGCCAGCGGTCAATATCCGCTACGGTGAAGTTGCGACCTTCCTTGGTCGCACTGCAATGAATGATGATTTCCTTTATCTTACGCATGATATTGCTATTTTAAATGAATGAATGTTAGGGTGGAAATCCTAAAATGCTATCGAGATTTCATCACTACCCCAATCTATGATACGTAACTTGATACACTCCATCTTTTTAGAAGCCTTCCTTAATCGTTCACAAAGTCGGTCGAAGTATTCCTGAGAATGAATCACTAGCCCAGAGGCTACAGCCTTACCCAGAATGATGCATCCATATTTCAGCGTCATCGGACCATTTCCGGGCTTGAGACAAGGAGAATTGATGCCCACTTCCCAAACAGCCTGTCCCTTCCTCAGGATAACAGGCATTTTCCTACTCTTATTAGCTATAGAAACAAAAGCTATCTCATAGTCTCCTGCAGGCAAATAACGCTCAGGATGTTCTATGGTATTACAAACTTTCGTACCCTTTATTACTAATGTGCCATCTACTCCCCATCGGGTAAAGCGACGGCGATAAATGATTATTTCCATAAATATCGAAAAATAAAATTGATTTATTGATAGGGCCATTAAGGATTTCCTTACTGAAAATCCTTAATGACCGAAAATGACCGTGACCGTTAATGACCGGATGTATTAATGGTCACTTACTTTAAACCACTATTATACTGCAGGTTGAACCTTCTGGTAACGCATATCGGGCAGCACACCTATCAATCCCTGCCGCTTCCAGTTTTTCAACATCTGTCTAACAACCTCACGAGTTACGTTTGCCCCCTTTACTGCTATACTTTGCTGTAATGCCTGCTCAAAGGAAAAAGTAACGTCAAGCCGCTCGAAGATGGAATCATTTCTGCCGCGTCGGGAACGATCATAAGTCGTCTGACCGCAATAACTCTTGGATGAGAATGCATCCTCTATGCGACTACGGAAGAAGTAGAGTGCATTGTCCAACTGATAATCTGCCAGGATATTGAAGGCTTCGAGCATGGTTGGTGTCTGCGTCTTTACGATCATTTCCTTCCATAACAGCGGATTCTGTTTCAGCTGCTTCTCGGCACCCTGGAAACCATGTTTCTGAATCAGCGTCTCGGCCACCTTACAGAGCATGATGCAGGTCATCATTCTCATCGTGGTAGGACAGATACGGAAACGCTGGCGGGCTTTCACCTTGTCGTCATTTTTCATGGTCTCCAATCGTATCTGTTCCAGCCACTCCCTGCCCTTATTCTCCAACTTAGGCAGAACCACCTCGCCCTCCATCAGGGGCAAGAGATGAGCTATCTGCCGTATGTGCTCACGTTGAGTTTCGGTCAGCACAAAGAGATTGTCTGTAAGCGGAGTGAACGTGTTGTCCGGCGTTCGCGCCACGACAATACGGCTTTGGAAACCATCCGTATAATTGTTCACTACTCGATAGAGTGCATCTGGCGTTCCGCACATCACAACGTTCCACAAAAGATGTTCGATATGAACATTCACCGCATCTGCACTTCTTGCCTCGCGCTCATAGCTTGTTCCGTCGTAAGCCTGTCTTAACATGACGGAAAAGTCGCTCATCGCCGATTTCCACTTCTGCGCTACGGTGTCAGCTTCCGGGGTGAACGAGAAGGCGTGCTTGCCTTCAGTATTAGCCAGTCGTTCTGCAAGGTTGGCCACCGTATTATTTAAAGTAAGACATCTTACAGGCAGCTTTGGTTCTTCCGGTTGCTCCTTCTTATTCTTGGCCGCACGCTTCTTGGCTCTCCATTCATCCTCCTGCTGCTGATACATTTTGTCCATCTGTTTCACTTCCGAAGTCCAGGTATCAACCACAGGGTCGATGCTTCCCTTGCCTGATGCAAAATCACCGGCGATGTAGGAGATAAGGTTCAGCGAGTTCATCTTGCCGTGAACGGAAACCTTCACGCCGGTAGCAAGCATTCCGATGGCAGGACAGATGGCTGTAATCACTGGCATTGCCAGAGCCGGTCCAACAGCACTGATGGAATCACGCACACCTTGTGGCATCTTGGGTAAAGCATCGTAATAGAACAGATCATCCTTGGCGTTAGCTTCGTCCAAGGCATTCACCAGCGCCTCGCTGTCTTCATCTGCATTCCCGTTCGAAGCCCCCAGTTTCAGTTTCTCCTGTCTCAGCGCAGCCAGCACATCCTTCAGTCGCTTAGGCATTTGCGTGATTTTCTCGTTCAATGCCGAGTTGATGCAAGCCATCTTTTCCTGCTCGGGAAACCCATCGTAGCAGGGAATAATCTGAGCCAGCAGATTGCGGTCAAAACCACAGATGTGGCGCAGATTCACAGCCAGTTCGAAGGTCAGCGTATTGCGGTTGGAGCGCATCGGTTCCTGCCCATCATTATACAGTTGCCACCACTTCTTAATGATTTCCCCATAAGGAATCCCGAGATAATTGTCCTGAGCAGCAGAAGTAGTTGAAGCAGCAGAAGTTGACGCAGCAGAGGTTGAAGTAGCAGAAATAGAAATTCTCGAATTCTTAAATTCTTGACCCTTAAAAACCCCTTGAGAATCCTTCTTGAATTCTTCCTTCCAAGGCTCATAATGCTTGTTTGCCTTGTGCGCCCCTTCCGGCAGTTCCTCTTGTCCGTACCGTTCACGCTCTTCCAGAACTTTCCCCTCAGCTGCAACGGCAGCCTCATCATAAGTATCCTTGAAGAGTCGTGGTGAAAGGAAGAGCAGATCTTCACCATCCGATGTAGTAGTGAAATAAACCCGGTTAATGTCGTGAGCCGAAGTATCCATCTCGCACTTGAGCATCGTAGCAATCCTAACTTGGTTTTCCAAGATAGTCTTGCCCTTCTCACGTTCAAACACCGCATGTCCACCTTGTCGTGCGCTTCGCTCCAGCATCAGCAGTCCGTACTTGTCCGGTTCTTTCAGCAGCAGCTTGGCAGCCTTGGCGAAAGCCTCCGGCTCGTCCATATCAAACCCGAAAGCACAGCTTGGCAGTTTCATTCCCTTCACCACGCCTTGCGGATAATGCCCGGAATAATTAAACTGTACCAGTCTCCTTTTCGCAGCATCGTTTCCGGCACGAGCCAGTCGCAGATTCGCCTTCTGCTCATTGCTTCCACGCAACTGCTTATACTCCTCTTCCGAGGTGATGGAGCGGGCAACCTTGTGCCCATTCTCCACCTTAATTAAATAACAACTCATCTATCTTATTACTTATCGTTTTAATTGATAATCCACTAAAGCATCAGCCCCTTCTGCTGACTCAACAGCCAGCGTTTGGGCGATGTTGAGTCCCTCATGGCAGAACACCTTCAGCGTGAGCTGAATAGCCCCATCCTTGGTCTTGCTCAAACGACCATGCGCCAGTTTCTTAATCAGTTCCGACTGGCTTTTCGGCTTAGAAACTGCTACGAAATCAAATGTTCCGTCTTGCATTTGCTGAGCCACACCATGACGGCGAAAAGCTTCTACAACACCCTGATTTACAGAATCAGGACTGAAGAGGAAATACTGCTTATCATCATAGTAAGCCATTCCACCGAGCTGCACATGCTGGCAGCCGTTATTATTCACCTGCTGGTTCTGAACATTGTTCTGAACCTTATTATTTTTCTTTGCACTCATAAAATCTTAAATTAAAATTGAAGATGAACGAAAGAAGTGTCGTAAGTTTCAGTTTGCGCAAATTATCCCGGGACAATTCTCACGCCACCTATTTCAATTCAAGATTAATTACTTGCCAAGTTTCTCAATGTCCGTAACCAGGATATCCTGATAAACCTGACCATTATACTCACGAGTCGTAAACCGGAGCGTTACCGCCACCAGTTCGCCCTGAGCATACTTACACTGGGCCATATTGCCGAGCATTGCCGCAGCATACTGGTTCTCATACTTGCCGCCCATCTCCTGGAGAACGATGTTGCACTTCATCATCTGTCCGTTCTCACTTTTCTGACTCTGCACAGCGAACGCCTCGCCCTGCTGCACAACTCTCGTTAGTATGTTCATAATCTATTAACTGCAAGACCTCGCCTTCCTTTCAAGGCTCATTAGTTCCAACTCCGATCTTGCTGAAAGCTGGTGCAAAGATAAGAAGTCTTTGAATGCGCTGGAACAGTTGGTGGAAGAATCCCCCCTCATCTTTCCACTGCTTTTCTCTTTCTCTCTATTTCAGCTCAGCTTCAAGGATATTTTTCATCACGACAAGCAGGCTGACTGCTCCATTGGCGCCACTGGTAATACGCCGATTATATTCCTTATTAATTAAGTCGAAAAAAAGTTTCAGATAGAATCGTTCCGTCACTTTCTTCACTTTCTTCTCATCTCTGATATTTCTTAGAGTATGGAAGTTAACGCCCTCATTGAGATTCACCAGTTTGCTGTGCGTATAGCCCAACTTGATGACGGCTTCATAGGCAATGCCCAGAGCCGTAAGCTGATGTTTTTTTTCTGCCATGATTCCTGATCGGTTTGCGAGAGAAGCCGTGGATTCCCGATGGCCATCTTCAATCACGTTGTGAGGTTCCCCGCCTCCGCTCAGGTTAATACTAAAATAAAAAAACTCGGAAATGAGAAACTGATTCCCAAATCCGAGCGCAAAGATAAGAATATTAGTCTGTAGATAAAAATACGCATAAAAAAATAAGGAGGCTATTTCTTATCAGCTGCTTATCAGCTGGTAATCAGACAGAAAGAGGGCGCTGACAGAATTATTCCATCAACGCCCTCATTATCTTTATCTGAAACAGCTGCTTTTTATCCGATTGCAGATAATATGAATTGCTTTATTTTAGCATGCATTTCTTTGGTTAAAGTAGTATTACTGGATCCAAAATCGGCATGGTTTCCAATATAGGCTCTCACGTTCACTCCTACAGCATCGCTGATTGTTTGGATACTTCCTGCTAACACGAAACCATCACCATAAGGAGTAACATGTAATATGCCAAGAACATTCGCTACTAGCTTCAGATTATGACCCCATGAATTTTTTCGAGGCTGTATCTCATTAAGCAAAAGAGAAATTTCTTGTTCAGCACAAATATTCCTCCAAATATTTTTGTAAACATCCCAGTCTATATTCAGAAAGCCTCTGATTCCCCGTGTGAGTTTCTCTATCTCTTCTACCCATCTCTCCACCTTTACCTTAGCTTCTTCGTCCATCAATTCCAAAGGAGATTTCACATTCAAATAGTCTGTTACGGGTAAAATAATCTTATTTCCCTCGTTATCGTAGCGTCTGCTTTTATATGCCGTGATTAATTTCACAAAAAAAGGCTTATTCTTCAAATGACGAGCCAAGACCATACAGACAGCCCGGTTAGGATTACGCTCGGCAGCATCATCCTCTTCATCTGGTGCTGCATCACACATCTGGGTGAATAGAACCGTAAGAATGATTATGGCGGTGGACTCAGACTGGTGCCGTTTCACGAGATCTCCATAAAGAAATTCCACCTCATTATCACGATGTTCCTTGATTGCAGACAGTTTCTGGCGAATCATTTCCGTTTCACTCCATACTTCTACAGCATTTAGACCGTTCAGTTGTTGCTCAAGCAAACAGAGAATCCATGTCCAAGTTCTAAACAAATCATCGCCCCTATAACGGGCACGTAAGGAGGTAAGTCTCTCCTCCGAAAAACGTTCAAACTTTTCCATCCCCTAATCAGCTTAATGAGTAAATGTATCCGGCATATCCTTCATAAAACTCTTCACCTTATCCATAGCAGATTGTCCCATGCCAGGAATCGGCTGTGCTCCGATTACCAGATTATTAAACACCTCAGAATCGAGTTCACGCACCACGAATTGGTCTTTGCCGCATAATATAGCCTTTCCTTTTTCACCATTTGGAAGCATCTTTATCCATGCTCCCGCTCCTGATGCGCCTGCAATAAGTGCAGTCTGGCGCGAATTCTCCGGATCGATTTTTACCGCACCACCTTCGTTTGCACCGAATGTAAAATCAAGATCACTATCCCAATCCTCACGGGCAGTTTTGAGATATTTATCCATCACTTTGGTCAGACGATCTAAATTGAGATGAGGGAAATGAAAAGTCACTTTACTGAAGCCATTAGGGTATTTTTTCAGCATATCCCAAAACACATTCGAACTGTAAACCGCAGATAGTTCAACCTTCAACAGTTTACTCTTCAGCAGTTTGCAGAAGGATGCTTCGAGAATATTAGCCACAGTTTTTGTATGGCAGAAAGCCGTAGATTTTCGCTCTATGGCGATGCGTTGGATTCCTGGGCGATTGTCGATGATGACCAGACAATTTCTATAATCAGCATATTTTTGAGACTTCAGGTGTTCGTCGGTAATCGTTACGTTTGTAACATTTGCCACACGCATCACATAGACATTATCTTGTGGTTTCACTATTTGTTTGTGCCAGTATGGTTTCTTTCTGGCATTCTCAAACGGGAATGGTTTCTCGAAATCAGCCAGCAAAAGCTCTTCAAGCAATTGCTGGCGATTTTCAAATGATTCTTGCACATTTACTTTTACCCAGTCGGGGAACTCAAGTTGATATTCTTCGTTAGGTCTTATGATGCGTAAGAAATTGTAGTTGTAAATTGCAAATCCAGACATGGTCTTCTATGTTTATTTATTTGTTTATAAGTTTATTCAAGTTTGAATTTTATATTTATAGCCTGCTTTTTATAGCAGAATTGCCTTCAAAGGTACAAAATAATTGCGAAACATCTACATTTTATTATAAATATTAACACAAAAATGTAGAAAAAGACTTACCTAGGGATTTTAACCTTTTATACAAGGAAATGAGTATAAAAGCTGATTATGTAAATAATGCTTACCGCCCCAAAATAGAGCAATATTAAAGGAAGAAACTATGCAAAGGATAATGATATAAAACATACTTAGGATAGCTATGTTCGATATTTTTACTCTTCTATATAAAGAAGTAAAAGAACTGATATCAAAGTGGTTTTATAGATTTCCAAAGGGAAAAACGCAAAAATGCTCTTCCTCACATCAATTCATGCTCCAAAGAAAGGGCATTTATGGCAGAAATGAGAGCGAAGGGAAGGCGAAAAATGGGGCAAAGAAGCAACGATATTGTAGGAAAAGGGCGCTGACTTATGTAGCTTATTTCTATACATTTATACACAGATAAAAATATATAATTGCTTATTATAAATCATTAATACAGAATAAATTACAAGTACAATACTAGCATGAAAGAGTATTAATTAAAGCCTCAGAATCCGGTCATTAATGCCCGGTCATTTTCGGTCATTAAGGTTTTCGGGGGGCGAAAAAGAGCTATAATATAATATTAAAATATTTAATATATATTATAGGGGCTAAATGACCGGAAGTGATTTTTCTTAATGACCGATAATGACCGGTCACTAATGACCGGATGCAGCCCGTTGCCATGACTCTCTTCACCTACTCTCGAAAGGCTCCATTTCACAAGATTCCGGAAAACTGAATTCAAGTTGCCGGAAAAGTATTGCTTCCTACAGCACTTTTTCGTACCTTTGCACCAGCAATCGAAAGAAAGCTATTTTGTACCTAAAGGCGGTCATCTATGAAGACCGAGACAGGGAGCAAAAGATGACAGGCGCCGGTCATCAATGAAGACTCTGAAAAGGACAAGAAAAAGCATCTGGGAAATTGTGATTAAATAAACTCTTTAAAGCATAATATAGTATGATTAATTACAGCATCGTAATGCGTAGCGTGAACGCAAATCTTCTGGAAATCAACCAGGCTAAGTCACGCATCAACCAGGCAAAGAAGGAGGGTACAACCCCTGACCCAAAGGACCTGGAACTCGTGAAGACCGAGAAGCAGAATGCTTTCGCCATCTCACAGTACACCGACATCATGACCATCGAGAAGTTTGCCAAGCACATCACTTCACATGGTAGTGTTTATTCGAGAGCTGACATCAGCGCCATCCTCTACATCGCCGTAGACTGTATGCGTGAGATGTTGCTTGAGGGCAAGAAGATTCGTCTGGGCGACCTCGGTGATTTCTCTCTCCTTCTCACCTCAAAGGGTGCCGAGGATGCTGACAAGTTCACCTCGCAGAACATCACCGGTGTGAAGGTGCAGTGGGAGCCTGGTCAGGAGTTTAAGAACCTTCGCGATGACGCCGAGTTCAACCTCGTAGCCAGCCGCAGCGCTCAGGCAGCCGTTATCAAGGCGATTAAGGAGGGTAAGACCAACGTTGACCTCAACGCCCCAACCACTCCGGATAATACGCCAGGCGGTTCTACCCCAGGTGGTTCAAACACCGGTCAGACCGGCAGCGAAGGCCAAGGCTCTGAATCAAGCGGCGGCACTACCGGCAAGGACGATACTGGCGACGGCCTTGAATAGCCCAAGGATAGACTGGCTAGGGTGCTAGCCCCTAGCCCAGCCTATCCGCCCCCAAAAAAGTAAACATTAAACACTAAACATTAAACACTAAAAAGATGAAAGCGAACACTTGGAAAACAATTCATCAGATAGCCATCAGCATACTGACCGCTATCGCTACTACGCTCGGAGTAACGAGCTGCATGGGATAAAGAACATGGAGTCTACCTTATTATAATAAGCAGACTCATCCATAAATAAATCGACCGCTCACCTCAATACGAGGAGAGCGGTCTTTTTCGTTCTACCGAGAATTCCGGTCATTAAGGTCACGGTCATTTTCGGTCATTAAGGATTTTTGGTGGTTCAAAATGCGAATACACTGTGTGCGCAATTGAATACCATTGAGAGTGCCACGAAGGTTATGGCAATGGCTATGTAATAGTTTTGCTCTATCGTTTTTATATTCCTTCAGTCAGGAACTTGCGAAGATGCAGGTGCGTGATGCCGCCATTATCATTTTTTGTGAGCAGAGGGGTCATGGAGATAACGTACTTCGGATAATTGTCCTTGATGGCACGGAGATTACCGAACTCCCGTTCTCTGGTTGCATCGTCGGCTATGATGTAGGAAGCTTGCACGTAGATGCGTTCGC
>ERZ1026858.246-NODE-246-length-30907-cov-45.776773_pt1 | contig 30907 bp, 15 predicted proteins | sample MGYA00380159_ERZ1026858 | MGnify/ENA primary metagenome ERZ1026858 (study PRJEB33269, sample SAMEA4719795) | human gut metagenome | biome: human-associated habitat; feature: organic feature; material: feces | place: Cameroon | collected 2013-10 ...
CCTTGAAGCTCATATTCTCAGCAGGAACGGTCTCTGGGATTGCAGGAACCCAACCGGCGAAGGTGTAACCCGTCTTGGTTGGAGCAGTAGGAGCAGTAATTGCAGAATTATAATCCTGCGTTATACCAGCCACCTCAGAACCGCCATCCGTATCAAAGGTGAACGTATATTTGTTGATGGCAAATGTACCATTAACCGTCACGTCACTCGTTGGCATGGTAGCAGGAATCTCACCCCATCCAGAGAAAGTATATCCCACCTTTGTAGGAAAAGCCTCTGGAGTAATCGTACTTCCAAACTTTACTGGAACCTTCTTATACTCCACTCCATCTACCATATAAATAAGGTTATACTCTTTGGCATCAAAAGTAGCTGTCAAAGCCAAATCCTTATCTACAGCAAAGGTATATGGGTTCTCGGTAACATCATTCGACCACTTCACGAAGTGATAGCCTTCATTAGGAGTAGCAGTCAAAGTTGCCTTTGTTCCATTGCGATAGTTACCACCACCTGTTACTGTACCCATGGTTTCATTGGCAGATGTAGCTGTGATGTTGTAGTCTTGATAAATCGTTATTGGAACATTAATATCCCCTTGTCTAATCTCCTGCATATCATCTGGACAAAATGCTATATTTGAAATATTAATAACATAATCTCCAGGTTTCATATTCGGATCAACCTTTAACTTCATAGTTAAAATATCTCCATCATTTCCCTTGAATGCAGATTTGCCATCAGTTGGTTCGCCCATCATCTGAAGCGCTTTCGTGATTGTAACATCCAAATCTAATACATGTCTGGTCTTTTTACGACTAGTCAAGTCCGCATCAAATTCCAATTCATTATCTGCATTGGTTCTTTGATTCACGGAAATGCCATCCGGTAGAGTCAACCAAAGCTGGAAACCTAATATGTTCTTAACATTACTCATTGCAATATTAAAAGTAATGGTCTCACCAGCTTTTGCTTCCACCTTATTATTTACATAAAGATATGCATCCGCAGCATTGATTGATACACAAAATAATGCTGCAATAATAAGTAATAGAATTTTTTTCATACTCAATTCTCGTTATTAGCCACCAGCTGACGAATTAAGACAACATCAGTAACACTAACTATACCATCTCCATTAACGTCCGCAGCAAGTTTATTATATTGGTTATCGTCTTCGCCTGCCATAATCTTACGTGCAGCAACCACATCGGTAACACTAAATATTCCATCCTCATTCACATCACCCAAGGTATAAGATGGTTTTTCCAGCGTCACAGGACTACTTGGCTTTCCTATCATGCCTTGCGATGAAAAAGCAATGACTTGCGATGGCTTGATAACACAGGTTCTTCCGGTGCTCTTATCGTAAAGCTTGAAAATCAGCTTTTCACCACTCGCCTGATTGCTCCTGACACGAAGATACACCCAGGTGTAAGAATCCTTGGTCTGCACATCACCCACTCCACGACATTCATTGCCCACAAAGGCACCAATCTCGTAGTTGGAATAATCTGAAACCTCAGCTCCCTCATACACCACCTTGGCATAAACCGTCATATCATACTTATAATCATAAGGATTCACACTCCATTGACTATCCTGCGCATGCAGGATAGTCATAGAGAATAGAACGCTGATTAAACAGCAAATTGTTCTTAGTTTATTCATTACTTGTTGTTTTAGAGTGTAAAACATCATTTAACAACACGCTTCTTCATCGTTGCCTTGCCATTCTTATCTACCGACTTGATGACATAAACGCCAGGCTGCTGAGGAGTCGTTACCCGCATACCGTTGATATGATAAATACCCTCAACAGTGCCTGATTCGCCTACAACATGATTGATACCTGTGGTTGAGCCGAAATGAAGGGCATAAGGAGCCTTAACGGTGCCAAGCATATCTGCCTGGAAGGCTACAGTTTCCTTCAAGTCATACAACTCATCGGTATTCATATCCACAGCCACAAATCGGATAGCCTCGTTAGCCTCGCCATATACAGAAAGGTAGAGAATGCCATTCTCAAACTTTCCTACACCACGGCACTCGTCACCAGAAATGGCTGCCACGTAGTAAGAACCTCCGAATACGTCGCCGTACTCATCATGGATGCTTGCCACTACTGGCATCATGTTCGGATACTTGTGCTTGTTGACAGCCCAAGGAGCTGACTTCAATGACAAACGATGTCCATAGAGAGCCTTCACATTAGCTACAGTTGGTACTGCATTGAAGACAAACGACTTGTCGGATGCTGACTTGTAGAGATAACCGATACCCGGCTCCAACATCTTCAGCTCTCCTGTCCAAGCACCCTCTGAATAGGTAGCAAAACCACCCGTCAGCGTCTCAATACAATCGCCTTCCTCAACATCCATCATTGAGAATGCATCCTCAAGCGACAGACTCAAGCTAAGCGGATAACCCAACCAGTTCCAGCCCTTATGCAGATAAACTGGAGCCGCAGTAGGATTATACTGTTCACCGGTGAACGACTTCGTAGCAGCTGTCTGAACATCCATCTTCATGGTTGTTGCAGCATCCACTACCTTCAGCTGGCCCGTCCAACCCAAGTTATCATCCTTCACAGCCTCCTCTGTCTGGGTCAGGATTCGTGATGCTACATCACTGAATTCTGTAATTGGCAAAGAAGTAGAGAGGTCATGGGCATTCCAGTTCCAACCCTTAACCAGGTCGAGCTTCACATCCGACTGACGGATCTGATAGGTAAACTCGCTGGTTTCACTCTCGGCAGCAGTTACACCCACAGCCATCGCCTTGATGGTGATACCATCGTTGATGATGATAGGACGCTCATACTTGATGCGGCTAGCCGATTCGCATGGACAAGTACCATCAGTAGTATAATAGATGGTAGCATCCTCGGTCTCGGTAGAGAGCGTGATGGTCTGACCGCGATATACAGCCGTACCACTTACGCGAGAAGCCACAGGAGCCTTCACCTCTGCGAGCAACGCAGGATCCACGACATTGACCATAGAAGTGGCCTTCATATCATTGTCAAGAAGTGTATAGTTCAATGCGGTAGCACCCAGCAACTCACCCTTGACCTTCACTACAGCCTGACCTTCAGCATCGAAGGTAACCTGAGCCAGATTGATAGAAGCAATCTGCTCTGAAGCAGAACAGATGGCAAGCTTCTTGCCGGCAGCAGCCTCAGCAGGAGTAGCAGCAATGGCAAACTGCAAAGAGTCGCCGTAAGCCACATTGAGTACAGAATCAACGAGGATTTCACGCACCTTCTTCTCCACATCGAGCTTCTGGCGGAAGTCTTCTGTCATGTTGATGCCAGCATAGCTGCTCACATTCTTGGAAACAATGACATAAGCCTCATCGTAGTAACCCAGCTTATCGGTGGCCAGCTTCATCTTAGAAGCATAGTGAACGGCACTGCCCTCAACGGCAGATTCCTCATCGAGCATAGAGATGACAGCGTCCTTAATGAGCGTCTCCTCATTGTTCTTCACTACCTTCAGATAAACATTCTCAGCATTGAGCGTTTCAAGGTTCATGTACTTAGAGAATGTGATTTCCACACCATCCTCGTAAGCACGGGCACCAATCACGGCAGGCTGAGTGTTCTGAACCATACCGATGTTCACATCCATCTGTGGAGGAGGAACTGGCAGCCATTCAGACTGGGTAGGCGTATAACCTTCCTTCTCGAATCTTACCTGCCACAATCCCTGTGGAACATCCCACTGGTACATACCATTCTCATCTGTGAAGAGAGGGTTCTTCTGAGCATATTCCTCAGCATTCCAGAGAACGATGTTCTCATGGAGGTCGCCATACATATCTTCTACCACTTCCTTGTAGTAGCAGGTGGCGGTAACACCCTGCAGGCGGTTGGAAGATACTGCCTCATATACATAACCTGATGGGTCATGGATAGGGTTGACGATAGGATAAGGAGGTTCATCCTCATTTACAGGAGGCGGAACAACACCTGCACACTTGAAGGTTCTCAGGAATTCATCTACCTGCATCTTCAATCCGGTAACCTGTGCATCATATACCTTGCTCACAATCCAGTTGACACCTACCTTAACCAGAGATACTGCCACGGCAGACAGAGAAGCACCCTTTGTTGCAGGTACTGCTGCCATTGCCTGGGTTGCAGACTGGATGGAAGCGATGTCAGAAGCCAAGGTCACACTGTAATAAGTTACGGCCTTCAAAGCAAACTGCTTGATGGTTTCGCGCATCTTCTCGTCCTCCAAAGAGGTTGGGCACTCTGGAATAGAGTTGTACATCTTGATGTAATCGTCGATGTCGTCGAGCCAACCGGTATAGGTCTTGAAGATATTGAAGAGTGATGTGGATGCATCGAGCAACTTACCTACCTTGGCACTAGCCAGGAAGTTGCGTGCGCTACCCAGACTGTTCACTCTGGAAACCAGATAAGAACGCATGCTTCTAACCTGAGTATAACGCTCACCGTAAGCTGCGGTCCACTCGCCCTTTGCCTTCACGTTGTTAAGTGCGGTATATTCCTTCTCGTTGGCATCCCAGGTAGAGATAGTGGTCTGATATACCTTACCCACAGCCTCATAAAGGTCTTCCGTTACCTTGCAGAAAGCAGCGATAGCCTCCTTTGCCTTTACGATGTTCTTGGCCAAGCCTGCCTTGTAGGCATTCATCAAGACCTCAAACGACTCGTTGGTCTCCGGCTTCATCGCCTCAAGTACCTCAGGGTCTATCTGGGTCAGGTCGAGGGTCATCGCCAGGTTCAGGTCGAAATCAACAAAGCCAAAGAGCTTCTCAGAAGCCTTCAGATAGGAGTATTTGCCATTGGTCTTCTCCAGAGCCACATAGCCATCGCCAACCAGAGCGGCGGCGCTCAAGCCATCGGCAGAGGTGCATGTGAATCCGGTAAGATACTTGGCACTCTCCTTCAAATCCTTCATGTTCGTCTCCATCAGTCGGTCAAAGATGCCCATCAGTGGATTTGCCTGCAAGGCTGCATATTGCTGAGCTAACTTCGCAAAGTCTTCGTCGGTCATTGGCTGCAAGGTTGCATCCTGCTCAGGATTCATACCGATGATGGCTGCCAACTGCTGGTTCAGCTGGGCGATGCGTGTCCAGTCTGGATTCTCGCTTTCTTCCTGCTCCTTCAACTGAGCCAACAGGTCGTTGATGGCCTTGTTGGAAGCAGCAAAGGTCTGCTGGAGTTTCACGAAACTGGAAATCACGTCGGTCACCTCATTGAAGTCGATGACTGGGTTGACCGCAGCCAATACATTCACCTTCAAGCCGAGAGGCAGATTGTTGGTCTCAAATCTCTTCACTGCCACCCATCGGTCTAATCGCTCGTTGTAAGTAGCAGGCAGATCATACCATCTGTTTCCTTCGGTATAAACCTTGATCATCACCTTCTTCACCTTCTCAGGACTGTTGTTGCTGAGGTTGGCGGTGAAGGTGAAATTGGTAGAGTGATAGAACATATAAGAGTTCTCGCTCGCACGTTTCTTCTCCAAATCGAAGGTGAGAGAGATATTTCTTCTCAACCATCCATTGTAGAATGACATCTCCACGGTCTTGGCAACAATCTTATCCTTATTATATATACAAGGCTTGGTGTCTGTCTGTACTTCCAGACCCGTCTTGGTTACCACCTTGGCAAAGAGATCGAACTCCTGCAGGTTGTAAGGACTAGGAAGAGAAGTCTCCATACTCCAATAGCCATTGGCAAGGGCACGGGTGGTACCCACTACCTCATTGTCGGCATAGAGCGTGATATCTGCTCCTCCGGCAGCCACACCAGAAACTACGATGTCTGGCGTATTGGTCTCGTCAGGAACATTGATAGAGAGGTCGCGAACGGTGTATCGGGCACTACCGATAGGCTGCTCCACCTTCTTGTCCTTCAGATTGAAGGCAACCATTGCATTAGGAGCAAACTTGCCGCTGACGGTTGGGATGATACAGAAGCGAACGCGATCGGAAGCCACATTGTTTTCGAGAGGGATGGTCAGTGTGCGACCGTTCAACTCATAGAAGGCTACAGATGAGCCTACCATCACTGAATTATCCACAAAGGTGGTACCCTCTGGCAATTCAACGCTCAGGCTTACGTTCTTCACGTAATCTTTATAAACGCTCTTAAAGTCAACCTTGGCAGTGAGGGTAAGGTAGTTACCAGCCACGATGCTCACCTTGTTGACTGTGAACGAAGTATTGCTTCCTGTATAGTAGAACTTGCTCTCGTCGAAGTATGGCACCACGGTGTTCTTGACAGGAGTGATGATACCGCTCCTTACACTCACTTTGTTTGCCACATAATCTTCTACATTCTCCAAGCCAGCCTGTTTAAACTGGGCAAGGTTAGAGATGGAGCCGAAGAACTCGCTCTCACCCATGGTAACAAGCGTATATTCTCCGTCCTTCAAATCCTTGATATCCAAGTAAGCTGAATTATAAGAATACTTGTTAATCAGCTGACCGTCGGCATCATAGAGGATACCCAAGACGCTGCTGTTTCCGGTAGTCGTGAAGGTGGCACGGATTCCACCGAGCTGAACCACAGGAACATTCACCGACATCTTGCCATCTGTACCAACTCTTCCACCAGTAGTGACATCCATGAACGATTCGTTCTTGCTCTTAGCCACGATGGTGAGAGAATCGTTGTCGTTCACCTCCTCCAGGAGGACGATGTTAGGATACTGCACATTAAACTGGGTGATAGCCTTGCGGGCAGTCTCATTATAGATGCTATAGCTTACGTTGGCATAGTCTGAATAGTAATCCACCACATTAGGCTGGGTGGTTTCAGCCACGCTGCCGGCATAGCTATAGTGGGTAGTGATGGTGACACCCGTAATAGGCTTCAACTTCACCTCTGCCAAAGTAGCCTCTGGCTGTGAGAGCAGATCGCTTGGCAAATCGCAGGTATAGCTTACATAGTCGGAATAAGCATAGGTCAGCACCGAAGGAGCTGCAAATACCTCTATGCTATATTCACCCTTGGCATCCGTCTTGGCAGCGAACGACTTGGAATATTTTCCGTTCAAGGTCTGCGAAACGGTAACGGTTACACCGCCGATGGCCTGCAGAAGTTTGCGGTCGATGACCTTACCCTTCAGTTTCATCTTTGGCAATGCCGCCAAGTTCACCGTCAGGTCGTTATCGCCTTCCACTACATCATATACCACATCGGCAGGCAAAACATACTCCATACCCAAAGTCTGAGGCAGCGTGATGGCACACTTCACCTTGGTATCGGAAACCTGACCGGTGAGCGTTGGACTCTGTGCCAGGAATGTGCCCTCTTCATCATACCAGGAGAAGGTACACTGAGAGGTTACATCCACATTGCTGCCCGCCAGGATGCGAGGCTTGATGGTGCGCAACTGCTTCATCTTTGCCAGATTGAAAGTAACGCTGGCATTGTTGCCCTCCATGCTGATGGTATCGGTCTTCGCCAACACGGCACCAGAAAGGTTCTTCAATGTAGCCACATATCTTGTTTCCTTGACAAGGGTATTGAAGGTATAGTTAAGGCGGTCGGTGATGACATACTTATATTTCTGTCCCGACTTCACGTTAACCAGTTCGAGCATCATGTTTCTATATCTGCCATCCTTGCAGGCATCAGGCAGATTCACCTCCAGGCTGGCAACATTGCTGCGGATAGGCATGATAACGATGGTACCATCATCCACATAAGTCTTCCAACCATCGGCATTCTCGTAGAGTTCCACAACAGAAGCTGGCACATAAACCACCAATCCCTTATTGACTCCTGTGAATACATAATTATCCAATGTAGGAGGAACCATAGAGAAGCAGGTCAACTCCGTGAGAGCCGTAGCCTCATGGAAAGCCCTGTATTCTATCTGGGTAATGCCTTCCGGCAACAGCAGACGGCTCAAGCTCTTATTGCCATTATAGCAATAGCTTGGCACTCGGGTCAAGCCCGTGGTACGGCTCAAGTCAACCACCGAACAGGTACTGTAGTTATTGGCGATGGAGAAATCGTTGCTGTTGATTTTTCCAGCCACAATAATCTTGGTGATGTTCGATGTGTTATGCTTCGTTACCTCGTAAATAGCCGAACTCAGATTTCCCGGATTAAAGTTATCTACGATAACCTCTCCCGTAAAGTTATCATACGCATTCGCACCCGGAGGTTGCGGATTAGAAGGATCATACTGATAGATGGCATACAACTGCGTGTTGCGTGCAGGCACCGTATAGTAGAAGCTCTGGGCAGTAGAAACCAGATTGCCCTTTGCATCCTCCCAGCGTACAAACTTAAAGTGGGTATTGGTATAAGCATAGAGATGCACAGAAGCATTCTCCTCCTGGTTCACCTCGCTGGTGTTGAACGAGCCTGCACCGGCAGGCTTGCAAGCCAAACTTACCTTATAGGTAGGTGCTCCCTGCTCTGGGAAAGAAGGGAGAGAAGGATTTTCCGGCTGATACTTATATACTGCGGTGACTGTGGCATTACGCTTAGGCATCACGTAGTTGAGAGTAGAAGATGTTGACAGCTGGTTGCCCGCATCGTCCATCCAATACTGGAATACATGATGACTGTAGTTGTATGCATACAGATAGACCGTAGTACCCACCTTATATTTACCACCCGTCGAATTGAGGCTTCCTCCTACAGGAGAAGTAGCCGCCGTCAGCTGATAATAGACGGTAGTATCCTTCTCCGGGAAGTTAGGAAGCGGCGGGTTGTCAGGGTTATAGCCCTCTGTCTGCGCGAAGGCAGACAGGGAGCTCAACCACACCATGATGATAAATAAAAATCTATTCATAACTCACTCTCATTTTATTTCTTGATAATCTTCTTACCATTCTGGATGTAAACGCCCTTCTTAGCGGCATTCATCTTGATACCATCCAGACTGTAAACCTCCTGCTTCTCGCCGGTCTCGGTAGTGATGCCGTTGATACCTGTGGTATCATCGCCACCTCCTATGCCACGAGTGATATGGAGTACGAATCGAGAGTCATCATCACCAGCCTCAGCTTCGAAAGAATAGCCCTTATCGGCTGTGATTTCTGTAGATATATTCATGAGTTTATCCTCGAGAATCACCTGTCCATCTACGGCATTTGCCAAAGCGATGGTATAGGTGCCCTTGGTTCCGCAATGTACACCGAGGTTTACGATGCCTGAACCAGTAGGGCGCTCGTTGATGGCATAGCGGCTTTCACCATTCCAAGAGTAAATCTGGGCAACGGTTGGCACTGTGCTGGCAAACTTAGCGGCATCCTTGTTCATCTCGTAGGTCATACTTGCTTCATCGTTGAGTACGACACGGGTGCGGTCGGATGTATTCTCGCCAGAAAGGGTCAGGTTGAATACAGAACGCTGAACGCCTTCCTTGCCTCTGGCTCTTGCCTGGGTAGTCTCGTCAAGCAGTGTGCGGGCATACTGGTCAATCTGGCGACCATCCTTCAGGAAAGTAATGTCTTTCTGATCCACAGGGCGCTGAACAAACAGGGCCTCACCTGGAGAGAGGATGTAAGCATCATCGGCAGGATTATAAGCGTAATAATTCTGCGCACAGCTATTCCATACCATGAATGGCGCATCAAACTCCATGAAACGGGTGTCGTAGAAGCTTGGATATGGATTACCAATCAGGTTCCAGCTACGGTTGTGCTCGAACTCAGACAAATTCTCCTCCAGAGGCAACGTACGATTGTCGGAAGCAAAGAGCAACTGGCGGTTCACGGTGGTAGTCAGCGGACTGATACGGAACTTTACAAGCTCATTATCAGGATTGTAGCAATGCATGATATAGCCCTTACCAGCCTCCAATACATCATCTGCTTTGAGGTTCACCCAAACAGAATCATTCTTACCGGCGGCACGCATTGCACCCGAATGACCACGGATAACCCAAGAGGTATTCTCGCTTTCAGGAACGATATCACTCACCTTGACATCGAATGGGAAAGTGACGAACTGCCACATTCCTCGACGATTATAAAGGTTAAGCGTTACATTCTCTGCTCGCATCTCACCTTTCACGATGAGAGAGGTGCCATTATATTGAGTTCTATAACCATTGCTTTGATTATTATATCTGATATTCTCATCTAAGTAATACTTAGCGTATGGAGAGAAGATCATATCAAAGTCGTTGATGGCAAGCTTACTTCGACTACTAACGGTTAAGTTACCACGTTCATAATTCGAATTGCCATTCGCATCTCGAACTTGATGATCAGACCAGGTCATGGAGATGTTAGGACGGTATTCCTTGTTATCATTGTCACCCAATGAGAAATAGAAGTCCTTATTCACCTTGATGCTCTGAGGCAGATAGTTCGAAGCCTGGAAGGTATAGAATTTATTCCAGCCATCAGCAAGCTGATACTCACCAACACTCCAGGAAGGTACATAGAGGGTTACTCCTGTCAAATCAACATTATACATAGGGCAAGAACCTTCCGTTGTAGGAGGAAGTACCGAACGAGCCTCAATGGACTTTACATTGCGACACCCATTGAAAGCTCCTCCCTTACAATATTCCAGCGTACTTGGCAATACGATGTCAGTAAGACCAGAACATCTACTAAAAGCATCAGATTCTATGCAGACAAGACCTTCATTCAACGATATCTGTTTCAGGTTCGTACAATCTTGGAATCCAGAATAACCTATCGTACGCAAAGTACTTGGGAAAACAATAGACTCTATTGATTTGCAACCTAAGAAAGAGTAAGACTCGATTTTAACCAATCCCTCATTAAATGTAACTTTCTTCAGATTTTCATTGCGACAAAAAGCATTTTCCTTTATATTCTCAACAGAACCCGGAATATCTATCTCGCTCAAATCTGTTTCATAAAATGCTCTTTCTTCTATCAACGTTAAAGTTGATGGGAAACTAACAGACTGCAAATTGCTACAATTAGAGAAAGTACCATAAGATATTTTTGTTATCTTATCAGGAATTTTGATACTTACCAAAGAAGTACAATTTTGGAACGCATGAGAATCCAATGTTGTCAAACTTTCTGGAAGTTCAATTTCCTTAATTCCAGTACCACTGAAAGCACTATTACCAATAGTCTCCAACTTCTTCGGCAGGACTATCTTTTCAAGTCCCCATTTATTAGAAAAAGCGGAAGATGGAATAGAAGTAACGGCAATACCCGAGATATCCAGTTCTACCAAGTTCGTCATGCTCTTCAAGGTCTTCCAGTCGTCATTATTCAGATTACCACTAACAACGGTCAACTTGTTAACCTCCTGCAAATAAGTAGCCTCATCCAAAATAACGTGACCTAACTCACCCGCAGCTACATGGTCGATGGATACAGAAGTACCTTCACCACCTACCAGAACACAATTGCTCCAAGGACTAGCCAAGCGATAAGCATGGAGACTTCCATCAGGAACGTAAACCTTTCTCTGGCTAGTTCCGTTAAAACTACCAACCATAGGAGGAGCCACTGCATTTATCTTGATGGTTTTCAAGTTGTTAGACTCATAGAAAATGTCTGTGCCCATTGTTGTCACATTCTCAGGAATCTCAAGATATTGCATACTTGGAAGATACGCAAAGGCATAATTACCTATATATCTGAGTGTCTTTGGCAAACTGATGTTTACAAGTCTCTCCTGCCTATAATGATTGTTAAAATCGATGCTAACCACAGCATAAGCCTTGCCATCTTTTCTGATGGTAGAAGGTATCACCAAAGAGGTAATATCAGTACTCCTATTAAATCCTGCGAACTTAGCCAAGCCATTGGTTTCATCCAAACAATAACGCAATCCATCAATGATATATACATCATTACTGAATGCCCAATTTTCCATAGCAACCTGGCTAGAATGCTGAACGGCAAGACTGGTCTCCAGAGCATCATAAGCATTCCAATAATCTGCGCTCTTCGAAGTGCTTACATCAATAGCCTTACCCAATTTCACTGCCTCGGCAATATCGACGTATGCTCCATCTGTCAACACAGAGTCTGCTATCACCAAGTCTGACTGGATGATTGGATAAATCTCCAGAGCCTTGCTGATACTCCAATAAGTATTCAGCAACTGAGCCTGTGCAACACTGTCGTTCAGATTGGCATCAGCTGCCTTTTTCGCTGTCTCCATCTCCTGCTTCATACCAGGATAAGAAGTCAAGCCCTCCAAGAAAACCCCAGCCATATCATTAATAGGTGAAACCATGATATGACTGATGGAACCATAATCATCATAAGAAGAGCTGTATCTACCCTTAGAATACTGAGCCGTCAAGGTATAGTAGCCAGCCTTTTCTACCTTATAAGAAAAAGACTTTGACTCCTGACCATTCACACGTACCAGCTGCGTATCACCCAGAGTAATCGTAAGCCAATCGCCAGAATAATTACAGCTAACAGAATAATCAAAGGAAATGGTTGAACCCTCACGACAATAAAGCTGCCAGCTCTTCTTGCTCACAGTATTATAGTCATGATTGCTGGAAGTCCAACTGTTTACAGCATGCAACTGATTAAAACTAACGGTATCGCCCTGAGCTACGGCAGTGGTACTACCGGTACCATACGTTCCTGTCACAGAAGTGATTTCCGGAGATAGAGGTACTGGTGAATTGCTTGCCAGAGAAACTTGAGGCAAGAGCAAAATACCGAGCAAAGCCAAGTAGCCTACATGCTTTGCGCATGCAGCCAATGGACTGTTTGAAACTGAGCCCACCGGGGCTGAAAGTCGTCCGTGTAACGGAGAACCTTCTACTCTCGTAACGGAATGCATAGAAGTACTATGCTTAGTTGTAGATATTCCCATAATCGTTCCGGGTTAAGTTGTTATTAAAATATTTTAGTTCTTATTTATTCAACACTTTTAGAAAAGTCTTCCGCAAATATAAGAAAAAAATAGTTAAGTTGTTCTTTTTCAGCATAATAATTAAAGTTTATTAGCAGTTCGGCAAGAAAAAAACGATTCTATTCGCCCAAAATGCCATTTTCTTGATTTTTTCTATTACCTTTGCAACATGATTTTCAAGCAAGCAATATGAATACTTTCAAGCAAAATAATACAAATAACATGATACTGCATTCCATATCCCTTACCCACCTTCCATCAGGCATCGACATCCCCGAGCGCATGAACAATCCGCTCGATTATCAGCCTCATCCTCTTTGCATCGCCGCATGCAAGGAGCTGCAAAACTATCTATCACAGCGTGAGGACTGGCGAGAGGAAATCGGAAAAGGAAAAATGTTTGGCGTACTCATCGTTGAGAATACCCAACCGGAACCTGGTACCCCAGAAATAGGTTATCTTGCCGCTTACAGCGGACAGATAGGCGGAAGAAGCGACTGGGACGACTTTGTGCCTGCCGTTTTCGACTATCTGCAGCCCGACGGATATTTCAAGACCCACGAGGCTGAAATATCCGGCATCAACCAGAGCATCAAGCAATTGGAAGAAAATGAGCACATGAAGGAAGCCAAGAGCCTCATCCAGCAACTGCAGGAAGAGCGGAAGCGTACCATCGCCACCTATCAGGAAAAGATGAAGGAGGCGAAGGCAAAGCGTGATGCCCGACGGGAAGCAGGAAATCTTACCCCGGAGGAAGAGGCAGAAATGGTAAAGGAAAGCCAGTTTATGAAGGCTGAACTGCGCCGACTCAAGAAATCGCTTTCAGAAAAGACCAGCCTTGAAACGGAATACGAAGCCTATCAAGCGGATATTCTTAGCTTGAAGCAACTGCGCAAGACATTATCTGATGCCCTGCAGCAATGGCTGTTTTCGCAGTTCCGCATGCAGAATCATGAAGGCGAGAGCAAAGATCTGCTGGAGATTTTCAGAGATGCAGCCCTCAGGGATTATCCGCAAGCCATCATTGCAACAAGCAGAATAGCAGCCCTGAAAATGGTGCCCCCTGCCGGAAGTGGCGAGTGCTGCGAACCGAAACTGCTGCAATATGCTTACCTGCATGGTTACAAGCCTCTGCAAATGGCCATGTTCTGGTGGGGTGAAAGTCCAAAGGAGGAGATTCGACATCACCTGCAGTTCTATCCAGCCTGCAATGGCAAATGCAAACCGATATTGCATTGGATGCTGCCGGATAGGGTATTTGATTCTAAAATTGCCGAAAAGCAGGCTTTGGAAACCTTATACGAAGACGACCAACTGGCTGTCATCTACAAGCCTTCGGGATTGCTGTCGGTGCCAGGCAAGGATCTGTCTCAGCCATCCGTCTATTCCATCATGCGGAAGAAATATCCAGCGGCAACCAGTCCGCTGATTGTGCATCGCCTCGATATGGCAACAAGCGGTCTGATGATTATCGCCAAGACGGAATTTGCCTATCATCGTCTGCAGAACGAGTTTCTGCACCATCAGGTTCAGAAGAAATACATCGCCATCATTGGATGTAAAGACCCGGAAGCCTGCGATAAAATCTGGGAAGAAGCAAAGAAGGAAGAGCAAGAAGAGCAAAAAGAGCAAGGAGCATCTTCTAGCACCGCAGGAAAGCAGAAGATTTCCCTTCCTTTGATGCCCGATTACCTGGACCGTCCTCGCCAGATAGTTCATCATGAGCAAGGCAAGGAAGCCATCACGGAATACGAGGTTCTGGAGCGCATCAATGCCACCCATCTCCGTCTGGCTCTCTATCCTAAAACAGGCAGAACCCACCAGCTGCGTGTGCATTGTGCCCATCACGAAGGCTTGAATGCCCCTATCCTCGGCGACCCGCTCTACGGCATAGAAAAGGCAAGCCGCCTTCATCTGCATGCCGAGGAGATTACCTTCGAACATCCTCTGTCAGGAAAAGAAATAACGATAAAAAGAAAGGCTGATTTCTAACCGAAATCAGCCTTTTCTCATATTTTCACGGATAGAAATCCGCAGGAATATCAATATTTACACAAAAAACATGATGATGACCTGGGCAATAATCACTCGGATAAACATACCCAATGGATACACCGTGGCATAACTGATGCTAGGTGTATCGCCATCCAAAGTTTCGTTGGCATAAGTCAGCGCCATCGGATTCGCCATGCTTCCACAGAGAATACCGCAGATGCTTCCGAAATCATACTTCTTGGTCTTCAGGATGATGAAGCCTACGATAACCACCGGAACCACAGTGATGAGGAAGCCGATGCCTACCCACATCAAACCCTCGGGACGAACCACCGTCTCGAAAAACTGTCCACCTGCCGACAAGCCTAAGCAGCCGAGATACAGGGCAAGTCCCAATTCACGCAGCATCAGTCCCGCACTTCGGGTCATATAAGAGATAAACTGCACACGAGGACCAAGGGCACCAATGAGAATACCCATCACGATAGGACCACCGGCAATACCCAGACGCACAGGCGCCGTCATGCCCGGAATATGAAGCGGAATGGTTCCTACGGCAAGACCGAGGATGATTCCCAGGAAAATGGCACCCAGATTAGGCTCGTTGAGCGTCTTCACGGCATTACCCAGGAACTGCTCCACGTGGTCGATGCTCGTTGGGTCACCCACCACGGTAAGGCGGTCGCCGTATTGCAGACGGAGGTCGTCGGTGGCAAGCAGTCGGATATCACCACGCAGCACTCGGCTCACGTTCACACCATAGGTATTTCGCATCTGCAGACTGCCCAGTCGCTTGCCGTTGAGTCCCGGACGGGTCATCACGATGATTCGGCTTTCCAGTTTGGCATCGATGGCATTCCAGTCTACCTTATCATTATTCCACTCCTTATCCACCTTCTTTCCGAAGAGAATCTGCATGGCAGCTGCCTCATCCTTGTTGGTAACCACGAGCACATTGTCGTTGGTATGGAGCACGGTATCAGCTTCCGGCACGATGACCTGTTCGCCTCTCCATACTCTTGAGATGATGAACTTGCGATGGGTCATCATCGAGATTTCGGCGATGGTATTGCCATTGAGTGCCGGGTTCACGATGACGTACTGTCCGATGGCTGTATGGTCATCCTCATCGGCACGTCGAATCTCCAGGTCTTCGGGCTTGACAAATAGCTTGCGCAGGAACATCATCGCCAGGATGACACCCACCACACCCAGCGGATAGGTGACGGCACAGCCCAAGGCAGCCCCGCCGCTAGGCAAGCCCAACTGCTGCAGCGCCTGCTGCGCAGCACCCAAGGCTGGCGTATTGGTGGTGGCACCACAGAGAATACCCACCATATCGGGCAGGCTCACCGGCAGCACCAGGCACAGAGCGAGCGAGAACACCGTTCCCACCGCAATGACCGCCAAGCTCCAGAGATTGAGCGAGATTCCTTCGTGGCGCATCGAACCGAAGAAGTTAGGACCCACATAAAGGCCCAGCACATACACAAACATGGTCAGTCCGAAACTTTCGGCAAACTCCAGCATGTTTGAATCGATGGTAAGTCCAAGATGACCAGCCACGATACCCACAAAGAAGACAAAGGCGATACCCAGGGATATACCTTTTACATGGAGCTTGCCGAGGGCAAGTCCCAAAGTACAAATCAAAGAAAGAATGACGATACCTTGCACCGCCGAATGCACGTTGATTAAATTATCAAACCACATAATGTTATTCTAATCTATTTTTAATCTCGATGTAATGTTCATAAATGAATATCGGATGCAAAGGTACATTAAAATAAGAATACCACAAAAGAAAAAGGTCTTTTTCTTCATTATATTTCCACCAAAAGTAGAAATAAAGGAAAAAAACTAAAAAATACTCGAAGTTTTTTTGTAACTTTGCACCCGTTTTAAAATAGAAATGATGAAAGATATTTGTTGTATAGGACATGTAACCAAGGATAAGATTGTTACTCCCAACCGTACTGTGTATATGGCAGGCGGCACCTCTTTTTACTTCGCATACGCCATCAATCAGTTGCCCAAAGACGTGAGTTTCTCGCTCATCACGGCAATGGACCCTACAGAGACCGAACCTGTAGAGAAGATGCGCAAGGCTGGCATTGATGTCACCCTCAATCCATCCCGCAACACGGTGTTCTTCGAAAACATCTACGAGGAAGACCAGAACAAGCGCAAGCAGCGTGTGCTTGCCAAGGCAGATCCGTTCACCATCAAGCAGTTGGAGAAGGTGAAAGCCAAGGTTTATCACCTGGGCAGTTTGCTGAGCGACGATTTCTCGCCAGAGGTGGTGGAGTTTCTCTCCCGCAGCGGCAGGGTTTCCATCGATGTACAGGGCTATCTGCGCGAGGTGAGAGACGAGAAGGTTTATCCCATCGACTGGAAGGACAAGCTCGATGTTCTGAAGAACACCTATTATTTAAAGGTGAACGAAACGGAGATGGAGACCATCACAGGCTTGAAGGAACCACGAGAGGCAGCCAAGCTCATCCATTCGTGGGGTGTTACCGAGGTCATCATCACCCTGGGCAGCGAAGGTTCTCTGATTTATGTGGATGATACCTTCTATGAGATTCCTGCCTACCCTCCTCACGAAGTGGTGGATGCCACCGGATGCGGCGACACCTATTCGGCTGGTTATCTCTACAAGCGATTACAGGGTGCCAATCCTACCGAAGCGGGCAAGTTTGCCGCCGCCATGTGTACCATCAAACTGGAGCACAACGGTCCGTTCAATCGCACCATCGAGGATGTGGAACGCATCATTAAATAAAACTGTTACAGTTTATCACAGACCCCAAATAAGGAATAAAAAGCTTATTTGGGGTCTGTTTTGTCTTATTTTCTGCTTATTTGTACCGAATACAGGTTCATCATGAAAGAAAAAACAAAAATGAACCATTATGAACTTGCGTAGTTTCCCGTTTTTCACTATCTTTGCAAGCAATAAAAATAATCAACTAACAATTTAAACTACAGACAAAATGAAAACAATGAAAACAATGAGACAATTAGGATTCCTTGCATGCAGTTTACTCACATTGGCAGCATGCTCATCAGGCAATAGCAGTGACCCTCTTCCATCAACTGGTCAGGAAAGCCAAAAGTTGCCTATCAACATCAATACCTCTGTTGATACACGGGTCATCGACAATTCCTTTGAGAAAGGAGATAACATCGGTCTGTTTGTAGTCAACTACAATGCCGATGGTTCTGCCGGCACACTCAATGCTACAGGCAATCATGTGAATAACATGAAATATACCTACAACGGCACATGGACGCCAGCCTCTCCTACCTATTGGAAAGACAACACCACCCATGCCGACTTTTATCTGTATTATCCATACACCGGCTCTATAGGTGATGTGAATGCCATGCCTTGGAATGTGAATGCAGACCAGAGCACCAGTGCGAAATATAAGTCTGCCGATCTTCTGATAGGCAAGACCACCAATGTGGCTCCTACCGAAACAGCCGTGAAGATTGATGCGAAGCACGTGATGAGCCAGATGGTTGTTTCTCTGAAACCGGGCAACGGATTTACAGAAGAATCGCTGGGCAAAGCCAAGATCAGCGTCAAGATCAACCGCTTGAAGACCCAGGGCACCGCCAATCTCGTTACCGGCAAGTTAACAGCCAAAGGCAATGATGCCGACCTCACTCCGCTGAAAGAAGAAGGCTACAACTACAAGGCACTCATCATTCCACAGTCTGTAGGCGAAGGAAAACTCATCACCGTAAATGTGGATGGCAGAGACTACCAGTTGAAGAAAGCAGCCAACTTTACCGCTTTCGAAGCAGGAAAGAAACATAAGTTTACCGTAACCCTGAGCAAGACCAGCAATGGTGTGAATGTGAACATCACCAAGTGGGAAGACGACGGAATCGACTACGGCGGCACAGCAGAATAATAAGCCCTGCCCCTAACATGTATCTCCGTTATCGGTGAAATTATTCATTCTTAAACAAAGAAGATATGAAAACAATCCATATTTCCAAGCACACCTTATTATATTATATGGTGGCTCTGGTAGCCATGCTCTTCACGGGCTGCAGCGATGATTTCTTCGGCGGCAGCACTGAACAGCATGACGGCAACCGCATCCAGCTATCGGGCGACATCGACCAGCTTGCCGTAACCCGCGTCAACGACAACGGTTTCTGCAATGGCGACGTAATGGGTGTATATATCGTAGATTACGAAGGCAATAACCCTGGCACACTGAAAGTTAGCGGCAATCGTGGCGACAATGTGCGCCACACCTTCGATGAGCCTAACTATAAGTGGAGTTCTGCCTACGACCTTTATTGGAAAGACAAGCATACCCATATTGATGTGTATGGCTACTATCCTTTTGCCAATCCTGAGAGCATTGAAGACTATCAGTTTGAGGTGCAGAAGGACCAGAGCACCACAACGTCAGAGGGCGAGATGGGAGGTTACGAAGCGAGCGATTTTCTCTGGGGAAAGGTGCCCGATGTGGCTCCTACCACCAGCGTAATCCGTTTGCCTCTTGCCCACCGCATGTCTAATGCCCGTGTTACCCTAATTCAGGGTTCCGGTTTTGCCGATGGCGAATGGGCGAATACCAAGAAGATTGTCTTGACAGCCAATGTGGCTCGCAAAGCAAGCATCAACCTTTCTACCGGCGAAATCAAGACAGCCGGAAGTGCAGAGAGCACCATGACCATCCCATCTCGTGTCAACGACGAGTGGCGCACCATCGTGGTTCCTCAAACCGTGGCAGCCGGCACTACCCTCTTCAGCATCACCATCGGCGGCGTGCCTTATAAGTTCGCTAAAAACGAGGCACTTACCTACGTGGCTGGCAAGATGATGAACTTCGGTATCAAGGTAGATAAGCAGGCTGGAAGCGGCGCTTATAAGCTTACTTTGGTAAGCGAAAGCATCACACCTTGGGAGAATGATTTGGTAAGCCATGATGCTACGGCGAAGGAGTATATTGTCATCAACTCTACTCCTGGAGGTTTGAAGAATGCCATTACTGCGGCAAATAAGGACTATACCAAGATTAAGAATCTAAAGATTACGGGTGAGATTAATGCCCAGGATTTCTACTTCATGAGAGATTCTATGGAAAATCTTGCGGCATTGAATTTGAAAGAAGTGATTATCAGAGGTGGTCAACAGACCTTAACTGGAGGAAGTCCTGGCGATTATCCATATAATGACTACGAAATGCCATACGAAGCTTTATATGGCAAGAAGTCGCTAAACTTAATTGTTCTACCAGACAAATTAACGAAAATTGGCATTGCTGCATTTGGTGAGTGTCAAAATCTCACTGGATCTATCAACATCCCTGAAGGAGTAACAGAAATCGAAGTAGGAGCTTTTTTCAACTGCCGTGCTTTAAGTGGAAGTATTTCTTTGCCTTCTACGTTGAAATATATAGGTCGAGGTTATGATCGCTGGTGGTATGGAGGAGTTTTTACTTATTGTGGATTCAATAGTCAATTGGTTCTTCCAAACAATCTTGAGAAAATACTTGGCAATGCGTTTGAAGGTTGCGAAGGACTTTATGGAGAATTACGACTTCCGGAAAAGCTCAACGAACTAGGAGACAATGTTTTCAGGGATTGTAGGAATCTTAGCGGAAGCTTAAGTATACCTCAAGATTTACATAAGATTCCTAATAATGCGTTTGAATACTGCGGAAGCTTCAATGGAACATTAACTTTCCATGATGGTATAACCTCAATAGGAGAATACGCATTTAGAGGAACTCATTTCAAAGGAGAAATTTCCTTACCTAAAAATTTGGTTGTCATACAAAACTACGCATTTGCTGGATGTGATTTTTCTGGAGAATTAAATTTACCAAAGACATTAAGAAGTATCGGTCGAAAGGCATTTGGTGATTTAGAGGGAGACGGATCATGTTGGCGTCTTATGGGAACAATAGAATTTCCGGAAGGTTTACAAAGTATTGGAGAACAAGCTTTCGTAAATTGCAGAAGCATCGAAGGATTAGTGTTTCCTGAAAGTATGGAAACCATACAAAACAATGCCTTTAATGGCTGCTATGGGATAAGCAGCATTGTTTGTAAAAGCGATATGCCTGCTAATGTCCTTAATGGTGCTTTTGATGGCGTGGCAAAGGACAACTTTACCCTTGAAGTTCCAGAATCAGCCATCGCTCAGTATCAATCAGCCAACGGTTGGAAAGACTTCAAGCGCATCGCTGCCCACCACGAGCTCGTTTGCCGTCCATCTGTAGCCTGCGCCCTGAGCACAGAACATAAGCAGAAACTGGTGATTAACGCCGAAGGCGAATGGGAAGTAGCCAGCAAGCCAGACTGGTGCGAGGTTTCTCCAGCCAGCGGCAACAAGAAAACAGAAGTAACCCTTACCATCAAGGGAATGGCTAAGAATGCCGATAGCCGTGATGGAAAGGTGGTGTTCCGACTGAAAGATAAAGACTATACCCACGAATGCAGCGTTTCTCAGTATGGCTATGAATATGGTGAGAACGAATGGATTACCCTGCAGAAGGCTACCAAGGGCAACAATGGTGGAATCAACATCGTTCTGCTCGGCGATGGCTTTAACGCAAAGGATATTGCCAGCGGCGGATATCTGAAGAATATCAAGCAGGAAGTGGAGTATTTCTTCGGTATCGAACCTTACAAGACTTACCGTGATTACTTCAACGTCTATACAGCCATTCCGCTTTCTACGGAATCGGGCGTGGGAACCGTGAATACCATCCGCTACAACCGATTCAACACCACCTTTACCGGTGGCGTAGGACTGAAGGCTGACTATGACGAAGTATTCAGTTATGCTTTGGGTGCTCCAACCGTGAACAAGGGCAATCTGAATCAGACGCTGATCATCATCGTTCCTAATTCTACCGATTACGGCGGCATCTGCCAGATGTGGGAAGACGGTTCGGCTATTGCCTTCTGTCCTCAGAGTACCTACGGTTATCCGCTCGATACCCGTGGTGTCATCCAGCATGAGGCAGGCGGTCACGGATTCGGAAAGTTGGGCGATGAGTACATTTATCACAATGCCTTCATTGATTTCTGCGATTGTACCTGCTGTGGTCACGTTCTTGAATTCAACGGAGCCAAGTCGCTCGGCTGGTACGACAATCTTGAACTTACCGGCAAGATGCACAGCGTGGGCTGGAGCCATCTGATCTTCGACGACCGCTACAGCGACATCGTGGATATTTACGAGGGAGGCTACATGCACAACCGAGGCGTCTTCCGTTCGGAGCCGAACTCCTGTATGAACAACGATATTCCTTATTACAGCACCATCAGCCGTGAGAGTATCGTGAAGCGCATCAAGGCGTATGCAGGAGAAACCTACAGTTTCGAAGACTTCGTGAAGAACGACAAGCGAGATGCAGGAATCGTGGAGAGCCGTACCTTCGGCGGAAATGGCGACCAGCGCACCGCAGGAACCTATCAGCATGCTCCTATGATTCACAAGAGCAGTCCGCTGAAGATGGCAAAGGTGAGAAGGCATCGCTAATGGCGAGTGCCAGGTTCATCATAGTACAGACCATTAAAATATAGAAAAATATGAAGAAACATATAATAAGATACGCAAGTTTTGCGTTGGCTATATTAGGAATGGTATCTTGCAGCGAAGAGCAGGAAACGGCTCTTCGCTCGCAGGATGCAAAATCCACACCGATGACCTTCCTGGTGAGCCATCCGGGACAAGCAACCCGTGCCACAGAGACCAGCTTTGAGCAAAACGACAAGATTGGACTTTACGTGGCAGATGCAAAGGCACAACTGGAAATAGGAGGCAACCTGGTGAACAACGAAGCGCTGACCTACGATGGAAGCAAATGGGCGGCAGCCCGAACCCTCTACTGGGACAAGGGCACCTATACTGCCTATGCTTACTATCCCTACATGGAAGATGTAAGCAGCATTACAGACCAGCCTTTCAGCGTAGCTATGGATCAAAGCACCGCCAAGAGCAAAGAAGCTTTGGGCGGCTATGAGGCAAGCGACCTGCTCTTTGCTACCAGCAAGAACATTTCGGCATCAGCCTCACCCATCCCTCTCAACTTCAAGCACATCATGAGCAAGCTCAAGATTCGCCTGATAAAAGGAGAGGATTTCGAGGGCGACATGCCTACCACGGCTCAGGTAACCATCCACAACACGGTGCCTACTGCCACCATCGACCTGCAGGCAGGAGTGGCAACCCGTTATGTAAAGGGAACCCGAAAGAGCATCATTGCCCATCAGGACGATGAAACCAGCTATTCAGCCATCATCGTGCCTCAGCGCATCGAAAACCGAATGCCGCTCATCGAGGTGGTGATGAAAGGCGTGAGCTATCTCTTCGAGAGCAAGTTCCAGTTTAAACCAGGAACTGAACATCTCGTCAACCTCATCATCTCCGACAATCCGGACCAGGTGAAGATTGAAGTCGGTGGAGAAATTAAAAACTGGCAATAAGAATAAAAAATAATGAAGAAGACGGTAAGTATTTTATCCCTTCTGGTTCTCCTTCTTGGAGGTTGGGCGGCAGCATTATGGCTGTCGCCCTTCGCTGATTATAAAGAAAACAGCAAGGAAACCCGATATGGAGTACACGAAGGACTGGAACTGGTAGAACAAGACAACGGTAAAGAAGGCAAGCGATACGTGGTGGAGAATGAAGACGGCAAAGAACTGTTTGCCATCCCCTTACGTGATTGTTTGCTTGATACCCGCTATCGAAACGGGCAACTCCGATTCCGAGAAAAGAACACGAAAAGAGAAGGATATATAAACCGTCAAGGCAGTATTTTCCTGAATGAGGATGCTGCTGAATACAAATCGGCTGAAGCACAGAAAGGCATCGCTAATCTGACAGAAAAAACGAAAGGAGAAACGATTTCAGAAGATTATTCCGGGGGAAATCCTGGGGATCATTCCAGAGAAAAGAAGGGCACTGTAGATGGACTATCAGGCAGAAAGACGAGTGCCCTCTCGCAGATAAATCTCAAGACGATGGCGCAGAGCAATCCTTTCTATAAGGAAGCCTCAAAAATCATGCAGGGCAAACTGGCTGAAACCGATGCCAAGCGCCGCCACACCATTCTGAACTACTGTGAGCACTTCCGCACAGCCTACACCACCAAGGACATCGATTTCCTGCGGCAGGTGTTCAGCGACAAGGCACTCATCATTGTGGGAAATGTGGTAAAGCCCATCGCCAACGATGGCAAATGCCAGGCAGAAAACCGGGTAACCTTTGCCATCCATTCCAAGCGCGACTACCTGAACCGTCTTGCCAAGGTATTTGCTGCCAATCAGAAAATCGATGTCAGATTCTCGGGATTCCGCATCATGCGCCATCCTACGATGGACGGCATCTACGGTGTAACGCTCAGACAACAATACAAGAGCGACAGGTATAGTGACGACGGCTATCTCTTCCTGCTCTGGGATTTCAGAGACAAGTCGATGCCACTCATCCATGTTCGCACCTGGCAGCCAGCCGGAACCGTCCATACTGGCGATGATGTGATTAATATTCAAGACTTTAATTTAGAATAAAAGAAAATTATGATGGGAGAAGTTAGAGAAGCTTTCGCTTCGCAGAAAATGAAAGAGCAACTTCTGAAGGTGCTGCAACTAGCCATGATTCTCTGGCTAGCCATTCCTTCTGCCCTCCGGGCACAGGAGTTTTCGGTGGCAAGCTTTCGCCAGCTGCCTAACGATGTGAGCGCCTTTATCAACAATGTGCGTGATCTGAACGATGAAGCCTGCGCCCTGATCAAGGTGGTGGCTCCAACCGACTTTGCCTTCTCCTCCCCGCTCGGCATCGTGAAGAGAAAGGACGAAGTGGGGGAAATATGGCTTTATCTGCCGAAAGGCACCAAGACCCTCACCCTGAAACATCCCGAATGGGGCGTGCTGCGCGATTACCGACTGGGTAAACCGCTGGAGAGCCGAATGACCTATGAGATGAAGCTCAACCTGCCGAAACCAGCCATCACGGAACTCCACGATACAATAGTAGAGATAAAGACCATCACTGACACCATCGCCATCGAGAAAGTACGCCCCAAAATGCCACTCGCCTTCTACAGTCTGGCTACCCTTGCCCTGCACAAAGACGGCCCCTCTTACGGCATCTTCTTTGCCCTGATGCGCCGCCATGGTTTCTTCCTCCATGCCAGCAGTAACCTGAAGAGCATAGGAAGCACGGAGGGCAACTGCGATAAGGAAGGTTTTACCAGCGGCAGCAACATCAAACCGTATTATTCGGGCGAAACCCGCCACACCAACTATACACTTACGGCAGGAGCCATCCATCACATCACGCATGGCGTCTGCCTTTTCGAAGGCGTAGGATACGGCAAGTCGGCCACAGCCTGGCAACTGAGCGAGAGCGAAGGAAAAGGTTATCTGATCAACGACGGACTTTCTGATAAAGGAGTAACCGCAGAACTGGGAGCCCTGGCTTCCTTCGGAAAACTCAGCATTTCAGCCTCAGCCATCACCATCGCCGGAAAGCAATGGCAAGGCTGCATCGGAATAGGAATCAAACTGGGAAAATCAAAAACCGGGAAATAAAGCCAAGAAAATAAATCCGGGAAAATAAGAATGAACATCAAAATGAAAAGTAAACTGATTATATATTTAGGAATAATGCTGGCTATTCTCACGGCATGCAGCAGCGAGAAACCCACCCATCTGGAACCGCATCTTGCCACTCTCCCTGCTTCCGGCATTACCCGAAACGAGGCCACTCTGCACGGTTCGGTTTCGCTGGAGGGAGAGACTACCCTGCCTACTCTTTCCTTCAGATATGGAGAGACGGAGGAAATGGCGCTCACTTCAAATCCCATCAGCTTTTCAGATGAAGACAGCAACCCTTCGGGGGATGGCCATTCCACCACGGAAGTGGCACTCTGCATGACGGGACTCAAGGCAGGCACCACCTATTATTACATGCTGCAAGGAAATAATGGAAGAACTACGCTCAGCAGTAATCCGATGAATTTCACTACCCTGCCGAATGACAAGCCATCACTTACCGCTCCGCAGGTTTTGAGCTATGGTCCCAGCAGCATCATCGTGGGCTTCGACATTACATCAAACGGCGGTGAAGACATCACGGAAACAGGATGCTACTACGCCAAAGAAGGCAGCAGCAACGATACGCAGCAAAAAACAAAGGTAGAAAACTACCAGGGAGCCATCGGAACCCAGCAGGTAAGACTCAGCGACCTGCAGTTTAACACCACCTATCGGATTTGGACTTATGCCAAAAACCGTGTGGGAGAAACCACAAGCCAAGCCATCACCTTCAAGACTACAGATGCCGTTAAACTGCAAGAAGCAGGCAAACTGAGTGCCCTCATGGGCAATCATCTCTACGAATATACCCAACTATCGATAGTTGGCGACCTGAACGGAGACGATTTAGTATGCCTAAGAACAATGGCAGGAAGAGACCTCAACAACGAAACGACAGCAGGAAAACTTGCCGACATCAACATGGCTGATGCGCACATCGTGGCAGGCGGAAGCGACTTCGGCCCCTATTACCGCCACACAGAAAATCAGGTGGTAGGACAAGGTCTCTTTGCCCAATGCAACCAGCTCAGACACATCATCCTCCCTTCTGATGTCATCAAGATAGAAAAAGATGCGTTTGCCTACTGCACATCACTTCAGGAGATAGAGATTCCAGCCTCTGTAAGTCAGATAATTCCATCAGCCGGTTGCACGGCGCTGGAAAGCATCCAGGTTTCGAAAGCCAACACCCACTACAGCAGTCTGGATGGAGTACTGTTTAATGCAGCCGGAACCGAAATTCTCTGGTTCCCGATGGGTAAGCAGGGCGACTACACCCTGCCTTCCACCCTTTCAGGCATCAGCGATTATGCTTTCAAGGAATGCAGCATCACCCGCTTCATCTTTCCGGATAGTTTTTCGGAAATAGGACAGGGAGCGCTGATGAACAGCAAGGTGGAAGAGGTTTCTCTGCCAGCCCAACTCAAGCTGATTCCTACGGGCACCTTCCAGGGATGCACCCGGTTGAAGGTGGTAAGATTAGGCCAGAAGACTGAACTCATCTCAGATTATGTCTTCGATGGTTGTCCGCTCACCGACCTCTACATTGATGCCACTTACCCACCCGTATGCAATACGAATGCCTTCAGCACCAAGGGCATCGATTTCCTTTCTACCTGCGTGCTCCACGTACCGGCAGGCAAGAAAAAACTGTATCAGTACAACAGAAGCTGGGGCAAGTTCAAGCACATCACAGAACAATAAAAGATTGAAAAATTAGGAAATAGTAAATATAGAAGATATGAATACTCCGGAAATAGAAGAATTGAAATCACTCGTTGAGCAGAAATACGGCAAGCTGCTTGCCACCACAACCGACTTTGAGGAATTCTCGTTCTTCCTCGAAAGACATACAGGCTACAGTGTTTCTGCATCCACCCTCAAGCGACTCTATGGCTATGTGAATGATGACCATAAGCCTCGCATGATGACACTCGATATTCTCTCGCAGTATATCGAGCACAAGAACTATATGGAGTTCAAGCAATGGCTGAAGACCAGTACCCGCTACAACTCCTCGTTCTTCAAGGCAAGCCAGCTGGTAAGCAGCGACCTGAAGAAGGGTGCGGAAGTAGCCATCGGATGGAGTCCCAACCGCATTCTGCGCCTACGCTATCTGGGCGAAAGTACCTACGAAATACTTGCCTCAGAAAACAGCAAGCTTGAAGCAGGCGATCATTTCGTTACCGGATGCTTCATCAAGGAGCAGCCGCTCTATCTGCCTTACATCGAGCGAAACGGCGAGCGTACCGCATCGTTCGTGGCAGGAAGAAACGGAGGTCTCACCCTTATCAGCATCATCAGCCAATGAAAACAGCATCAGATAAGCCGATGAAGACAACATCAGGATTCACGGAAGATATCAACAAGGAGATGAACGTTGCCGAACCCCAGCCGGTAGAGTCTAAGTTCAGCAACCTCAGCCAATGCTACGTCTCCATCTCTGGGCACACCCGCATCTTCACAGCCACAAGATACGGCAAGCGCTACATACTGAAATGCCTGAAGAACGACTTCCTCTATACGCCCATCTACCGACAGGCATTGACCAAGGAATTCGAGATAGGTCTGCAGTTGGAGCACCCCAACATCTGCCATACCATAGGCATGGAAGAAGTGGAGAACCTGGGCACTACCATCGTGATGGAATACATAGATGGCGACACGCTGCAATATCTGATAGACCAGCAACTGCTCACGGCGGAAATGGCGCACAAGATAGCCCACGAACTGATGGACGCCCTGGAATACATGCACAACAAGCAGATGATTCATCGCGACCTGAAACCCGCCAACATCATGGTAACCCACAATGGCAAGAACGTGAAGCTCATCGATTTCGGACTTTCTGACAGCGATTCCTTCACCATTCTCAAACTGCCAGCAGGAACCTCGGGCTATATTGCCCCCGAACAACTCCTGCCGGGAGCCAAATCAGACCCTCAGGCAGACATTTATTCGCTGGGCATGGTGCTTCTCGACATGGCGAAGGCCACCCACGACAGGCACCTCAGGCAAATGGCAGAAGTATGCATAAGCCGCGACCTGAGCATCCGTCCCAAGAGCATCCGCGAGGTAAGAGAACACAAGTATGAATCGCCCCTGCTGAAGGCAGGCGGCATCATTCTCGGCATCATCGCCCTGCTGCTCATCAGCCTCATCGCCTTCACCTATTATCATAGGGCGCAGTCAAAAGAGAAGCAGAATGTGCCGACAGAAACCGACCAGAATGCTTCGCCAGATGATAACGCCAACGAGATTCAGGACTATCAACTCTGGCAGAGATGATGGTCAAGATGATGGAAAAGAGAAGAAATCTCCATCATTTCCAATTAAAAAGTGATAGTTTTTAAATATAATTATCCTATTATCTTCTTATTTTTGCCTGAATTGGTGTAACTTTGCAACCAGTTATGGAACAGATTTCACCAATTCAGGCATTGTTGCAGCAACGCACCCTGCTCCAGCTGGAGTATTACACCGAGAAGGAAGCCTTCCGCAAGCTCACCGAACAGATGGGCATGCAGCGCAAGGTGAAACGAGGTGATGCCTGGTTCCCGCTACAGGTGGGAAAGAGCTTTTATAATTCGCTGAACCAAACAGCCATCGAGGTATTCCGTACCTCGGATCAGGATATCGAGCACAATTTTGAGTTCGGTCGCCCCGTCATGTTCTTCAGAGGTGAAGAACAGATCAAGTACTTTTCCTTTACCGGCACCGTAAGCTATGTGGATGGCGACAGAATGGTGATTACCGTTCCTGATTCTGCCCCGCTGCTCGATTTGCAGCAGTCTACGGAGCCTATCGGCGTACAGTTGTCCTTCGACGAAACCAGCTACAAGCTGATGTTCGAGGCTTTGGATAGAGTGATGAAGGCGAAGAACAACCGTCTGGCTTATCTCCGCGACTTGTTCTATTCGAATCAGAAGGCGGGCAGATTCTCGTTTGCACCGATGAAGTTTCCTTGGCTCAACCCTACACAGGAAAGAGCCGTAAACGAGGTGCTTTGGGCAAAGGATGTAGCCATTGTTCACGGTCCTCCGGGAACCGGAAAGACCACCACCCTGGTGGAAGCCATCAACGAAACCCTGATGAGGGAGAGCCAGGTGCTGGTCTGCGCCCAGAGCAACATGGCAGTGGATTGGATTTCAGAAAAACTGGTAGATAGAGGCATCAACGTGCTCCGTATCGGAAACCCTACCCGTGTAAACGACAAGATGCTGGGCTTCACCTACGAGCGCCGCTTCGAAAGCCATCCCGACTATCCGCAGCTCTGGGCCATCCGCAAGGCTATCAGAGAATTAAGACAGAACAGAAAGAAAGCCGGCGAAAGCTATCATCAAAAGATGGATAGATTGAGGAGCCGTGCCACAGAAATAGAAATCCGCATCAACAGCGAACTCTTTGGCGAGGCGCGTGTCATCGCCTGCACCTTAGTGGGTTCTGCCCACCGGTTGCTGGAAGGCATGAAGTTCGGCACCCTGTTTATCGACGAGGCAGCCCAGGCTTTGGAAGCCGCCTGCTGGATTCCGATGAAGAGAGCCAACCGGGTGATTCTGGCGGGCGACCATTGTCAGTTGCCGCCTACCGTGAAGAGTATTGCGGCATTAAGAGCCGGACTGGGCAAGACCCTGATGGAGCGCATCGCCGAAAACAAGCCCGAGGTAGTAACCCTGCTGAAAATCCAATACCGCATGAACGATGAAATCATGCGATTCTCCAGCGACTGGTTCTACGGGGGCAAGGTGGAGAGTGCGCCACAGATCAAATACCGCAGCGTATTGGATTACGACCATCCGATTACGTGGATTGATACTTCCGATAAGGAACCAGCAGATACGATAGAAGAAGGCGAAGATCTGAACTTCAAGGAGCAGTTTGTAGGCGAGAGTTTCGGGCGTATCAACAAGGCGGAAGCCGAGCTTACCCTGCTCACCCTGGCGGAATACTTCACCAAGATAGGCAAGCAGCGGGTATTGAGCGAGAGCATCGACGTAGGCATCATTTCGCCTTATCGTGCCCAGGTGCAGTATCTGAAGAAGCTCATCAAGAAGTATGAATTCTTCAAGCCTTACCGCCGTCTGATCAGCGTAAACACGGTGGATGGTTTCCAGGGGCAGGAAAGAGACGTGATTCTCATCTCGCTGGTACGTTCCAACGATGAAGGCCAAATCGGTTTCCTGAAAGACCTTCGCCGCATGAACGTGGCGATGACGAGAGCCCGCATGAAGCTCATCATCCTGGGCAACAAGGACACGATGACGAAGCATCCTTTCTACAAGAAACTGTGGGAGTATGTGGAGGCAATCAACAACTATGAATAAAATGGGAAAGCGGTTGTCATGAACATAATACGAGGAAAGTTCGTGTAAAAAAGTGCAAGTACACGAGGAAAGTTCGTGTAAAAAAGTGTATGCATGCGATGAAAGCTCGTGTAGAAAAGTGTTGAAAACATTTGGAAGTTCGTGTAAAAAAGTGTATCTTTGCAACCGATAGAGCTGT
>ERZ1026858.248-NODE-248-length-30708-cov-15.444426_pt1 | contig 30708 bp, 27 predicted proteins | sample MGYA00380159_ERZ1026858 | MGnify/ENA primary metagenome ERZ1026858 (study PRJEB33269, sample SAMEA4719795) | human gut metagenome | biome: human-associated habitat; feature: organic feature; material: feces | place: Cameroon | collected 2013-10 ...
TTAAATTCGTTGTTACCGCGTCTGAGCGCTTCCAAATTATTGTATGTTTATGCCTTAGTCGGCGTATCAACGAATTACACGAATTTCTTGGTGTTACCATAAGAGCAATCCAAACTGTCCGTTTCCAGTTCCGATGAAATTCGTTAATTCGTTAAATTCGTTGTTACCGCGTCTGAGCGCTTCCAAATTATTGTATGTTTATGCCTCAGTCGGCGCAACAACGAATTACACGAATTTCTTGGTGTTACCATAAGAGCAATTCAAACCGTCCGTTTCCCGTTCAGTCGAAATTCGTTAATTCGTCAAATTCGTTGTTACCGCGTCTGAACCTCAAACAAATCAAACATATCATGGTCGGCGAATAAAAAACAGATAAAAATTTGTTGATTATAAAAATATTGAGTAATTTTGCACCCTGCATGAAGTATAGTAAATTAGTAACAACAAAATAAATTCAAATCAAAAAATGATTGTAGTACCTGTAAAGGAAGGCGAGAACATCGAACGCGCCCTCAAGAAGTTCAAGAGAAAATTCGAGAAAACTGGTATCGTGAAGGAACTCCGTGCCCGTCAGCAGTTTGACAAACCTTCAGTGTTGAAGCGTTTGGCTAAGGAACATGCTGTTTACGTTCAGCAGCTGAGACGCGAAGAAGACTAAGCCTTCTTACATAGTAGAAAAGAAACAATGGGAGCGATTTCTCTGACGAGAGAAATCGCTCCTTTTTTCGTGCCGTAAAACGTGTGCGGCAACTCCACATCGTTCTCTTATCCCCTCTGAGAAGTCGTTTCTTCGCGGCCGCCGTTCGTGCTACCTTCGGCCGCGAGTAGCATTACCGGCGGCCGCGAGTAGCACGAACGGCGGCCGCAAATCGATAACTTGTTCTTATCTCTGTTCAGACAGCCTGTCAGTTACGTATTTCCGCGCCTCCGTTGGCGTATTTTTTTTCTGTATTTTCAAATACCTGATAATAAAACGTTTATGGAACTAAGAGTGAAGTCGAGTGAAGTAAGAGTGAAGTGAAAATTTGGAATTTCATGCAAATCAGCTTTAACTTTGTAGGCGAACTAAAAACCGTAACTATCGGTAATTTACCAATTGAGCATGCAGCCGAAGAAGAAGTGAGGTGGGGCTGGCTGAAATATAATAAATTTCAGAGATACCAAAAGCAAGACAGAAAATCTCGACCTCTATATAAAGCGCCTATGAGTCTGGCGTGATGCGGCAGGTATGGGAGATTGCGGATGCCTACTCATTAATATATATATAATGTATAGATAAGTAGGTGTTCAAAATCCATTAGAGTGAGGCACTGGCTCTCGCTCCCAACTTGTAAAAGCCAATAAATAAATGAGCATGGAAACAGAAGATTATATATCAGACTTTATCAACTACTTGAAGGTGGACCGCGGAATGTCTGTGAACACCATCGCCACCTATCATAGCGATTTGCGCTGCCTGGAGTGTTTTCTCAGAAGCCAGGAGGAACAGTTGGACTGGACACTGGTTGACCGCGACCGCGTGCGCCTTTGGGTGGCCAGCCGTATGGAGAAAGGCGTGAAGCCCCAAACCATCAAGCGGTCGCTAAGCTCCCTGCGCACCTTCTTCCGTTATCTGGAGGTGCGCGATGTCATCAGTGTTAATCCGATGTCGCTCATCCCCAATCCCAAGACGCAGCGCGTTCTCCCCTCATACGTCCGTCAGGCAGAAATGGACCGTCTCTTCGATGAGGTGCATTTCGAAGATACCTATATCGGCCATCGCGACTATATGATTTTGCTCACGTTCTACACCACAGGCATTCGCGTCTCCGAACTCTGCGGCCTTGACGTGGCAAGCGTCAGTATGGACCGCATGGAACTTCGCGTGCTGGGCAAGCGCAATAAACACCGCGTCGTGCCCTTCGGCAAGGAACTCGCAGAATGCCTTGCCACCTATCTGCAGCGGCGAGAAGCATGGTGCGGATTTCCAGACGGTGCCCTCTTCCTCAACGAAAGAAAGGGGCGGGCGAACTCATCGCAGGTGAGGGAAGCCGTCAAACGCCGTCTCAGCCTCGTCACAACGCAGCGCAAGCGCACCCCGCATGTCCTCCGCCACACTTTCGCCACCGTGATGCTCAACAACGGCGCCGACCTCGAAGCCGTCAAAGACCTCCTCGGCCATGAAAGCGTGGCCACCACGCAAATCTACACGCACACCACCTTCGAAGAACTCAAGAAGGTTTATGAGCAGGCACATCCCAGAGAGAATGACAAGTAGTCTGCGCTTTTCGCCCCCTTTCCGGCGGGCGGCAAATGGCACGAATCCAAAAAAAAGAAAAATCGAGAAAATAATTCCGTTTTTCCTTGGCGGCGCGGCAAACATTGACTATATTCGCTTTTGAAAAGCAACAAGCCGCAGGCGACAGACAAACCGCCATTGAAAGTGCCCGCTACGGGCCAGAAGAGCGGCGAATATTCACTAACCCAAACCCCTTCCTCGAGAAGGAATAAAAAAGGAGGTCTATATGGATATCAGAATTCAGTCGGTACACTTCGACGCAACCGAAAAACTGCAAGCATTCATCGAAAAGAAGGTAGGGAAGATTGCCAAGAGCTGCGATCAGGCTGCAGGCGCAGAAGTAGTGCTCAAGGTGACCAAGCCAGAAACTGCCATGAATAAGGAAGTGCAAGTGCGCATCAACGTGCCAGGAGGAAACTTGCATGCTGAGAAAACAAGCGACACTTTTGAAGAGGCTATTGACCTGTGTGTCGATGCTTTACAGCGCCAGTCAGAAAAATACAAGGAAAAACATGGTACTAAATAAAAAAAAATATGCCAAAAGTTTTGCGCGTATAAAATAAATGTCTAACTTTGCAGCCGTTTGAAAGTCACACTTGCTTACGACTGCAAAGTTGACGCTTCACGGGCAAATACCAGAGTGGCCAAATGGGGCAGACTGTAAATCTGCTGGCTTACGCCTTCGGTGGTTCGAATCCATCTTTGCCCACCATTCTTTTTTTTATTCTTGCGGAAATAGCTCAGTTGATAGAGCACTAGCCTTCCAAGCTGGGGGTCGCGGGTTTGAGCCCCGTTTTCCGCTCAATGTTTTAAATGCTGTAATAGCTCAGTGGTAGAGCACTTCCTTGGTAAGGAAGAGGTCCTGAGTTCAACTCTCAGTTACAGCTCTACTTCTATTCTTAAACCGAGAATCAGAAGAAAAACAGAATAAACAATTTATATATAAAATACAAAGCTATGGCTAAAGAAACATTTGTGCGCACCAAACCGCACGTAAACATTGGTACAATTGGTCACGTTGACCATGGTAAGACTACTCTTACTGCTGCCATTTCTAAGACTCTTCACGATAGAGGCTTCGGTGGCGAGGATGTTAAGTCTTTCGACCAGATCGATAACGCTCCTGAGGAGAAAGAGCGTGGTATCACTATCAACTCAGCTCACATCGAGTACGAGACAGAAAAGCGTCACTACGCACACGTAGACTGCCCGGGTCACGCCGACTACGTTAAGAACATGGTAACTGGTGCTGCTCAGATGGACGGTGCCATCATCGTAGTTGCTGCTACTGATGGTCCGATGCCTCAGACTCGCGAACACATCCTTCTCGCTCGTCAGGTGAACGTTCCTCGTTTGGTCGTTTTCTTGAACAAGTGTGATATGGTTGAGGACGAGGAAATGCTCGAACTCGTTGAAATGGAAATGCGCGAATTGCTCGAACAGTATGACTTCGAAGAGGATACTCCTATCATTCGTGGTTCTGCTCTCGGTGCTTTGAACGGTGTTGCTAAGTGGGAAGATTCTGTAATGGAATTGATGAACGCTGTTGACACTTGGATTCAGGAGCCGGTTCGTGACGTTGAAAAGCCTTTCTTGATGCCTGTTGAAGACGTATTCTCAATCACTGGTCGTGGTACTGTTGCCACTGGTCGTGTTGAAACTGGTGTCGTTAAGGTTGGTGACGAAGTTCAGATCCTTGGTCTCGGTGAAGATAAGAAGTCAGTTGTAACTGGCGTTGAAATGTTCCGCAAGCTCCTCGATGAGGGTGAAGCTGGTGACAACGTAGGTCTTCTCCTCCGTGGTATTGATAAGTCTGAAGTTAAGCGTGGTATGGTTATCACTCACCCGGGTGTTATCACTCCGCACAAGAAGTTCAAGGCTTCTATCTACGTATTGAAGAAGGAAGAAGGTGGTCGTCACACTCCATTCGGTAACAAGTATCGTCCTCAGTTCTACCTCCGCACTATGGACTGCACAGGTGAAATCCACTTGCCAGAAGGAACTGAAATGGTAATGCCTGGCGATAACGTTGAAATCACTGTAGAATTGATCTACGCTGTAGCAATCAACGTTGGTCTCCGTTTCGCTATCCGTGAAGGTGGTCGTACGGTAGGTTCTGGCCAGATTACTGAAATTCTTGACTAATACCTTTCCTATAAGGATTAATCAATAAAAATGGATTCTCGCGCTTCTGCGAGAATCCATACTTACGGGAATAGCTCAGTTGGTAGAGCACTGGTCTCCAAAACCAGGTGTCGGGAGTTCGAGCCTCTCTTCCCGTGCTAATACAAAAAGCAATGTTTAAGAATATATATCTATATTGTAAAGATTCTTATGAAGAACTAGCTCATAGAACCACGTGGCCAACACGTAAGGAGCTAACTCATAGTGCGATTGTCGTTTTAATTGCTTCCGTGATAATCGCAATTGTGGTGTTTGCCATGGATAAGGTCTTTGAAACTCTCATGCAACTTATTTACAGCATTAAATTCTAATCTCACAATGGCTGAAGTTGAAATGCAATGGTACGTTTTGCGTGCCGTTAGCGGAAAAGAAGCTAAGGTGAAGGAGTACATTGATGCAGAAATTAATAATGGCCGCCTTGGCGGTCATGTTTCGCAGGTGCTCATTCCAACCGAAAAGGTCGTTCAGATTCGCAACGGTAAGCGCATCGTCAAGGAGCGCAATTATTTGCCAGGCTATGTCTTGGTTGAAGCGCGCTTGGTTGGTGAAATTGCCCATGAACTCCGCAACACCCCGCAGGTGCTCGGTTTCTTAGGCGGTCTTGACCACCCTACGCCTCTTCGCGCCAGTGAGGTGAACAGAATTTTAGGCAAAGTTGATGAAATGGAGGTTGATGCAGTTGATGCAGAAATCCCATTTGTTGAAGGGGAATCTGTCAAGGTTAGCGACGGTCCTTTCAGCGGGTTCACCGGTGTCATCGAAAAGGTTGACGCTGAGAAGAAAAAGGTTACGGTTACGGTCAAAGTGTTTGGCCGCAGCACGGGCTTGGATCTTGGTTTTACGCAGATAGAGAAGGAATAACGGTTGCTGTTACGAACCTCCGTTGACCTTCATACAATTTAAAAATAAAATATTACAATGGCTAAAGAAGTTGCTGGATTAATCAAATTACAGATTAAAGGTGGCGCTGCAAATCCTTCCCCTCCCGTAGGTCCTGCCTTGGGTTCAAAGGGTATCAATATTATGGATTTCTGCAAGCAGTTCAACGCCAGAACTCAGGAGAAGGCTGGTAAGGTATTGCCAGTTGTTATCACTTACTATAATGACAAATCATTCTCATTCGTAGTTAAGACTCCTCCTGTAGCAATTCAATTGCTCGAAGCAGCCAAGAAGAAGAGTGGTTCCGCTCAGCCTAATCGTACTAAGATTGCTGAAATCACTTGGGATCAGGTTAAGGCTATCGCCGAAGACAAGATGCCAGACTTGAATTGCTTCACTATTGAATCTGCCATGAAGTTGGTAGCAGGTACTGCCCGCAGTATGGGTATCACAGTTAAGGGAGACTTCCCTGGTTAATAATTAACTTCAATTTTTGAACTGAACATGAGTAAACTGACAAAAAATCAGAAGTCTGTAGCTGGCAAGATTGAAGCAGGGAAAGCTTACACTTTGAAGGAAGCATCTAGCTTGGTTAAGGAAATCACCACGACTAAGTTTGACGCCTCTTTGGATATCGACGTTCGCCTCGGTGTTGACCCTCGTAAGGCCAATCAGATGGTTCGCGGCGTTGTATCTCTGCCAAATGGTACTGGCAAGACAGTTCGTGTGCTTTGCCTCTGTACGCCTGATGCAGAAGCTGCTGCTAAGGAAGCAGGTGCAGATTATGTAGGTCTCGATGAATATATCGAGAAGATCAAGGGTGGTTGGACTGATATTGATGTGATCATCACTATGCCAGCTATCATGGGTAAAATCGGTGCTCTCGGCCGTGTTCTCGGTCCGCGCGGATTGATGCCTAACCCTAAGAGTGGTACTGTTACCATGGATGTTGCCAAGGCAATCCGTGAGGTTAAGCAGGGTAAGATCGATTTCAAGGTTGACAAGACCGGTATCGTTCACACTTCAATTGGTAAGGTTTCTTTCACTCCCGAGCAGATCTTCGGCAATGCAAAGGAATTCATCGCTACCATCAACAAGTTGAAGCCTGCTGCTGCCAAAGGTACATATATCAAGAGCATTTATCTTTCCTCCACTATGAGCAAGGGTATCAAGGTAGATCCCAAATCTGTTGACGAAATCTAAAATTTGACGGCAAATCATGAAAAAGGAAGATAAAGGTTTGATCATCGAGCACATCGGTGAAACATTAAAAGAATATGCTCACTTCTACCTGGTTGACGTAACCGGTATGAACGCTGAGGCTACAAGCAATTTGCGCAGAAAGTGCTTTGGCTCAAACATCAAGATGCTTCTCGTGAAGAACACCTTGTTGCACAAGGCTCTCGAAGCTGCTGAATTTGACTTCTCTCCGCTCTACGGCTGCTTGAAAGGCACGACGGCTGTCCTCTTCTGTGACACTGCCAACGTTCCTGCAAAGTTGATCAAGGAGGAAGGTAAGAGCGGCGTTCCAGCCCTCAAGGCTGCTTACGCTGAGGAAGGTCTCTACGTAGGTGCTGATCAGCTTGATACGCTCTGCGCTATCAAGAGCAAGGCAGAAGTTCTTGCCGAAGTTGTTGCATTGCTGCAATCTCCTGCAAAGAACGTTATCTCTGCACTCCAATCTGCAGGCCAGACTATCCATGGCGTGCTGAAAACTATGGGCGAGCGCCCTGAATAATCGGATATATCCGTACCAATCAAACTGAATAAAAACAATAAAAATACATTACGAAAATGGCAGATATCAAAGCTATTGCTGAAGAATTGGTAAATTTGACAGTGAAAGAAGTAAACGAGTTGGCAACGATCCTGAAGGACGAATATGGTATTGAACCCGCTGCTGCAGCTGTTGCTGTTGCTGCTGGTCCCGCTGCTGGTGGCGCTGCTGCCGCTGAGGAAAAGACTGCTTTCGACGTTGTTTTGAAGAGCGCTGGCTCTGCAAAGCTCCAGGTTGTTAAGGCTGTTAAGGAAGCTTGCGGCCTCGGCTTGAAGGAAGCTAAGGACCTCGTTGACGGTGCTCCAAGCAAGTTGAAGGAAGGCGTTGCTAAGGAAGAAGCTGAAGCATTGAAGAAGGCTCTCGAAGAGGCTGGTGCTGAAGTAGAACTCGCTTAATAAGCTACCTCATATTTATTGGGTTAAGGATCCTCTGATAGAGGGTTCTTAACCTTTTTGTGTCTATAAATTAAGTCAGATTAGAACTTCTTTTTTAGGGATGTTTGGGCATGCCGATGTGGCTGGCGCCTGGCGCTCTTGCGCTGCTTTTGTGCTGGCGTTTCTGCTTCGCATTCCTGTTCACATTCAGATGTTTTATTGAATCGGCAGATGTCGGTTCATTGTTCCTCCCCGACACATTTCGCAAACAAATGGTTCGTGGGGGCTTTTGCGCAAAAAAAAGATACAGGGCGACGGCTGCTGTTTCGCGAGAAAACAGCCAGCTCCTTTCCATTTGCTCCTGCCTGCTTGGCCTTGCTTGGTTTTATCCGCTTGGTCTTGTCCGCTTGGTCTCGTCCGCTTGGCTTGTTTCAATTGGTACGCGGCGAGCGTTTTCAGCATAGCATGCAACACATATATAAGCCTCATTAAAGCATGGCGCCTATATAATAATGGAACACCCGCTCTTTTGCGCAACGCATTTCCAATCGGTGAACGCCGTCCGGAATGAAGTTCTCATCCTAAATCATATTTTTCACGAATGTCTTCCAGAGTTATTAACCAACGTGTAAACTTTGCCTCTGTCAAGAATCCGATGCCTTATCCGGATTTCTTGGACGTACAGTTAAAGTCTTTCAAAGACTTCCTCCAGCTTGATACGCCATCGGAGTTGCGTAAGAACGACGGTCTGTACAAAGTTTTTGCCGAGAATTTTCCTATCGCAGACACTCGCAACAACTTTGTGTTAGAGTTCCTCGATTATTATATCGACCCGCCCCGTTACAGCATCGATGAATGCCTTGAGCGCGGACTTTCTTACAGTGTCCCCTTGAAGGCCAAATTGAAGCTTTACTGTACCGACCCCGACCATGAGGATTTCGACACGGTTGTGCAGGATGTTTTCCTTGGCCCGATTCCTTATATGACCGACAACGGCACCTTCATCATCAACGGTGCCGAGCGTGTTGTCGTGTCTCAGTTGCACCGTTCGCCGGGCGTGTTCTTCGGTTCGAGCGTGCATGCGAATGGTACGCAGCTCTATTCTGCTCGTATCATTCCTTTCAAAGGCTCTTGGATTGAGTTTGCAACGGACATCAACAATGTCATGTATGCTTACATCGACCGTAAGAAGAAGTTGCCTGTGACAACTCTCTTGCGTGCCATCGGCTTTGAAAACGACAAGGACATCCTTCAGATTTTTGACTTGGCTGAAGAGGTCAAGGTCAACAGAACCAACCTCAAGAAACTGGTGGGCCGCAAGCTCGCTGCACGTGTCTTGAAGAGTTGGGTGGAAGACTTTGTTGATGAAGACACGGGTGAAGTTGTTTCAATCGAGCGTAACGAGATCATCCTTGATCGCGAGACCGTGCTCGAAGCTGAACACATTGATGAAATCATCGAAAGCGGTGCGCAGTCAATCTTGGTACACCACGAAGAGGCCAGCTCGTCTGACTATTCTATCATCTTCAACACCCTCCAGAAAGACCCGTCGAACTCCGAGAAGGAAGCTGTGCTCTACATCTATCGCCAGTTGCGTAATGCAGACCCTGCCGATGATGCCAGTGCACGCGAGGTGATCAACAACCTCTTCTTCTCTGAGAAGCGTTACGACTTGGGCGAGGTGGGCCGTTACAGAATCAACAAGAAGCTCGGCTTGACAACCGATATGGATGTTCGCGTATTGACGCGTGAAGACATCATCGAGATTATCAAGTATCTCGTCGAGTTGATCAACTCCAAGGCCACTGTCGATGACATCGACCACTTGAGCAACCGCCGCGTACGTACCGTTGGCGAACAGCTCTCAAATCAGTTTGCCATCGGTCTGGCCCGTATGAGCCGCACCATCCGCGAGCGCATGAATGTTCGTGACAATGAAGTGTTTACCCCGACCGACTTGATCAACGCCAAGACCATTTCCAGCGTTATCAACTCGTTCTTCGGTACGAACGCCCTGTCGCAGTTCATGGACCAGACCAACCCGTTGGCCGAGGTGACGCACAAGCGCCGTCTTTCAGCCCTGGGTCCTGGCGGTTTGTCTCGTGAGCGTGCAGGTTTCGAGGTTCGAGACGTACACTACACCCACTACGGCCGTCTCTGTCCTATCGAGTCGCCTGAAGGTCCGAACATCGGTTTGATTTCTTCTCTTTGCGTTTACGCCAAGATCAATGAACTCGGTTTCATCGAGACGCCGTACCGCAAGGTAGAAAATTCTGTTGTTGACTTGGACAACAATGACGTTGTTTATCTCTCGGCAGAAGAAGAAGAGGCCAAGATTATCGGTCAGGGAAATGCACCACTGAACGACGACGGTACATTCATCCGCGACAAAGTCAAGTGCCGTCAGGACGCCGATTATCCTGTTGTGCCGCCTTCAGAGGTGGAACTCATGGACGTGGCTCCTCAGCAGATTGCCTCTATCGCTGCTTCTTTGATTCCGTTCTTGGAACACGACGACGCCCACCGCGCATTGATGGGATCGAACATGATGCGCCAGGCAGTTCCTTTGATTCGTTCCGAGGCTCCTATCGTGGGTACCGGTATCGAAAAGCAGGTTTGTGAAGATTCCCGCACGATGATTACGGCAGAAGGCGAAGGCGTGATTGACTTCGTTGATGCCACCAGCATCGTGATTACATACGACCGTAGCGAAGAAGAAGAATTTGTCAGCTTCGACTCTGCTACCAAGACTTATAAGATTCCTAAGTTCCGTCGCACCAACCAGAACATGACCATCGACCTTCGTCCGATTTGCGAGAAGGGACAGCGTGTGAAGAAGGGCGACATCCTGACGGAAGGTTATGCCACTGAAAACGGCGAACTCGCCCTGGGCCGCAACTTGCTCGTTGCTTACATGCCTTGGAAGGGTTACAACTATGAGGATGCCATCGTGCTCAACGAGCGTATGGTTCGTGAAGACATCCTGACTTCTGTTCACGTCGATGAGTTCTCTCTCGAGGTGCGTGAAACGAAGCGTGGTATGGAAGAACTGACCAACGATATTCCTAACGTCAGCGAAGACGCTACTAAGGATCTTGACGAAAACGGTTTGATTCGTATCGGTGCCCGCGTCACTCCAGGCGACATCATGATCGGTAAGATCACGCCGAAGGGCGAAAGCGACCCGACTCCAGAAGAAAAGCTCCTCCGCGCCATCTTCGGCGACAAGGCCGGCGATGTCAAGGATGCTTCTTTGAAGGCCAATCCTTCGCTCTCTGGTGTTGTCATCAACCGCAAGCTCTACGCCAAGGCTGTTAAGTCGCGTGCCGACAAGGCTGCCGACAAGGTGGTTCTTCAGCGCTACGACGACGAGTTTGCCAAGCAGGCTGAGGAACTCAAGGACACGATGATTGAGAAGTTCTTGAAACTGGCCGGCGACAAGACCGCTTGCAGCGTCAAGGACAACATCGGTTCGGAGGTGATTGCCAAGGGCGCTACTTTCACGCGCAACTTGCTTAAGCCGCTCGATTATACGTCGCTCGACCTCAGTGCTTGGACGGAAGACGAGCACACCAACAAACTGTTGCGTCAGCTCATCATCAACTACTTGAAGAAGTACAACATCATGGATGCCGCTTTGAAGCGCAAGAAGTTTGCCCTCACCATCGGTGACGAACTTCCTTCTGGCATCCTCCAGATGGCCAAGGTTTACATCGCCAAGAAACGTAAGATTGGTGTCGGTGACAAGATGGCCGGTCGTCACGGTAACAAGGGTATCGTCTCAAAGATTGTGCGTCAGGAAGACATGCCGTTCTTGGCCGACGGTACGCCGGTCGACATCGTGCTCAACCCGCTGGGTGTGCCTTCACGTATGAACTTGGGTCAGATTTTCGAAGCCGTACTCGGTGCAGCTGGTAAGAAACTCGGCGTCAAGTTTGCAACGCCAATTTTCGACGGTGCGAAGCTCGAAGACCTGTGTGAATGGACCGACAAGGCTGGTCTGCCGCGCTACTGCTCTACGCAGCTTTATGACGGCGGAACTGGTGAGGCTTTCGACCAGAAGGCAACGGTTGGTGTGACTTACATGTTGAAACTCGGCCACATGGTTGAAGACAAGATGCACGCACGTTCCATCGGTCCGTACTCGCTCATCACGCAGCAGCCTCTCGGAGGTAAGGCGCAATTTGGTGGACAGCGTTTCGGAGAAATGGAAGTCTGGGCCATCGAGGCCTTCGGCGCATCACATGTGCTTCAGGAAATCCTTACCATCAAGTCGGACGATGTCACTGGCCGTTCAAAGGCTTACGAAGCCATTGTCAAGGGCGACCCGATGCCAACACCGGGCATCCCAGAATCGCTCAACGTATTGCTTCATGAGCTCCGCGGCTTAGGTCTCAACATTACGCTTGAATAACAGATACACATAGTAACTCTTTACATAGGTAGGCGTTTTCCAAACACCTATTTATAGGACAAGTATTGGCATCCCGCCCTCCGCGGCGGGAGCCAATGGCTTTCCAACCAATATTTCATATAAAACATGGCATTTAAAAGAGACAACAAGATAAAGAGTAACTTCACGAAGATTACCATTAGCTTGGCTTCTCCTGAAGAAATTCAGGCCAATTCTTACGGTGAGGTCCTCAAACCTGAGACCATCAACTATCGTACGTACAAGCCAGAGCGTGATGGTCTCTTCTGCGAACGCATTTTCGGTCCGACGAAGGATTACGAATGCCACTGCGGAAAATATAAGCGCATCCGTTATAAAGGCATCGTCTGCGACCGTTGCGGTGTGGAGGTCACTGAAAAGAAAGTGCGTCGTGAGCGTGCCGGACACATCCAGCTGGTTGTGCCTGTAGCCCACATTTGGTACTTCCGTTCTTTGCCAAACAAGATTGGTTATCTGCTCGGCATCCCGACCAAGAAACTCGATACCATCATCTATTACGAGCGCTATGTCGTTATCCAGCCAGGTGTCTTGAGCGACGACGTGGCTCCCAACGATTTGCTGACGGAGGACGAATACCTCGACTTGCTCAAGAAGTTGCCAAACGACAACCAGTATCTTGAGGATTCCGATCCAAATAAATTCATCGCCAAGATGGGTGCCGAGGCCGTTTACGACCTCCTGACCCGCATCAATCTCGATGAACTCTCGTATGAATTGCGCGACAGAGCCAACTCCGACTCTTCCGTTCAGCGCAAGAACGAGGCTTTGAAGCGTTTGCAGGTGGTTGAGTCTTTCCGCGCAAGCAAAGACAAGAACCGTCCAGAATGGATGATCATGAAGATCATTCCTGTCACGCCTCCAGATTTACGTCCGCTCGTTGCCCTCGATGGTGGCCGTTTTGCCACTTCCGACTTGAACGACCTCTATCGTCGTGTGCTCATCCGCAACAATCGTCTGAAGCGTTTGCTCGAGATCAAGGCACCAGATGTCATTCTGCGTAACGAAAAGCGTATGCTTCAGGAAGCTGTTGACAGCCTCTTCGACAACTCTCGCAAGAGCAGCGCCGTGAAGAGCGACAGCAACCGTCCTTTGAAATCACTCTCCGACTATCTGAAGGGTAAGCAGGGACGTTTCCGTCAGAACCTCCTCGGTAAGCGTGTTGACTATTCAGCACGTTCCGTAATCGTCGTTGGTCCTGAATTGCGTATGGGCGAGTGCGGTCTGCCTAAACTCATGGCTGCAGAGCTCTATAAGCCGTTCATCATCCGCAAGCTCATTGAGCGCGGCATCGTGAAGACGGTGAAGAGCGCCAAGAAGATTGTCGATCGTCGCGAGCCTGTCATCTGGGACATCCTCGAACACGTCATGAAGGGCCATCCTGTGCTCCTCAACCGTGCACCGACACTTCACCGTCTCGGTATCCAGGCCTTCCAACCTAAAATGATTGAAGGCAAGGCCATCCAGCTCCACCCGTTGGCATGTACGGCATTCAACGCCGACTTCGACGGCGACCAGATGGCAGTTCACCTCCCTCTGAGCAACGAAGCAATCTTGGAAGCTCAGATGTTGATGCTCCAGAGCCACAACATTTTGAACCCTGCCAACGGTGCTCCTATCACTGTGCCTTCACAGGACATGGTGCTCGGTCTGTATTATATCACCAAGCTCCGTCCAGGCGCAAAGGGCTCAGGCCTGATTTTCTACGGTCCAGAAGAAGCCCTCATCGCCTTCAACGAAAAGCGTGTTGACGTACATGCCCCAGTGAAGGTCATGGTTGACGATGTAGACGAAAACGGCTTGGGTGTCCGCCATTTGGTTGAGACCTCTGTCGGCCGTGTGATTGTCAACGAGATTATCCCTGTTGAGTGTGGCTTCATCAACACCGTCATCTCAAAGAAATCTCTGCGCGACATCATCGCCAAGGTCATCAAGACAGTCGGTATGGCCCGTGCTTGCGATTTCTTGGATGGTATCAAGAACCTCGGTTACCGCAAGGCATACGAGGGCGGTCTGTCCTTCAATCTCGACGATATCATCATCCCGCAGGAGAAGGTAGACATCGTTAAGCGTGGTAACGAAGACATCGAGCAGATCACTGCTAACTATAATATGGGTTTCATCACCGACAACGAGCGTTACAACCAGGTAATTGATACTTGGACGCACGTCAACACCGACCTGAAGAAGACCCTCATGAAGCAGATGACTGAAGCCGACCAAGGTTTCAACGCTGTGTTCATGATGCTTGACTCCGGAGCCCGTGGTTCTGCCGACCAGATTGCACAGTTGGCAGGTATGCGTGGTTTGATGGCCAAGCCTCAGAAAGCCGGTGCAGAAGGTGCTCAGATTATTGAAAACCCAATCCTTTCTAACTTTAAGGAAGGTATGAGCGTGTTGGAGTACTTTATCTCTACCCACGGTGCCCGTAAGGGTTTGGCCGACACCGCCTTGAAGACGGCCGACGCCGGATACCTCACCCGTCGTCTTGTCGACGTATCCCACGACGTGATCATCACGGAAGAGGATTGCGGAACGCTTCGCGGTCTCGTCTGCACAGCGCTCAAGGACGGTGACGAAATCATTTCGTCTCTTGGCGAACGTATCCTCGGCCGTGTGTCAGTACACGACATCGTTCACCCAACAACCGGCAAGGTCATCGTTGCCGCTGGTGAAGAAATCACCGAACCGATTGTTGCCGAAATCGAAGCCTCTCCGATTGAGAGCGTCGAAATCCGCTCGGTTCTCACCTGCGAAAGCAAGCATGGTGTCTGCATGAAGTGCTACGGCCGCAACCTTTCAACAAGCCGCATGGTGCAGAAGGGCGAAGCTGTCGGTGTCATCGCCGCCCAGTCAATCGGTGAGCCTGGTACTCAGTTGACACTCCGTACCTTCCACGCCGGTGGTATCGCTTCGAATGCTGCAGCCAACGCCACCATCGTGGCCAAGAGCGACTGCCGCCTTGAATTTGAAGAACTCCGTACGGTTGACATGACAGCCGAAGACGGCACAGCCTGCAAGATCGTTGTCGGTCGTCTGGCCGAAGTCCGCTTCATCGATGAGAACACAGGTATCGTTCTTTCTTCACAGAACGTGCCTTACGGTTCACAGCTCTTCGTCAACGATGGCGACAAGGTTGAAAAGGGCACCGTCATTGCCAAGTGGGACCCATTCAACGCCGTCATCGTAACAGAAAGTGCTGGTCGCATCCAGTTTGAAGACGTAACGGAAGGTGTCACCTATCGTGTTGAAGAAGACGAAGCAACCGGTCTCCGTGAAAGAATCGTCGTTGAATCCAAGGAGCGTGGCCGTGTTCCATCGTGCCATATCATGGATGAAAACGGTGAGTTGATTCGCACCTACAACTTCCCAATCAACGGTCACATCGTTGTTGAAGACGGTCAGCAGCTCAAAGCTGGTGACATCCTCGTCAAGATTCCTCGTGCCGTTGGTAAGGCAGGTGACATCACCGGTGGTCTGCCCCGTGTGACCGAGCTCTTCGAAGCCCGCAACCCGAGCAACCCCGCTGTCGTTTCAGAAATCGATGGTGAAATCACGATGGGCAACATCAAGCGTGGCCACCGCGAAATCGTCGTTACTTCTAAGCTGGGCGAGGTCAAGAAATACCTCGTGCCTCTGTCAAAGCAGATTCTTGTTCAGGAAAACGACTACGTACGTGCCGGAACGCCGCTCTCCGACGGTTCAATCACGCCGAGCGACATCCTCGCCATCAAGGGTCCTACCGCTGTTCAGGAATACATCGTCAACGAAATTCAGGACGTTTACCGTTTGCAGGGTGTAAAGATCAACGACAAGCACTTCGAGGTTATCGTACGCCAGATGATGCGCAAAGTTCAGATCGACCAGCCGGGCGATACGCGCTTCTTGGAACAGCAGATTGTCGACAAGCTCGACTTCGCTGAAGAGAACGACCGCATCTGGGGCAAGAAAGTTGTTGTTGATGCCGGTGACAGTGAGGTAATGAAGAAGGGTATGATCGTGACGGCCCGCAAGCTGCGCGATGAAAACTCTCAGCTCAAGCGCCGCGACCTTAAGCTCGTTCAGGTTCGTGATGCCAAGGCTGCCACTTCAACCCAGATCCTCCAGGGTATCACGCGTGCTTCTCTCCAGACAAAGAGCTTCATGTCTGCCGCATCCTTCCAGGAAACAACGAAGGTGCTCAACGAAGCAGCCATCAGCGGAAAGACCGACTACCTTGAGGGTATGAAGGAGAACGTTATCTGCGGTCACCTCATTCCTGCCGGTACCGGTTTGCGTGAGTTCAACAAGATCATCGTTGGTGATGCCGACGAGATGGAGAAGAACAAGATTCCTACAACGATTTGATAATTCGCTCAGACAATTGTGGCCTCCGTGCCGCAGTCAGTGATACATAAACCATAAAATCCCCGCCATGCAATATCCGACAGGTATTGCGTTGGCGGGGATTTTTGTGTTATGATGGTGAGATTCAAAGGCAGATGGAACTTCCTTCCTTATGTTGTCGGCAGTTTGTTACTGGAATAATGAGAATGTACAATAATATGATACACTGATTATTTCGTACTTGTGCGAATGAGTGCTAAATTTGCGGTATGTAATTTTTAAAAATAGTGATTATGAAAAGTACAAAAAGTAAAACCATTGGCGATCTCATCAATGAGGAAGTGCGCCGTCAAGGAATGCCCGTGACAAAATTCGCCAAAGAAATAAACTGCCAACGTAACAATGTTTATGACATATTCAATCGTAGCAATATGGATATCGACTTGCTCAAACGGATATCAAAAGTTTTAGGTGTAAATTTTTTCCAGATTATAGCAGATGATTTGGATTTGGTTTGCGAGGAGGCTGACAATGTTAATCCGCAGGAACAAAAAGCCGTATCACAGTTTCTTGATGTTGTACCAAAGCTGCTTGAAAAAATGGGAAAAAACGCTGCCATATTCATGGGGAATCCTTGCCCATCGGATATAGATTCAGATTGCCTTCCTGATTTTTGTCTACCAGACTATTCTATATCTTTCACGTTTGGGAAAACCCTGGAAGAAAGGATGGGAGCTAACAGATTTCTTTCATTCGAGGTTGTGCGGAAAAATGTAGGTTGTGAGGTGGAGACTTGTTTCAATAAAATTACAAGTTTGCAGACTGTCAATATACAATTAACTTATAAAACTGAAGAGCAATGGGCTGAAACACTTGAATTTGCTTTTGAGGTTATGTCAAAATGGAGGACCAAGATATGAATGTAGACCTGTTAAATGATTTCAAGGAGACGAAAACGTGTACTTATAAGGGTGAGTGCTATTCCGTTCGTGATAATGGTGCGGTTTTAAGGCATGCGCGGGAGGGAAAAAGAAAAAGGAAGTATGATGATGTATGGACATTCGGAAAACCTAACAAGCATAATGGTTATATGAATTTGGATGTCGAGGTGGTGCATCGTATAGTCGCTTGGGCCTTTCTTGGCAATCCTCCGTCCTCCCAACATGTTGTAGACCATATTGATACAAATCGGAGAAACAATAGACCCGAAAATCTACGGTGGCTCACAAAATTAGAGAACGCGTTGAATAACCCTAATACACTGCGTAAAATAATTTATTATTGCGGCAGCATAGACGCCTTTGTCAGAGATCCTAGCGTGTTGAATAAATATGTTGACAAACATCCGAATCTTGAGTGGATGAGGACTGTAAGCCCTGAGGAAGCTTTAAACGCTTCGAAAAATTTGGAACGTTTGTCAAGGATTAGTAAGCACAATGGTAGCACAACATCTTCTAAGGGAATGGGAGAATGGATTTATAAGTGTAATACAAATGATTCAGACCACATTTCTCCATCTCCTTCATCTCCGAAAGCCAGCTTGATTCCCTCGCTGACTTCAAATGCTATGCAGCGTAATTGGAAAACCCCAACAGAATTTCTTCTCTGTCCTGATTCGTGTGGAGAAAACGGGTTGGAGGCATATTATTCAAGACTTGCAACAGACGTGAAGTTTTGCAGCAACAAATATGGAGATTCTGTCGTTTCCGATTATGCTTATTTGCCTACGGGCGATGCCTTTCTCGTCATGTGTAAAAGCACAGAAGAAAACCCAGTGAAGCCTTGGTCTTTGCTTTCTGTCGCTTGTCAAGATGGCTTTTACATCCACGAAAGCATTAGCATGTTCTTTTCGGAGGATGGTGCCAAGAAGGAAATGACCCTCAAGCTTGGGAAAGAATGGAAGGGGGGAAATACGATAGATGATAATTGTTAAAACATTAGTGATATGAAAAGATATGTTATAATGCTGGTATTGGCGTTGCTGGTTCTGCCGTTACCTGCACAAACGAAGCCAAGTCAACCGGTGGTGAATGCTAATGTTGAGTCAATAGCAAGGTATAAAATGTATTCCACATCCAATATGTGGACGTTCTTGAAATTGGATACGAGTAATGGGCGTATATGGCAAGTGCAATGGGCTCTTGATGATGAAAACCGTTTGGAAGTTGATTTGAGTTTAAGAAATCTCGCTCTTGAAGGACGAGAGGTAAATGGTCGCTTTGAATTGTATCCAACCACCAATACCTATAACTTTGTCCTTTTAGATAAACAACTCGGCAAGGTATATCAGGTGCAGTGGGCTTTAAGTAAGGAAAATAGAGGGATTTTGCCTATTGAAAAATATTAGATGGCTGTATTGGAAACCCTGTTTTAGAAATTGTTACGTCAGAAATCTGATGAAGGCCAAAATACTTGAGTTTATTGCTTATGCATGGCACGTATGTGCTGATAGTCAGTGTAAAACCAAAGGTGTAAGAACAGAATAGTGTTCTTACACCTTTGTAGTCTATTCGTTTGCAGGCAATGCTTCCTGTGCTCTCACCTCTTAGCATTTCGCCCTTCTGACCTCTTCGATTTCCCTTAGCAGGTCGTTGAGGCGCTTTTGCGATTTCATGAAATGGAAGAAGTCGAGGATGCAGCCGATAACCAGTCCGGCGAGACAGCCACAGAAAAGCGTTTGAGAAAAGGCGCTGTCGAGGTCGCGGCAATATTTATATAGGTAGGAGTCTATTTTTTTTGTAAGTGTATCGCAGCGTATGAAGATACGTTTAAGTGACGGCCCCCGATTGTCCGAAGGCGAGATAATTGGGCAAGAGGTTTTCAAAAAGCCCTGTGCGGATTTCTTGGTTCGGGAGGTCGAGCGTGTAGACCCCGACTTCTTCGTCGAAAGCCTTGATGGTCAGATAGCCGCTTTGGTAGAGCAGTGGGGTGAGCGACTGCATGTTTTCCGTCGGTGCGTCAAATTCATGTCGCTTGGCTGTCATGCTTCCAATTTGGCTTGGCAGCACATCAAATTTTTGCATCATGTTCAACAGGTAGGTCGGTGTTCCTGTTGAAAACCAATAAGCGTCCAAGTCACCGTTGGTCAGTGCGCTCAGCAGGCTGAACGGATTGAAAACATCAGGCGAAGGCCAAGAGAAGTGGTAGCCATCGTAGTTGTTTGCGAGCGCTTCCATCGTTTCTTCCCAATTCTTTCCGATGCGTTTGCCGAGCATTTCCACGTCCGTTCGCATCTGCGTTTCAATTTCCTCCTTCGTGATGCCGCAAATGCCAGCATATTCCGGCAGCATGCTGAGATTGTTGATGTTGTTTAATTCGCTGAAGATGCTGACCTGAGAGAATTTTGTGATACCCGTCAAAAAGACAAAGCGCAGGTAGGGGTCGGCATCTTTTAGCGGACTGTAGAAGTTACGCATCACGTGGCGCAGTTCGTTCAGGTGTTCATCTTCGTGAACAACATCAAGCAAGGGAGCATCGTATTCGTCAATCAGAACGACAGCCTTTTGTCCCGTTTGCCGATACGCCATTTCAATTAGATGGGCCAGACGCATATTGGGGCTTCCTTTTCCGTTCTCAATTCCCAGAGTCCTTTCTTGTTGAGAAAGGATGAAGTCAAGATAGGCTGTCAGTTCTTCTTTGTTCTTGTGTTTGCCTCCAGCCAGACTAAAATGAATCACAGGATGTTTTCCCCAATCCTTTTCAAGGCGTTCAATCGCCAGCCCTTCAAACAGCTCCTTCTTTCCTTCGAAATAGCTTTTCAAGGTCGACACCAACAGCGATTTGCCGAAGCGGCGCGGACGGCTGAGAAATACGTATCTGCCGCTGACATGCGTCATGCGGTAGATGTATTCCGTCTTGTCGATATACAGCATATCGTTTTCCCGTATTTCTTCAAATGTCTGTATACCTAATGGGTAAAGTCTTGGAGTCATATCCGTCTGGTTTTATTTGAACACTACTTTAAGTAGGTGGTCAAGTATATGCCAAGAGCATTATTCTTACATATGAAATATTCAGACCACCTACTTACAATATTGCAAATATACATATTTTTGTCTAACGTTCAAAGTTTGATGCCGTGTTTCAAAATCCCCTCCGTCAGCATGCCCTGCGGCATAAACCGTTGCAGCGTGGCGGTGATGGTGTTCAGCATGCGTTCCCTGACGTAGTCATCTTTGATGTAGAGCGAGATGCGGCGTTCAGAATGGAAGTTACCCTCAATCTGCCGCACGTTCTTCCGTTGCGCGTCAGAGAGAAACGGCAGGTGCATTTCCGGGATGATGGTGAAACCTCCGTTTTCGTCCACGATGCGTATGAGTGTGTCGATGCTTCCCGCCTCGTAGATGTGGTGTCCTTTGCTGCGTGCTTTGCAGAAACTGAACGCACTGTCGCGCAGGCATTGAGCCTCACGCATAATCCACATGTTCTCGTGTTCCAGATTTTCAGGTTTAAACACCGGGAGCTTGCGCCAGCAACTCTCGGCCAGATACACGAAAAATCGCTCCGTGTAGAGCGCCACCTCCAGCAGACCTTGTCGTGCGTTGTCCGAAATCGCGATGGCCGCGTCGACCTCTCCGTCGAGCAGAGCGTCCTGCATCGACTGCACCTTCATTTCTCGGATGGTCAGGTCGACGGCGGGGTAGTCCTCGCGGTAGTGTCGGATGAACTTTGGGAGGATGTAAGGGGCGATGGTGGGGCCGACAGAAAGTGTGAAAGAACCGCCGATGCGGTCCTTGTCTTCCGACACGATTTCGCCGATGCGTTCCGTTTCCATCAGGGCCCTCTGCGCCTGTTTGACGATTTTGGCACCAACCGTGGTGGGCACGACCGATTTGTTGGAACGTTCAAAGAGTCGCACATCGAGTTCCTCCTCCAATTTTACGAGCATGGCGCTGAGTGTTGGCTGCGAAACACGGCAAGCCTCGGCCGCCTTCGCAAAATTGCGGAAGCGGTCGAGGGCAATGATATATCTGAGTTGTTGCAGATTCATGCTGGAGAAAGATTACTGGAAGCCATATAAGAGCGCCTTCAGGTCGGCCAGACTCATCGCGCCGCTCTGGCGCCACAGCAGTTCGCCGTTTCTGAACAGCATGAGCGTCGGTACCGACTGGATACGGTAGGCACTGGCGAGCGCCTCGTTTTTGTCAACGTCCAGTTTGATGATTCTCAGTTTCTCCCCTTCGCTCGCTTTCAGTTGTTCGAGCACGGGGTGCATTTGCTTGCACGGGCCACACCATGTGGCGAAGAAATCAACCAGCGTCAGTTGGTTGCCATTGATAATGTCGTTGAAATTTTCCATGATGTCAGTGTTTTTTGAGTTTGCAAATCATTTGGGTCATGTTGCCCATCGGGCAGAACACACACCAGGTGCGAGGACGGTAAACGATTGTCAGCACGACGCCCACGATGAGCGAGGTCAGCATGATGCCGTAGAGGCCGAAGGCAAATTGTGCCATCCACGGTTCCATTTTCGTGACGTAAGCCCAATGCCAGGGAACGTCGAAAGTCCAGAGCAGGTGAACCGTTTCGTGAAGCGATTCCATTTCCTGCGCCACTTGCACCGTCAGCCAAATCATTTGGATGAAGAAGAATATGAAGAACACGAGGAACCCGTTTCTAAACCATTTCGACGACAGCCATCTCGGCGCCACCTTCCTGCTCGACCATTTCAGCGTATTGCCGATTTGCAGAAACAGTTGTCCGCGTCCGCAATAGTTGTTGCAGTAGCCCTTGCCGCCTCCGAAAATAGCCATCAGTAGCGGTATGAGAAAGCATATCACGCCAAGCCAGGCAAACGCGATGTTGAAGAATCCCAATGTGAAGTAGGTGGCGGAGACGAGCCACATGTAGTCGCTCCAGCGTTTTTTCTTTTTAGCCATAGAGTTAGTAGTCTGAATTGATATGCGGGGAGGGGACGGTTTTTTAGTTCCGCGTCTCCCTCAACACCTTATGTATCACCCCTGCCGGACAATTCTTCTCGCAAATGCCGCAACCGATGCAGAGGTTTTCGTCGACCACGGCGTAGCAACCCTTGTGGATGCTGATGGCATCTCGCGGGCAAACCTTCACGCAAACCCCGCATGCCACGCAGCGGTCGCGTTCATTTTCAGCCTTGTATTTTGCCATTGTTATTCTTTTTCCAAAAGTTCTTCAAGAAATTCCGAGGCGTCGGCCACGCAGAGCGGGCATTCCCTCAACACCTTTCCCGTCCCGATGCCTTTGAGCAGCTTACATTGAGTCGCCCCGTTGCGTTGCTGGAATTTCTCCATAATCTGTCGCATCCCCTTCATGGCTTTGACCTTGTCTTTTGTTGCCAAACTGTAGACGATGCCGGCACCGACGATGGCGCCACACGTCCCTTCCATATTTCCCATTCCTGCGCCGAAACCGTTGCCGATGTTCTTGACCGTTTCCTCGTCAAGGCCAGTCTTGTCGGCGTAGGTGCAGGCCACGGCCTGCGTGCAGTTGTGCGTACCACATATTTTCTTCGCTGAAGCTTCTTGTATTCTGCTTTCCATTTTTGTTTGAGTGATTGATTACGGTGCAAAGGTGCGCATTTATTTATAGACAAACAAATGAAAGGGTCTATATGTTTATAGATATTGTCTATCAATAATTGCAAAGCGCGGCAGACGATAGCCTTGGCCTGGGGCAGGGTAGAGTTCAGAAACGGCAAAGAGCAGGAACAGTCCAAGTGGAGGTTCCTGCTCTTTGTTGTTAAGGGGAAGTTGTATGAGGCAGAAGAGGTCTGGCGAGAGCCAGGTGGGGGAGAATACCGCTTCGGCCCCTTGGGGTTACTCAGAACTTGTAAGTCAGCATCGCGTTGAACTCCCGTCCCGGTTTGTAGGCGCGAGTCACCTCTTCCACGTGCTTCTCAGTGCCGTCGGAGAGCGTCACGTCGTTAAATTGCTTGAAGAAAACCTTCTCGGCGAGGATGTCGCGGGCCCCCACTTTCAGTTCGAAACGTCCCAGGGCCACCGATGCCGAGAGGTCGAGCGAGTTGCGTGGCATCTCATAAGAGTCGGGGATGTTCACCGTTTGGTCGCCTGTTGAGCCGAGGTTGCGTCCGACCCCGATGAGGCGTTTTCCGATGCGGTTATATTGCAGAGAGGCGTTCCAGATATCGTGTGCATAGAAGAGGCCCAGGTTCACCAAATAAGGCGACTGTCCCTGCATGGGGCGGTCTTTTTGTCGTGACCCCTCTGAGAAGTTGACGCGGCTCTTGATGGCCGAACCGTTGAACACCAGAGTGAAATCCTTCATGCCCATAAAAGCCAGGTTCTTCCGGATGTCAACTTCAATGCCAAGGCTGTACGCACGTTTGGCGTTGACGAAGGAATAGACCACGTCGGTGCCGCCCGTCACCGTGTAGCTCCATTCAATCGGTGCGTCGAAACTCTTGTAGAATCCAGCCACCGTGATTTGGTCGCCGCGCGAAGGATACCATTCATAGCGGAGGTCGAAATTGTCAACGTGGCACGCTTTCAGTTCGGTGTTGCCCTGCACGTTGCTCGCCAGGTCGAAGTCGTAAAACACGGAGGTGCTGATTTCCCGAAACTCCGGGCGGTTGATAGAGCGGCCGTAGGAAAGGCGCAACTGGTGGCGTTCGTTGACTTTCCACACCGTGTTGAGCGAGGGGAAGAAGTCGTTGCCCTCGTAGTGGCGCTTCGCCGTGCGGCGCTCATAGTCGCTGAGGTTGTTTTCAAGCGTCATGCGTGAATGTTCAAAGCGCACGCCGGCGAAAACGTTGAAGCGTCCGAAAGGCAGGTTGGCCGCAGCATAAGCCGATGCAATTAGATGGTTGCCACTATAATCATTCGTGAGGCGCGTGTCGTCGAGGAGGTAGAGCCCCTGGTCGCCGTAGTTGCCGTCCTGCAGCAAGGCCGACGGAAGGTCAAGATATCGGAAGCCAGCGGGGAGATGGTTGTCGGAGGGGTCCCAGGCGTAAATGAAGCTGCGCGTGTTGTAAGCGCGTGTGCGGTATTCGGAATAAGCGCCGGCAAGGAGTTGCGGTGTGTAATACTTCATTTCAAAATCCTTCCGGTAGTTCATTCCCGCCGAGCCCGTGTGTTCGTTTAGTCGGGTAAATTCGCGCGAAATCTCGTTGCCCGTTGTCAGGCCAACGTTGCCCTTCTCCAGTTGGTCGTCGAGCGTGTAGTGTCGTCGGTCGGGGAGGTTGCGGTTGGCGTAGGCATATCCAGCGTTCCAGTCCAGGCGGCTGGAGTTCCACACATATTTAGCCGTCAGTTGCGTGTTGTAAGTCGTTCGGCTGGCATAATAATACTCCGCTTCGCGGATTTCGTTGCTCTGTGCGTCCGTCCCCGTTCTGTCCGTGAAACGGTTGTTTCCGATTTGGTTGAAGATATTCTTCCATTCATACTTGCCCATCCCGTTGGCCGGCACAAACGTCAGGTTGAACATCGCCCCGAGGCGTGCATTCTGGCTGAATTGGCGGTCGGAATATAGGTGGAGATACACGCTCTCGTCGTGCGTCAAGTCATAAGCCCCGAAGAAAGCATTTTCCATCGGCGCGTAAGTGCGGTGCGTGTTGCTGTAGTTCGCCGCGGCCAGCAGTGCCAGCAATGCCCCGTTGTCAAACTCGTGAGAGCGACTGATGTTGGCCGCCAGGTTGAAGTCGGGCAGGAGGTGACGTTGTCGGATTGTCCAGTCGTTGTTGAGGCCGTTGCGTAGCAGGTTGATGCCCTTTCCGCCGTCGGTTGGGAGCATCGAAGCGTTGAGGCCGCCGTGGAGCGAGCGCAAGCCATTGTCGAAACCGAGAAAGTCCGTGGCGCTGCCCTTCGATGAGAGAAAGCGGTGGAAGTGCGTCTCGTCGTTGACCGATGTGCCAATTGAAAAGCTCGTCGCGTTTTTGTTCGGCACGTCCTTCGTGTCAATCATGATGAAACCGCCAGAGAAGTCCGCCGGATATTGCGGTGCCGGCGACTTGATGATTTGCAGGTTGTCAACCTGCGATGAGGGGATGATGTCAAACGAAAACGCCCTCGAGTCGGCCTCGCTTGAAGGCACGGCTGCCCCGTTGATCCACACATTGTTGTAGCGTTGTGAAAGACCGCGCACCATCACAAACTTCTGGTCGATGATCGAAATCCCTGGCACGCGGCGAATCACCTCCGAGGCATCCTTGTCCTGCGTCTTGCTAATCTGTTGTGCCGACACACCATTTTGCACCACGAGGCTCTGCCGTTGTACCGACACGAGCGCGTTTTCCGTGTTGCGTTTCGCCTCGCCCGTCACCGTTGCCACGCCGAGAACCGCCTCGTTTTCTTCCATGCGGATCACCAGCATCGTGTCGGTCTTTGCTGGATTGACGCTGACAGACGATTTCTTATATCCCAAGTATGAAGCCGTTATGGTGTAAACCCTCGGCGCCAGAGAGCCGATGGAAAATTTGCCGTCGTTGTCTGTCAGGAACGTGCGTCCCGTTTGGACACACTGGATGGTGGCGCCCACGAGCGCCTCCCCGGTCTTGTCGTCAATGACTCGTCCACGCAAGGTGGCGTTGACGCCGGCCATCATGAGGCCGCAGCTGCATGCAAAGGCAAGCAGGAAAAGGGTGAATCGTTTAAAACTCGTCATATATTATAGTCTATTGTTTACCGCTGCAAAGTTCCCCCAATCACATTAAGCACCCGTTACGCCCGCGTTAAGTAATGGTGAAAAAATAAGTAGGGTGTTCAAAATAGGACTATTAAAGGAGTGTAGAGCGGCGCACGCTGCCCTACAACTGCCTTTCATCGGCCACATAGCCCCTTTGCGTCTGGCCCATCTTTTCTTTTACCTCTTCTTCATTCCGTTGAAACCATTCTGTAATAATCAATGCGGAACTTTGCGGTCGGAAAACCAGAACCGACAACTCTTTTAATTCATATATATTATGCAAAAGAATTCATTCAAGGTCATGGCCCTCATCGCAGTGATGGGGCTGACAAGTTCGCTCACATTGATTTCATGCAGCGACGACAACACCGTAACGACAACCGACACGCGTCATTGGACCACCGACGGCGGACTGAAAGCGGCCGACAACCTGCTCTTCAACGACAACCAAATCGGCAACGGCGACAAGGAATTCGTCTTCACGGGCAAGCAAACCTTGAAGAAAGGAACTTATCTGTTGAAAGGATGGGTGTATGTGGCTGACGGTGCCGAACTGACCATCGAGCCAGGAACCATCATCAAAGGCGACAAGCAGACGATGGCCGCCATCATCGTGGAGCGCGGTGGAAAACTCATCGCGCAGGGCACGAAAGATGCCCCCATCGTTTTCACGTCTAACGCTCCGAAAGGACAGCGTCGCCCTGGCGACTGGGGTGGCCTAATTCTCTGCGGAAAAGCGCCGCACAATGCTGGCCAGGCACAGATTGAAGGCGGCCCGCGCACAAAACACGGCGGCAACGACGCGCACGACAATTCCGGCGTCTTGAGCTACGTCAGAGTGGAATTTGCCGGTTATCCGTTTGCCACCGATCAGGAAATCAACGGCGTGACCTTCGGCTCTGTTGGCGACGGCACGAAGGTCGACCACGTGCAAGTGAGCTATTCCAACGACGATTCCTATGAATGGTTTGGCGGAACAGTCAACTGCAAGAACCTCATCGCCTTCAATGGTTGGGACGACGATTTCGACACCGACAATGGTTTCTCCGGTCACGTGCAGTACGGCCTCTCCGTTCGCGACCCGCGCATTGCCGACAAGAGCCAGAGTAACGGTTTCGAGAGCGACAACGACGCCAGCGGTTCAACTGCCACGCCGACCACATCGGCCGTGTTTAGCAACATGACTTTTATCGGACCGAAGCAGATTGACAGCGACTTCGCCAACACCGCCGACTACATCACCGGCGGTAGCCTCAATCCCAACAACGGTTCTGGTCTCGGCAAATACCAGTCTGCCATGCAAATCCGCCGCGGCTCACGTCTCAATTGCATCAACTCCGTTGCCCTCGGTTGGCCCATCGGACTCATCATCGACAGCGAAAAGGGCGACACCCGCGAACAGGCTAAGGCTGGAAACATCCGCCTGCAAAACGTCTGGTTCGGCAATATGGGCGTGACTGGCTCCGATGCCAATAAAGAATATCGCGATGTCTTGGTCAATTTCGTCAACAAGAAACCCGTGGCCGACGAGACCCAGCAGTCATACTCCACCACCTTCTTCCTCGCGCAAAACGGCAATCGCGTAGCCACCCTCAGCGAGATGCTCCTCACGGGCAAATCCCTCTTCGCTGGCTTGCGTGCCGACTTCCTCCCCGCTGCGGGAAGTCCGTTGCTCAACGCCGCCTCTTTTGATGGCGTCGCCAGCAACTGGTTTGACAAGGTTAGCTACATCGGCGCCTTCTCAACCACTGCCGACTGGTTGCAAGGATGGACCAATTTCGACCCAGAAAATACAGAATATTAAGCCTTCGCAGTAGTTAGTTAGGCATACAATTGGTTTTTGGCACAAGGTTTCACACCATTCCTTGTTGCTCGTTTTCAAGGCCGCACCCGTCGTGAGACACAGTGCGGCCTTTTTGGTTTTCCCTGCATGGATAAGTAGCTACTTAATAAAAAATTGAACACCTACTTATCCCCCTCCTTTGCTGTTTCGGCAGGGAAGAACCATGTCGCGTCTGCCCCGTTGCAAAACCCCCGATACCAAAAACTTGGAAAAATGTTTTGAAAAGGTTGATAATTAGATTCTTGAAATCTTGTCAGTTCCAAGGGAAATTGCTACCTTTGCAGGCCGAAAGGTGTAGTGTACACCTACGACAATACTCAGAAGAAAAGAAAATATAATATATAACAAATTAAAAATCAACGAAATGCCTACTATTCAACAATTGGTAAGAAAGGGTAGAAGCGTGGCAGCAGACAAGAGTAAGTCTCCTGCTTTGGATTCATGCCCTCAGCGCCGTGGCGTATGCGTCCGTGTTTACACGACAACCCCTAAGAAGCCTAACTCAGCAATGCGTAAGGTGGCTCGTGTTCGTTTGACGAACTCAAAGGAAGTCAACTCTTACATCCCTGGAGAAGGCCACAACTTGCAGGAACACTCAATCGTTCTCGTGCGTGGCGGTCGTGTTAAGGACCTCCCTGGTGTACGTTACCACATCGTTCGCGGTACACTCGATACCGCTGGCGTAGCAAGCCGCACACAGCGTCGTTCTAAGTACGGTGCTAAGCGTCCTAAAGCTGCCAAGAAATAATCACTAAGGCGAATCCAAAAGCGATTCTTTTAGAAGCCTAAAAATGTTGGTTTGCAGAAGAGGTTGAGTAAACATTCCGATGGGAAGTTGAAGAACTGACATTGCAGCCCTATTTAAAAACAAATCAACTCACAAAAGAAAATGAGAAAAGCAAAGCCAAAGAAGCGTGTGATCCTTCCGGATCCCGTTTACGGAGACCAGAAAGTTTCCAAGTTTGTTAACCACTTGATGTATGACGGTAAGAAGAATATTTCTTACGAAATCTTCTATAAGGCCCTCGAAATCGTAGGCGAAAAGATGAAGGATCAGGAGAAGTCAGCCCTCGAAATCTGGAAGGCCGCTCTCGATAAGATTACTCCTCAGGTAGAGGTTAAGAGCCGTCGTATCGGTGGTGCAACTTTCCAGGTGCCGACCGAAATTCGTCCCGACCGCAAAGAGTCTGTCTCAATGAAGAACATGATCAACTTCGCCCGCAAGCGTGGTGGTAAGACCATGGCCGACAAGCTCGCTGCTGAAATCATGGACGCTTTCAACGAGCAGGGTGGTGCCTTCAAGCGTAAGGAAGACATGCACCGCATGGCTGAAGCTAACCGTGCATTCGCACACTTCAGATTCTAAACATAGTAATATCGCTTATTCAATAAAACAATGGCAAAGCACGATTTACATTTGACTCGTAATATCGGTATTATGGCTCACATCGATGCCGGTAAGACGACAACTTCTGAACGTATTTTGTTCTACACGGGTAAGACGCACAAAATCGGTGAAGTTCACGATGGTGGCGCAACCATGGACTGGATGCCCCAGGAACAGGAACGCGGTATTACTATTACTTCTGCCGCTACCACCACTTACTGGAACTGGCAGGGCAAGCAGTATAAGATTAACTTGATTGACACCCCGGGACACGTTGACTTCACCGCTGAGGTTGAACGTTCACTCCGTGTGCTCGATGGTGCCGTCGCTACATATTGCGCCGTTGGTGGCGTTGAACCTCAGTCTGAAACCGTTTGGCGTCAGGCTGACAAGTACAACGTTCCACGTATTGCCTATGTCAACAAGATGGACCGCTCTGGTGCCGACTTCTTCGATGTTGTTCGCCAGATGAAGGACGTCCTCGGTGCTCATCCTTGCGTTCTCTCAATTCCTATCGGTGCTGAAGAGAAGTTCAAGGGTATCATCGACTTGATTAAGATGAAGGCCATCCTGTGGCACGATGAAACCATGGGCGCTGAATACGAGGTTGACGATATTCCTGCTGAATTCCAGGCTGAGGCTCAGGAATGGCGCGACAAGCTCGTTGAAACCGCTGCTGAGTGCGACGAGGCTTTGATGGACAAGTTCTTTGAAGATCCTTCTTCAATCACTGAAGAAGAGATCATCGCAGCCATCCGTAAGGGTACGCTCGCCATGGACATCGTTCCGATGACCCAGGGTTCTTCATTCAAGAACAAGGGTGTTCAGACTTTGCTCGACTACGTTTGTATGTTCTTGCCTTCACCTCTCGACACGCCAAACATCGTTGGTACGAATCCTGAGACTGGTGAAGAGGAAGACCGCAAGCCAAGCGAAGACGAAAAGACTTCTGCCCTTGCATTTAAGATTGCCACTGACCCATACGTTGGTCGTTTGACATTCTTCCGCGTATATTCTGGTAAGATTGTTGCAGGTTCTTACATCTACAACGTACGCTCAGGCAAGAAGGAACGCGTTTCTCGTTTGTTCCAGATGCACTCAAGCCACCAGAACCCAGTTGACGAGATCTGCGCTGGTGATATCGGTGCAGGTGTAGGTTTCAAGGATATCCACACTGGTGATACTTTGGCTGACGAAGACGCACCAATCGTATTGGAATCTATGGACTTCCCTGATCCAGTTATCGGTATCGCTGTTGAGCCTAAGACTCAGAAGGACCTCGACAAGCTCTCTAACGGTTTGGCTAAGTTGGCTGAAGAAGACCCAACCTTCACCGTTAAGACCGACGAGCAGACTGGCCAGACGGTTATCTCTGGTATGGGTGAGCTCCACTTGGACATCATCATCGACCGTTTGAAGCGTGAATTCAAGGTTGAATGTAACCAGGGTAAGCCTCAGGTTAACTATAAGGAAGCCATCACCAAGACTGTCAACCTCCGCGAGGTTTACAAGAAGCAGTCGGGTGGTCGTGGTAAGTTCGCCGACATCATCGTTAACGTTGGTCCTGTAGACGAAGACTTCAAGGAAGGCGG
>ERZ1026858.249-NODE-249-length-30698-cov-52.758379_pt1 | contig 30698 bp, 19 predicted proteins | sample MGYA00380159_ERZ1026858 | MGnify/ENA primary metagenome ERZ1026858 (study PRJEB33269, sample SAMEA4719795) | human gut metagenome | biome: human-associated habitat; feature: organic feature; material: feces | place: Cameroon | collected 2013-10 ...
CATATATACCATAAAGGAATTGCCGAAGGCTCGAAAAGCATAAGCGGATTGTGGATAAAGGTTTTTGTCAAAGCCCTGCCTATCGCAGCAAACACACCGATAAACTGCAATTGATATACATTCTATTGCAATATCGGATAATAAAAAATGAGAGCCTTATAAAGTATTTCACTTTTATAAGGCTCTCAACTATATTATAAAACTATGTTTTTTTATTTCACTAATATCACGAGATACTTGCTTGTTGACCAGAATATCTGCGGGTTGTTGATTCGGAGCACGTACTGCTTGTTGGCGTCCTGCTGGAGTGTGTACGAGCTTGACGGGTGCATGGTCAGGATTCTTGCTGACTTTGAGTAGAGCTTGATTTCCTTCTGCACGCGGATGTCAATCTTCGTGAAGTAGTTCTTGTTGAAGTTAGCCTCGAGCACCCTTCTGCCGTCGATAATGCGCTGTTCCTTCAGCTCACGCTTCGTACCGAAGACAAACCATGCTGTGTTGAGCTGCTTGTCCTGGGCGTTGATGGTCTCCGTCTTCTTTGACGACTCCGTAGTCAGCGACGATACGTTGTCGTTAAGGTCGGTGATGGTCTTGTCCAGTTCGGCAATATGAATGTCCTTTGCCTCAAGCTCAGAACGGAGTTTCTTCAGTTCCTCGTCCTTCTCGTTGAGCTGGTTTACGAGTTCGTCCAAAGTCTTGCGGAGCTGGTCGCCCTTAACGCTCGACTCGCGCATCTGCTGGCGCAGCTTCTCGATGAGAGCGCGGTTCTGCTTCATGGTGTTGGCGATGAACTGGATGTTCTCGATGATCTGGCGGCGCTTGTTGCTGCCCTCGCCGTCCTTGACGAGGTTGACGCGTTTCTCCGCCTCATTGATTTCCTGGAGACCTTGCTGGATTTGGTTGAAAGTCTCCATCATGTCGTTAATCTCGCTGTCCTTTTGGCTGATGATTCTCTGTAGAGAATCGTTCTGCTCTACATTATCAACAGGAGCCTTCTTCTCGTTGTTGCCGCATGATGCGAACATGAAGAGTGCAAGTCCTAACAGTAAAAACGAAAGATGCTTCATATTAGTCGTGTTTTGGTTATTATTCTTCTTGATCTCTGAATTTCTTTTTCTTGAATTCTTCGGGAGCAGCCTCGCGCAGGGCGTAGCGTTCCTTGTTGCTGAGTTTGGGTTTGCGTTCCTTTGCCTGCGCCTTGAGAGCCTTGAGCGATGACATTTCGCCTTCGCCGATGCCAGCCACGCATACCACTATCTCGCCTCGCGGTTCAGTCTCGCGGAAGTGGGCAAGCACTTCTGCCAATGTGCCGCGTACGCTTTCCTCATGCACCTTCGATATCTCGCGGCACACCGAACATTGGCGTGTCTCGCCGAAGACGGAAGCGAATTGTTCCAGCGTCTTCACCAGACGGTACGGCGACTCATAGAATATCATGGTGCGCGTCTCTGTGCTCAGCGCTTCAAGCAACGTCTGACGACCTTTCTTCTGCGGAAGGAAGCCTTCGAAGCAGAAACGGTCGCAGGGCAGACCTGAACTTACTATTGCCGGGACGAACGCCGTGGCGCCTGGCAGACACTGTACGGTGATGCCGGCGCGGGCAGCCTCCCTTGCAAGGAAAAAGCCCGGGTCGCTGATGCCGGGTGTGCCCGCATCGCTGATGAGCGCTATTGTCTCTCCTGCCTTCAGACGCTCTACGATGGAAGCGCTTGTCCCGTGTTCGTTAAACTTGTGGTGGGACATCAGGCGGTTCTTAATGTCGAAGTGCTGAAGCAGGATGCCTGACGTGCGCGTGTCCTCGGCAAGCACAAGGTCAGCCTCGCGCAGGACGCGTATGGCACGCATCGTCATATCCTCCATATTGCCCACCGGAGTAGGCACAATATATAATATACCCATATCAGGCGACAAATATAGTTGAAATAATCAAGAACGGCAAAAAAAACATACCTTTCTTTGCAATTTTTAAATCCTATTCGTAATTTTGTACCCACGATGACAACAAATTCAGCAGGCGAGCTCCATCGCCAAGGAAGAATAGAAGTGGTGTGCGGCTCCATGTTCTCTGGAAAGACAGAGGAACTTATACGCCGCATCAAGCGGGCAACTTTCGCCCGTCAAAGGGTTATTATATTCAAGCCTCAGATAGACAACCGTTATTCTGAGGAGAACGTCGTGTCGCACGACAGCAACGCCGTTACGTCTACGCCGGTGTCGTGTGCTACTGACATCCTGCGCATACTGCCCTCTACGGGAGAGGCTGACCAGCGCCGTTACGACATTGATGTCGTTGGCATAGACGAAGCGCAGTTCTTCGGCGACGACCTTGTGGATGTCTGCAACGAACTTGCCGACAACAATGTTCGCGTCATAATAGCCGGACTGGACATGGACTTCAAGGGAAAGCCCTTCGGACCGATGCCCGGACTCTGCGCCATTGCCGACGACGTGATGAAGGTGCACGCCATCTGCGTAAGGTGCGGTGCGCTGGCTTACGTCAGCCACAGACTGGTGCATGACGAGCAACAGGTGCTCATCGGAGAGAAGGCGGAATATGAGCCGCTCTGCCGTGAATGCTATAAGAAATCAAAAACACAAGATTGACAAACGCGTCAATCCCCAAAACACAAGAATGATAAATGCGTCAAGAAATCACATTCGACAAGTTTATACGCTGGTCGGGCACGACACTACTCGTGTTTGCTGTGCTTTACATTGTCAATTTTCTTAGTAGCGTGCTCCTGCCATTCTTCATTGCATGGCTGTTCGCTTACCTGCTTTACCCGATGGTGAAGTTCATACAGTATCGTATGCACGTGAAGGTGCGTGCCCTTGCCATACTTTTGGCAATGGGATTCGTGCTGTGTATCATCGGACTGATGATTTACTTCATCATTCCGCCCATGATAGGGCAGTTTCAGAAGCTCTATGAAGTGCTGATGCACTGGCTGCATCAGACCACACACACCAACGACCTCACCTCCCTCGTCAAGCGATGGATAGAGAACAATCAGACTGACATCGAGCGCTTCTTCAAGAGCAACGACTTTAAGGAGACTCTGAAGACCACGATGCCCAAGGTGTTTGCCGTGATAGGCCAGACCGCCACCATCGTGATGAGCATTGTGGCGTCATGTATAACGCTGCTCTACATGTTCTTCATACTCCTCGACTATGAATTCCTTACCACCAACTGGATAAGGATATTCCCAAAGAAGCTGCGCCCGTTCTGGCGCGTCCTTGCCGTTGACGTGGAGCGCGAGCTCAACAACTACATCCGCGGACAAAGCCTTGTGGCACTCTGCATGGGCATCATGTTCTGCATCGGATTCAGCATTATGGACTTCCCGATGGCTATCGGTCTGGGCATTCTCATCGGTGTGATGGACCTTGTGCCTTATCTCCATACCTTCGCCCTCATCCCTACGGCGTTCCTCGCCATGCTCAAGGCGGCTGATACGGGTCAGAACTTCTGGATGGTCTTCGGACTGGCGGTGGGTCTGTTCATCGTGGTGCAGATAATAACAGACATGATTGTGACTCCGAAAATCATGGGAAAGGCGATGGGACTCAATCCTGCCATCCTCCTTCTCTCGCTCTCTGTATGGGGCGCTCTGCTCGGTTTCATCGGTCTGATTATTGCTCTTCCGCTCACTACACTCATCATTGCTTACTGGCAGCGATATGTCACGAAAGAGCATCTTGATGATGTACAAGCGATTGAAGACGGTCCGAAAGAGTAAAAAAATGACGAATAATTTGCAAGGTAAAGAAAAAATGCTTACCTTTGCACTCGCTTTACGGAGATCCGCTAGCTCAGCTGGTAGAGCACAACACTTTTAATGTTGGGGTCATGGGTTCGAGCCCCATGCGGATCACATAGCACAAGAGAGGATATTGCTGATGCGATATCCTCATTTTTGTGTATATATGCGTACATAGTATGTATACGTTAAAAAACGTTCAAAGCTTAAATGCAACTTTTTTTTCCTAACACTTAGCTTACTTATATATTATTCGGTTTTTGTTTACGTATCTTACATATTAACATAAAAACGTCATTCATTTAGTTGTTTTCGTAACAAAATATCAGCTATTGAAGCAAAAAACTGTCGTAATATTTGCGTATTTTAATACATTATCTTACTTTTGTAACTGAAAACACAAATAAGCTTGTATATTGCTGTTGATTGTTGCAATATACGAACAAAGTGTAAGCAAGGACTGGGAAAACCGTTGTTGGATTGTAAATAAGAAAAAAATCCTTCGGGTAAGAAGTTGTTTTAAGGTATCAACCAAACATTATATTATGGACGCAAAACAAGGATTGTATACCTCAGCCTACGAGCACGATGCGTGCGGCGTGGGAATGGTGGTGAACATACATGGAGGCAAGAGTCATGAGTTGGTGGATAACGCCCTGCGCGTGTTGGAGAACATGCAGCACCGTGGTGCCGAAACTCGTGACAAGACAGGTGACGGTGCTGGCATAATGGTGCAGATTCCGCACGAGTTTATTCTGCTGCAAGGCATTCCCGTGCCCGAAAAGGGACGTTACGGAACCGGCTTGGTGTTTCTTCCGCGAGAAGAGAAGCTGCAGAATCAGATTCTGAACATCATGATAGAGGAAATCGAACGTGAAGGTCTGGAACTGATGCATCTGCGTAACGTGCCCGTCAACGAGGACGTACCGGGCGTGGCAGCACGCGAGGTGATGCCAGACATACGCCAGATGTTCGTGGCGCCGATGCCCTCACTCTCCACATCCTCTGAAGGGGAAGATGCTGTCTCACTTGAGACCAAGCTTTATAAGGTAAGAAAGCGCATCGAACGCAGAATCCTGCCGCTTGGCATCGATTCCTTCTATATCTGTTCTTTGTCTTCCAAGAACATTGTTTATAAAGGTATGCTTACCAGCGGACAGCTGCGCCGCTTCTATCAGGACCTTACCAATCCTTACTTCACTTCGGGACTGGCGTTGGTGCATAGCCGATTCTCCACCAATACATTCCCTAAATGGAAACTCGCCCAACCTTTCCGTTTGCTCTGTCATAACGGCGAAATAAACACCGTGCGAGGCAACCGTGCGTGGATGAAGGCAAGAGAGAGCGTACTCAGTTCGGGCGCTTTAGGCGACATCAAAGACATCCTGCCCATTGTGGAGGAGGACATGAGCGACTCGGCTTCGCTTGACAACGTGTTCGAGTTTCTGATAATGAGCGGCATGAGTCTGCCTCAAGCCATGGCCATTCTTGTGCCCGAATCTTTCAATGACAAGAATCCTATATCCGAAGATCTCAAGGCTTTTTACGAGTATTATTCCATCTTGATGGAGCCGTGGGACGGTCCTGCTGCGCTTATGTTCTCGGACGGACGTTATGCTGGCGGCATGCTCGACCGCAACGGTCTGCGTCCGTCACGCTATACTATCACAAAGAGCGGCATGATGGTGGTGGCAAGCGAGGTCGGAGTCATGGACTTCGAGCCGTCTGACGTCGTCAGCAAGGGACGTCTTGAGCCGGGAAAGATTCTGCTTATCGACACCGAAGAAGGCAAGATATATTATGACGGCGAGATAAAGGACCGTTTGGCTCATGAGCATCCTTACCGCCAGTGGCTCTCCACGGGACGCATTCAGCTGGAGAACCTCAGAAGTGGTCGTAAGGTAGCCAACTCCGTTACTGACTACGACACGAAGCTGCGTGCTTTCGGCTTCGGCGAAGAAGACATTGACCGCACCATCATACCTATGTGTACAAAGGGACAGGAGCCGGTGGCTGCTATGGGTAACGACACGCCGCTCGCCGTTCTGAGCGAGCGTCCGCAGCTGTTGTTCAATTATTTCCGTCAGCAGTTTGCGCAGGTCACCAACCCTGCCATCGACCCTATTCGTGAGGAACTTGTGATGTCGCTTACAGAATACATCGGACGTGTGGGTAGTGGCATTCTTACTCCCGACGAAAGCAACTGCAAGATGGTGCGTCTGCCGCAACCCGTACTCACCAATACCGAGTTAGACCTGCTTTGCAACATCCGCTATAAGGGATTCAACACCGTGAAGCTGCCTATGCTCTTCGATGTGGAGAAAGGCGAAAGCAGTCTGCGCAGCGCCTTGGACAATCTGTGCAAGAAGGCGGAGGAGAGCGTAGACGAGGGCGTCAACTATATCATTCTTACCGATCGTGACATCGACGGCAAGCATGCTGCCATACCGTCGCTTCTCGCCGTAAGCGCCGTCCACCATTATCTTATCTCCGTGGGCAAGCGTGTTCAGACAGCCATCATCGTGGAGAGCGGCGAGATAAGGGAGGTGATGCACGCCGCCTTGCTGCTCGGCTACGGAGCCAGCGCCATCTGCCCGTACATGACCTTCGCCATCATAGACCACCTTGTCTCTACGCATAAGATTCAGGAAGAATATCATACAGCCGAACAGAACTACATCAAGGCTGTGGACAAGGGTCTGAAGAAGATAATGTCAAAGATGGGCATCTCCACCATCCGCTCTTATCGTGGAGCCAAGATATTCGAGAGTATCGGTATATCAGAGGCATTGCTCAGAAAGCATTTCGGTACGGAGATAAGCACCATCGGCGGTATCGGTCTGAAGGATATCGCGAGAGAATACACCGAACTCAATCAGTCTGCTTTCTTCCCGTCTCCGGTGGAGAAAGCGGAGGAGAAGTATTTCCTTCCTAACAACGGTCTTTTCAGTTACAGGAAGGACGGCATCGAGCACGCATGGAACCCCGAAACCATAACAAAACTGCAGCTTGCCACACGCTTGGGCAGCTATAAGCAGTTTAAGGAGTGGGCTGCAATCGTTGACACTCACTCCGCTACGGGAGACACCGAGAAGGGCGGGCGTCCCATCTTCCTTCGCAATCTGCTCACCTTCAAGAAGGCTGCCACGCCTACACCGCTTGACGAGGTGGAGCCGGTGGAGAGCATCGTACGCCACTTCGTCACCGGAGCCATGTCGTTCGGTGCGCTCAGCATCGAGGCACACGAGGCTCTTGCCTTGGCAATGAACCGTCTTGGAGCACGAAGCAATACGGGTGAGGGCGGCGAGGACAATGTCCGTTACCACACGGAGGTGGACGGCGTGTCGCTCAGCAGCAAGACCAAGCAGATTGCTTCTGGACGTTTCGGCGTTACGGCTGAATATCTGGTCAATGCAGAGGAGCTGCAGATCAAGGTGGCGCAGGGTGCAAAACCTGGTGAAGGCGGACAGTTGCCCGGCTTCAAGGTGAACAAGATCATTGCCAAGACGCGTAATGCCATCCCCGGAATTACGCTTATTTCGCCCCCGCCACATCACGACATCTATTCCATAGAGGACCTTGCCCAGCTTATCTTCGACCTCAAGAACATCAATCCTACAGCCGCAGTAAGCGTCAAGCTTGTGGCAGAGAGCGGTGTGGGCACCATTGCTGCCGGCGTGGCAAAGGCAAAGGCTGACCTCATCGTCATTTCCGGTGCCGAGGGAGGCACTGGAGCAAGCCCCGTATCGTCAATGCGATTTGCCGGTATATCGCCCGAGATAGGTCTGGCTGAGGCTCAGCAGACGCTGGTGCTCAACGGTCTGCGCGATCAGGTTCGCCTTCAGACTGACGGACAGCTCAAGACGGCACGCGACGTCATCATCATGGCAATGCTCGGTGCAGACGAGTTCTCTTTCGGCACGCTGCCTCTCATCGTGCTCGGCTGTCTGATGATGCGCAAGTGCAACACCAATACGTGTCCCGTAGGTGTGGCGACGCAGGACGAAACCCTTCGTGCCAAGTTCCGCGGACGTGCCGAATACGTGGTCAACTTCTTCACGTTCCTTGCCCAGCAGACGCGCGAATATCTGTCTGAGCTTGGCGTAAGACATCTTAAGGACATCATCGGTCGCACGGACATGATAGAGGTTATCCCGCAGGACAAGGCTTCCAAGCTCGGAACCATCGACTTCAGCCGACTGCTCCACCGTCCTGATACGGAGAAGGCTCTCCATTGGGACCGTAGCGAATTTACGAAGGTGAGCGGCGTGAAGGACGAAGACATCATCTCTGCCTGTGCGAAAGCCATCGAGAACAAGGAGGAGGTGAATCTGGACTACGCCATAAAGAATACGGACCGCGCCGTCACCACCATGCTCTCTGGCGTCATTGCCAAGCGTTATGGCGAGGAGGGACTGCCCGATTCCACCATTAACATAAAGTTCAAGGGTTCGGCAGGTCAGAGTTTCGGAGCCTTCGCAGTCCGCGGCGTCAACGTCAGACTGGAAGGCGAGGCTAACGACTACTTCGCCAAGGGACTCTCCGGCGGACGTATCAGCATTCTGCCTCCGTCACGTACAAGCGCAGACTTTGTGGCTGAGGACAATATCATTGCCGGCAACACAGGACTGTACGGCGCCACCGGTGGCGAACTGTATGTCAACGGTAGGGTGGGCGAGCGCTTCGGCGTCCGCAACTCTGGAGCCACAGCCGTAGTGGAAGGCGCCGGCGACCATTGCTGCGAGTATATGACCGGCGGTCGTGTAGTGGTACTTGGACAGATAGGTCGCAATTTCGCCGCCGGTATGAGTGGAGGTCTGGCTTATGTCTGGGACCGTGAACACACATTCGATTATTTCTGCAATATGGATCAGGTGGAGATTTCGCTCGTCGAGGAAAGCTCGGCACGCAAGGAGCTCCACGAACTCATCCGCCAGCACTACCTATATACGGGTTCTGCCTTGGCACGCCGCATGCTTGACGACTGGAACCGCTATGTGGAGGACTTCATCCTTGTCACTCCTATCGAATACAAGCGTGTGCTCCAGGAGGAGAAGATGCGTCAGCTGGAAGAGAAGATCGCCAATATGCAACTAATAAATAACTAAGGAAGAGATGGGAAAACTAAAAGCTTTCATGGAAGTGCCCAGGCTGGAAGCTGGGTATCGTCCTTTACACGAAAGAATACATGACTTTGGCGAGGTGGAGCAGACCCTCAACTCGCGTGACCGTATGGCTCAGGCAAGCCGCTGCATGGACTGCGGCGTGCCTTTCTGCCATTGGGCTTGCCCGCTGGGCAATAAGGGTCCGGAATGGAACGACGCTCTCTGCAAGGGCGACTGGGAACTGGCTTATCGTCTGCTCAATGCCACTAACGACTTCCCCGAATTCACAGGACGCATCTGTCCTGCGCTCTGCGAAAAGGCTTGCGTGCTGAATCTTACTGACCATGCCCCGGTCACCAACCGTGAGAACGAGGCTGCCATCACAGAGACAGCATGGCACGAGGACTATATCAAGCCCATGACATTCCCGCGCAACGGCAAGAGTGTTGCAGTCATAGGTGCCGGTCCTGCCGGACTTGTGGCTGCCAACCGTCTTAACCGTATGGGTTATGCCGTCACCGTCTTTGACAAGAACGAGGCTGCCGGCGGCTTGCTGCGTTACGGCATCCCAAACTTCAAGCTCTCAAAGAACATCATCGACCGTAGGCTTGACATCCTCATTCAGGAAGGCATACGGTTCGTATACAATACAGTCATCGAACCCGCTTCATTACACGAAGGATTTGATGCCTATGTCCTTGCGACAGGAACGCCCGAGGCTCGTGACCTTAAGAACGTCCCCGGTCGTGAACTTAAAGGTGTGCACCTCGCCTTGGAATTGCTCTCTCAACAGAACCGCGTCCTCTCTGGTGTGGAGTATTCCAAGGACGAGCGTGTCACCTGCAAGGGCAAGGACGTTCTGGTCATCGGCGGTGGCGACACAGGTTCGGACTGCATCGGTACGGCGCATCGTCAGGGATGTAAGAGTGTCACGCAGATTGAGATTATGCCGCGCCCCGTGGAGGGTCCGGACGATCCGAAGAATCCGTGGCCCAATTATCCGCGTGTGCTCAAGACCACGTCCAGCCACGAAGAGGGATGTACGCGCCGCTGGAACATCAATACGCTGGAGTTCGTAGGCAAGAACGGTCAGCTGCGTGGCGTTCGCGTGCAGCCCATCGACTGGCAGCCGAATCCCGAGGGAGGCCGTCCCATCATGGTTGAGGCTGGCGACCCGGAGGTGATAAAGTGCGAGGCATGCTTCCTTGCAATGGGATTCCTCAAACCTCAGCACCCTGACTATCCCGAGAACGTCTTCGTCTGCGGCGATGCCAAGAACGGAGCCTCGCTCGTGGTAAGGGCAATGGCAAGCGGACGCGACGCTGCGCATAAGGTGGACGCTTACCTCAAGTCGCATTGAATGAATAAAACAATATAATTAGCAAGAGAGAGTTATGTGCGGAATTGTAGCAATTTTCAACGTTAAGGAGCAGACACCGGAGCTGCGTACCAAGGCGCTTGGTATGAGTAAGAAGATACGTCACCGTGGTCCTGACTGGAGCGGCATTCACTGTTCGGGCAGCGCCATACTGGCGCATGAGCGACTGAGCATCGTCGATCCTGAGAGTGGAGGTCAGCCTCTGTTCTCGCCCGATGGCAAGCAGGTGCTGGCTGTGAACGGCGAGATTTATAATCATCAGGAGATAAGGGAAAGATATAAGGGACGTTATGATTTTCAGACGGGCAGCGACTGCGAGGTTATTCTGGCGCTTTACCGCGACAAGGGCATTGACTTTCTGGAAGACCTTAACGGCATTTTCGCATTTGCTCTTTATGACGAGGAGCAGGATGCTTTCCTCATCGCCCGCGACCATATCGGCGTCATACCTCTTTATATAGGATATGACGCCGACGGAAAGGTGTTTGTGGCAAGCGAGCTTAAGGCTCTGGAAGGCGAGTGCGAGCGTTATGAGCCTTTCCTTCCGGGCCACTATTACTGGAGCAAGGCCCCTGGGATGAAGCCTTGGTATAAGCGTGACTGGATGGAGTACGACAATGTGAAGGACAATCCTGCGAGCAGCGATGCCATACGCAAGAGTCTTTGCGCTGCCGTGAAGCGCCAGATGATGAGCGACGTGCCCTACGGAGTGCTGCTCTCGGGCGGTCTTGACAGTAGCGTCATCAGCGCCATTACCGAGAGTTACGCCGAACGCCGCATTGAGACAGACAGCCAGAGCCGTGCATGGTGGCCTCGCCTCCATTCGTTTGCCGTGGGACTCAAGGGAGCGCCCGACTTGGCGAAGGCGCGTCTGGTGGCTGACTATATCGGCACGGTGCATCACGAAATCAATTACACCATTCAGGAAGGATTGGATGCGCTTCGTGACGTTATCTACTTCATCGAGACGTACGACATCACCACCGTGCGTGCCTCCGTGCCAATGTATCTGCTGGCTCGTGTGATAAAGTCGATGGGCATTAAGATGGTGCTCTCGGGTGAGGGAGCTGACGAGATATTCGGTGGCTACCTCTACTTCCACAAGGCTCCTTCGGCAGAGGAATTTCATAAGGAGACCGTCCGCAAACTCTCTAAGCTACATCAGTATGACTGTCTGCGTGCCAACAAGAGTCTCTCGGCGTGGGGCGTGGAAGGACGTGTGCCGTTTCTCGACAAGGAATTCCTTGACGTGGCTATGCGCACCAACCCCAAGGCTAAGATGTGCAGCCTCAATGGTTCTGACCCCAAGGCGTCCATGGAGAAGCGCATCGTGCGTGAGGCGTTTGAGGACATGCTGCCTGAAGAGGTGGCGTGGCGACAGAAGGAGCAGTTCAGCGACGGCGTGGGCTATTCGTGGATTGACACCCTGAAGAAGATCACGTCCGAGGCTGTGACTGACGAGCAGATGGCGCATGCCGCCGAACGTTTCCCAATAAACACGCCGCTCTGTAAGGAGGAATATTATTATCGCTCCATCTTCGAAGAGCATTTCCCCAGCGAGAGCGCTGCCCGCAGCGTGCCTCACGAAGCAAGTGTGGCTTGCTCCACAGCCGTGGCTCTGGAATGGGACGAAGCATGGAAGAACATGAACGACCCAAGCGGTCGCGCCGTATCTGGCGTACATGAAAACGCTCTGCAGGCGTGATTATTTATCGGTGACTCTGACTCTGCTGTGGGAGGCAGGGCTTTAACAAAAAACTTTATCCACATGCCTTTTGTTGTCACACCCTACGGGTTCATGATATCGTTTGGCGAATGGGCTTTACGAGAGCGTTGCTCTCGACACCCATCCTCCAAACGATATCATGAGTGATGCCGAAGCATCACTGTGCCAACAAAAGAAAAACATAAAAAACACAAGGTAGCGGACGGCATGTCGTCCGAGTTAGGAGTTTTGAATTAGGAATTAGGAATTGTGCGCCATGGCGCATTGTGAATTATTTAATTTTGAATTAATAGGATGAAATCTTCCAATTCAAAACTGGATAATACATAATCGCAGGCGAAGCCGAGAATAATTCAAAACTCAAAATTCCTAAATCCTAATTCGGGTGTTACACTCCCGTTTGTGTTTTTCTTTGTTTTTTCCGCTTATGGGCGCGTGCTGTGCACAAATAAAAGGCTTTACATTAGGTTGTCGAGAACTGGTTCTCGTAAGACCTAATGTAAAGCCTTTTATTTAAATCCGATAGGATTTGCGCCCATAAGCGGATTGTGGATAAAGGTTTTTGTCAAAGCCCTGCCTAACCAGATCTCACCGATAAATTCCTGTTTGGCGGTTAGTTTGCCTGACAATATTTGCATTTCTAATGCTCAATACTCCTCGTTCAGCGCACAACAAAATCTTTGGTGCGAAATTCTTGAGTTTTGAGCGTTTGGAGACAATGTGCTTATACACAGTGTGTTATGCGGTTTTCTGAAGAAATATTATGAAATCAGATTCGCAAAAGAGCCGTTTTTTGCTGCAATAGCGCCACTTTTACACTACAATAGTGCCACTTTTATCATGCAATAGCGCCACTTTTACACTCTAATAGTGGCACTATTGCAGTGTAAAAGTGGCGCTATCGTTAAGCTCGGATGCTGTTTGCACAGCAAAACACCGTAAAAACAGCAAACCGGAACTCTAGAATCGATTTTTATTTTGTAACAGCTTTTTACTCTTTGTACGATATTTGCATGGCAAGACAGATGATTAAAACGACAATAGAGACAATAGAGACAACAGGCTTTGCCTTGTTTTTCTAAGACGGCAAGTTAATGCAACAACGCCACTACTCCACAACGATATTATTGATGTTCGTTGTGGGGTAGTGGCGTTGCTGTATATATAATAAGGTGTGGTCTTTTATTTACTTCAAGTTGCCTACGCTGTGGAGATATTCCGCAATCTGTACTGCGTTGAGAGCGGCACCCTTGCGGATCTGGTCGCCTGAGAGCCAGAATGTCAGACCGCAGTCGTCAGCGAGATCCTTGCGTATGCGTCCTACGAAGACGTCGTCCTTGCCGGCTGTCTCGAGAGGCATCGGATAGACGAGGTTGGCGGGATCGTCCTTGAGGGTGCAACCGGGAGCTGCGGCGATGGCCTTCTGAGCCTCCTCTACGGAGATGGGACGCTCCGTCTCAATCCATACCGACTCAGAGTGAGAGCGCAGCGAGCTTACGCGTACGCACATAGCCGAGCAGCGAACGTCGCTGTGCATGATCTTGCGGGTCTCGTTGAACATCTTCATCTCCTCCTTTGTGTAGCCGTTGTCCGTGAAGACGTCAATCTGGGGAATGACGTTATAGGCGAGCTGATGAGGGAACTTGCTGACCGTTACAGGCTCGTTGTTGACAAGCTCCTTATACTCCTGCTGAAGCTCTGCCATTGCAGCGGCTCCTGCGCCAGAAGCGCTCTGGTAGCTGGCGATGTGGATGCGCTTGATGTGGCTGAGCTGCTCGAGTGGCTTCAATACCACTACCATCATGATGGTGGTGCAGTTAGGGTTGGCGATGATGTTGCGCGGACGGTTGAGAGCGTCCTCGGCGTTGCACTCGGGCACCACCAAAGGCACGTCGTCACACATGCGGAACGCGCTGGAATTGTCAATCATCACGGCGCCGTACTTTGTGATGGTCTCGGCGAACTCCTTTGATGTGCCGCCACCTGCAGATGTGAACGCCACGTCGATGTCCTTGAAGTCGTCATTGTGCTGAAGGAGCTTCACTTCATACTCCTTGCCCTTAAACGTGTATTTAGTTCCAGCCGAACGGGTAGAACCGAACAGTACGAGGTTGTCGATGGGGAAATCTCTCTCGGCGAGGATACGCAGGAATTCCTGTCCTACGGCTCCGCTTGCGCCAACAATTGCTACATTCATCTTGTTCTTGTATTTTTTATGTTAATTTTTTACTTTCCTGAAATAATATGTGCAAAGTTACAACTTTTTCTATCAACTTGTTAAGTTTCATGCTTGTTTTTATGTATTATTGTATAATCTGCGTGTGTGCGTGCGCAGAGTGAGCGGAAGATAGACGGGACGAAAGCCTAAACAGACGTAAAGAAGGCTTATGTGGAGAGCGGAGGTCAGGCGGTGTTTTGTTGTTTACGCACACATGTAAAATCATATCTAAAAGTAAGCTAAAAAACGAAATCCGCCTCGTTTTTTTTTGGTGGATAAACTGAAATGAGCTATATTTGCGGTGTCAAAGTGACAAAACGACAAAAAATCTATAACATCAACTAAAAACCTTTTACTATGGAAGTCGAAAAGATTATGCAAGCCCTTGAGGCTAAACACCCGGGCGAAGCCGAGTACCTGCAGGCAGTCCGCGAAGTGCTCATTTCTATTAAGGACGTTTACAACCAGCATCCTGAGTTTGAGAAAGCAAAGCTCATCGAGCGCCTCGTAGAACCCGAGCGTATCATCACTTTCCGTGTACCTTGGACAGACGACAACGGCGAAGTACATGTAAACATTGGCTATCGCGTTCAGTTCAACGGTGCTATTGGTCCGTACAAGGGAGGTCTTCGCTTCCATCCGTCGGTAAATCTCTCTATTCTTAAGTTCCTCGGTTTCGAGCAGACATTCAAGAACGCGCTTACCACACTCCCGATGGGCGGTGGCAAGGGTGGTTCAGACTTCTCTATCCGCGGACGTTCCGACGCAGAGGTTATGCGTTTCTGCCAGTCATTCATGACTGAGCTTTATCGTCACATCGGTCCTGATGAGGACGTTCCCGCTGGTGATATCGGCGTAGGCGGCCGCGAGATTGGCTACCTCTTCGGTATGTACAAGAAGCTCACACACCAGTATCAGGGTGTGCTCACAGGCAAGGGTCTCGAGTTCGGTGGCTCACGCATCCGTCCTGAGGCTACAGGCTACGGCGCTCTCTACTTCGTTCATCAGATGATGGCTACACGCGGTCTCGATCTGAAGGACAAGACTGTTGCTATCTCTGGCTTCGGTAACGTGGCTTGGGGTGCTGCCAAGAAGGCTACAGAGCTTGGCGCTAAGGTTATCACAATTTCTGGTCCTGACGGCTACATCTATGATCCGAACGGCGTTTCTGGTGATAAGATCGACTATATGCTCGAGCTTCGCTCAAGCGGTAACGACGTTTGCCAGCCGTACGAGGACGAGTTCCCCGGCTCTAAGTTCATCGCAGGCAAGAAGCCTTGGGAAGTTAAGGCTGACATCTACCTTACATGTGCTACACAGAACGAGCTCAACGGCAATGACGCCGACATGATTCTCGCTCAGAAGCCTCTCTGCGTTGCTGAGGTTTCTAACATGGGCTGCACAGCTGAGGCTGTTGAGAAGTTCGTAGCTGCTGAGCAGCTCTTCGCTCCTGGCAAGGCTGTCAACGCAGGTGGTGTTGCTACTTCTGGTCTTGAGATGACTCAGAACTCAATTCGCTTGACATGGAGCGAGGCTGAGGTGGACGAGAAGCTCCACTATATCATGCACTCTATCCACGAGCAGTGTGTTAAGTACGGTACACAGCCTAACGGCTATATCGACTACGTGAAGGGCGCTAATATCGCCGGCTTCATGAAGGTTGCCAACGCGATGATGGCACAGGGCATCGTTTAAGAGCCCGCAACAAATATTTCGCAAGAAATCAGTCACTTGCGAATTTGTTCCAGCGAATTAAAGAAAAAAAGTAAGAGTTAGTTCCTTTAGAGAAAGGAATTCTATAATACATATAGGCAAATAGAAATCTACAAGGATACGGACTCTGCCTCACGTGATGTGGTCGCAGAGTAACGGTCCTTGTTTTTTTTCGTTTTATTCTGTTTGCTGCCTTTTTTAACCGACAGTTTAAGCCAAGTAAAGACAAACGTGAATTTGAAAAACATCCTCTTGGGCTTCTGAATATCGTATCAGCCTTGAGGTTTAAAATAATAACAGCCTCTGTTAAGAGGATTCTCACAATCAGGAAAGGAGAACATATTTATGTATGCAATAAGAATCTTGGTCCTGGCATTGTCGATGACAGTGTGTCTTGCCGTGATGGCGCAGACACAACGTGGCAAGGCCTCCTATTATTCGAAGCGTGCCACTGGTGCGCGGACGAGCAGCGGTGAACGGCTACACCATGACAGCCTCACGTGTGCTCACCGGACATATCCATTCGGCACGCTATTGCGTGTCACCAACGAGAACAATGGCAAGGAAGTCATTGTTCGGGTTACCGACCGCGGTCCTCGCGGGCGTGGCAGAATCATTGACTTATCTTACGGAGCAGCCAGACTGCTTGGCATCCTCTCGCAGGGGGTGGCGGTGGTACGTGTGGAGCGTGTACGTACCAACAAGGTGCCGTATCGTCCTGAGCCGGAAGTGGATGATTTGCCGGAATTCGATTTCGAGATTACAGAATATACAGTTCCTGAAAACGGAATTATGCACCTTCCTAAGAAAGGAAAGGTGCATAAATAATTAGGAGTTACTTCTTGCTTCTTTTCATCGTATTGACCTTCACCACGGTGACGTACGATACGGGTTTGCCGTCGTGCTCGGCGGAGACGAGCAATCTGGCTTCGCCGTCCTTGATGCGGCGGTCTGCCTTGACGGAAGCGGTGTAGCGTATGCCGCTGCCAGGAGCGATCTGCTCCACCAGAATGCTTGGCGAAATCTGGATATGGCGGTTGTCTTCTGCCTCCTTTACTGTGGGTATGATGCCGAAGACGGGCAGGTCCGAGTGATTATATATCTCGAACACCATCTTGCCTTCTTCGTCGGCTTCCAGTATGCCGTCCCCGTTGGCGTCCGTAAAGCTGACGTTCTTTATGTCGAGACGCTCGGCATCAGCCCTTTCCAGCGTGCTTGCGCTGACGGATGACGATCCGTATCCGGTGGTGTCTGCATTGAAGTCGATGCAGTCATTGCCAGAATTGGTGGTGTCCACCATCTGCGACGGGTCGATTTCCTGACTGTCATCCGCACCGTTGTAAGAGTGGGCGTATGTATCGTCGTAAGAGTGGGCGTATGTATCGTCGTCGTATTGCTGATTACGTGCAGCCGCTCTCTTCTGTCTTTGTATGCGTTCGTTGCGTTGTCCGAGCCTCTCGCTCTGTTCTGCCTTAGCCTGTTTGTCAGCTGAATTGCCTATGGCTCCACCCACGATGGCACCGCCAGCCATACCGATGAGCGTGCCGACGTCGCTGCCGCGCGGTCCTCCGGCTATGCCACCGATGGCAGAACCGACGACCGAACCTAACGAACTGCCGGCATAAGCGCCTGCACCCGCTGCCGTCATACAACTGCTTACAAGAACAGCGCCGCTGACCAATAATATCATATCCTTTCTCATGATGTATATCCTCCTTGTTCCTATTTATCTAATTGTCTGATTTTCTTTTTGCAAATATATAAAAAATATGATATAACTACCATATTCTTAATGCTAAAAGAAATATAAAACAATAATCGAAAGGAATTTTAGAACTTCATTACTGATAAAACTACAATTCCTTTCGATATAAAACAGCAATTATCTTTCGCTGTTGAGCAACGTCTCCAGCTGATGTATAATCTTCGCTGTCTCTGCCTGATCCTTGCTGAGAACGGCGGGAGCGAACTTGCTTACCAAGGCATTGAGCTTCTTCAAGTTGCCCTTCTGTCCGTTACGGCGATAGATTTGGCGGAGCTGCCATATCTTTTCGGCGTTCTGGAAGCCTTCCACAAGTCGCTCGAAGCGGATGCTTGGGCGCGGTCCGGGATAGATGCTGTATGTGTCGCCGGCTGCCCAAGTGCGGAAACGTGTGTCGCGCAGAGGGTCTTCCGTCCAGCTGTTCACAGCCCAACGCAGATATCCGTCATAGTCTGCAGCTACCGCATGAATGCCAATCCATGCCGCTTCGGCAGGTGATGAGAACGAGAATGTGCCGGGGAACGGCTCCGTGCAGCACGTGTAGTATGTGCTTATTTGTCCGCGCTCTCGGCGTTGGCGCAGCACTTTGTCAGTGAATTTCTGTCCGTAGGGGATGGAGAGATAATAGAGATCCTGCTGTATCTCGTCATGATAGTTGCCTGCAAGCGTAATCTTGAAGTCAGGATCGGCGTCCTTTATCACCTTGATGGCAGCCTTCATTGCCTCCATCGGGCGTTCGTCCATTGAGATGGCGGTGCGGCTGAACCATCCTTTCTGGCGCAGATGACGGGCGAAGTCGCGGAGGAAACCGCCCCAATAGACAGCGTATGTGGAGTCGCCCGGCTCGGCACGCACAAACTGTACGCGGTTTGTAGCCTCGTCATAATAGTCGAAACTGAGGTTCCAGGGTATCATGGTGTAGCAGGAGATGAGCGCATCACGCATGCCCACCTCTTCCGTCATAAACTCCACCCATTTGTCGAATACTGCATAGCTGTACGTCCACGTACCGTCGATGTGGCGGATGCGCGTCACCATGCTGTCGTACGGGTCGAAGGTCTGACCGTTCCACGGCTTGTGCATGATGGAAGCCGTGATGGCGTGCTGTCCGGCGTCAGCCAGCATGCGCATTATAGGCAGCATGGCGTCCATGTGTTCGCGGCTCCATGGCTCCACATCATAATAGCGAGCCACGGCGTAAGGGTTCTGCCAAAGGTCGATGTTGAGGTGCCATTTCGACGGTTCGGTAAGCTCACGGTCCGTTACTTTCAGCTCTATCTTCAGCTTTTCGTCTTTCATTCCCTTGCCGCTTACGCACAATGTGCCCTCGTAAACGCCCGGCTTGGCGTCGCGCGGCACACGGATGTTGAGCCAGATTGGTTGTGTAGAGGTTCGTTTTACAGCTAAATATTTATTCGTGTCAAGCACGTCAGCCACAAGCGACGAGTCCCAATCTGCCTTATTATCGCGACAACCGCAGCCTCCTTTCCCGTCTTTATTAAGCTCGTCGGTCATGACGTATCGCACGAAGTAAGGCTGGGCATTCTCTGACTTTATCACGTTGCCATTGGCAGATCGGAGGTCTGAGACGCTGAGGCTGACGTTGTCAAGGTCGCGGAGCGTATAGATGACAGCCTGAGCGTTGACACGTTCGCCGCGCCAAGCCGACTTTCGGAGCGTGCGCGAAGCCGACAATCCGGTCGGAACAGCGTGTTTGCCATAGCGTACATCGGTGGAAGCCCATGCCGTACGGACGCCGTCGCGTCCGAGGCTGCGTGTCCAAAGCTCGATGGGGGCGTGCGGCTTGGGGTCGGCAAGCTCCTCGTATATTCCTAACGGCGTGTCTGCCTTGCCTTGTTTCTGCGCATACGACGCGATGGGAGCGACGATGGAGGCAACGATGATAAATGAAAGCTGTAAGAGTAGTGTGTTAAGTATTCTCATCTCTCTTTGTTGTTATAAGTGTATACGGTAGTTTGTTTATTATTTCATAATTGTCTATGTAAAGGTAAGGCTATTTATCCGGTTGACAAAGCAAAACCTTGTTTTGTGATTCATTTTTTTAGTTGTAGCGTTTTTTTTATAAATCCAAATGACTGAAAATCTAAAAATTAATGTAATTTTGTGTACTGATAGGTTGATAGGAAAATATTTCAGAAATACATTTACCGATATGACTAATCTTCTTCTATTACAATATACTTGCTTTCTTGTGTCACTGTTATTAGCGCCTATAATAATAGTGTCGTATTTCATACAGGAAGGTACAAATCGCAGATATGAGCGTTCCCGTTGGATGCTGGTCACTGCCGTACTCCTTCTTGCTCTCCATTATTTTCTACAGATGCACTTTTCCATCCGTGCCACCACAGACACCGGCGCCACAGTGGTGAACATCCTCTTCTATACTCCCGCTGCCTTTCTCTTCTCCGGCTCCGTACTCGGACTTGAAGGCGACCGTCGGCGATTCCGTAGCTATGTGCTGTTCGGAGCCATGTGTACCTTTCTCATACTATTGCTGTTTTTTATAGGGTGGCTGAGAAACGGATGTCTGGAGATGCCATACGTGCAACCCATAATGCATGCAGTGTACTTCGTGGTAATGACCGTGTTTGTGCTTGTTCCGTGGAAGGCTATAAAGCGTAGCCGTAAGAGGGTCATCAACGAGACCGGAGGCGACATCGTACCATACAAGCGCTTTGTCGGATCGGCTTATCTGCTGATGAGCACCACATTGTCCGTGCTTGTCATTGCGATAGTCTGGCGACCTTTGCTTTTCATAATAGCTCCGTTCGGACTCTTTGCTATCTTCTTTTACGTCCTCTGCTTCGTCTATCTCGGTTTCGGCATGGCATCCATTAGGGACGTGCTCGATGAGGATGTGTCGAATGAAGAATCGTGTGGAGCTGATGATGATTCGGACAATAAGGAGAAAGAATCTGTGCTTTACCCTGCAGAAATGGCGGAGAAGGTGGGTATGGCATTGGATAAATGGGTGAAAGAAGGCGGTTATCGCGACTCGAGCACTAATATCTCAAAGGTGTCGCGCGAGGTTTTTCTTTCGCGTCGCGAACTGAGCGAGTATTTTGACCTGCATCTGCATTCCACCTTCCGTATCTGGCTTTCCGATATCCGACTGGCGGAAGCCCAGAAGATGATAGCTGCGCATCCGGAGTACAGCAACGACACCATCTCCTCTTCCTGCGGCTTTTCGTCACGTAGCCAGCTCTACAAAATCTTCAGCGACAAGCTCGGAATGTCGCCAAAGCAGTGGAGAGAAAAGTTAGGTATGGAGGAATAAAAGGGGCAAAATTCGTATGAAGACGAGTGAAAAATACCCTTAGTTGTCCGATTTGATAGGAATCAGACACCTAAATCAATGGAATCGGACACATACGCATAGGAATCGGACACTTTTTTACGAATTTTTTCTATATCTTTGTGATATCAAAAGTGTGGGGTGCCATACTTTTTCATCAACCTATTAATTTCAAAAGCACGAATAGATTGAGAGAATAATATGGGCATATTTCCAGTAAAGCAGAACAGAAAGTAGACAGTAATATGTACAGATGTTACAAATAAAGAATCACACAAGTAATGCCCATAACGAAACCGATAAGATTTTTAAAAAGGCTGCAGCAAGTGATTGCCGCAGCCTTTTAACGTATATGGAAGTCCGAGGGTTTGTCAAAAGAGAAGTAATGTCTGCTAACTTCCATCCATCGTAGATGGATTAATTTCTTCTTAAATTCAGATAACTTCCATTTTGACTCCTCTCTTGTCTCCTTTTTCTTTTATTCTTCCACGAGCGTTATTCCGTTGTCAGAGATGGTAATGAGTCGGCGCTTATACAAGTCGCCCACCGCACGCTTATACACCTTCTTGCTCACCTGGAAGCGATGCTTGATGTCCTCGGCGTCGCTCTTGTCGCCAAGGTCGCAGTGTCCGCCGTTGTCGCGCAGATACTGTAGGAGCGTTTCGGAGAAGTCGAGTGTCTGCTGGCGGCCCGTGGGCTGCAGCGTAACGTCAATCTTTCCGTCTGGACGAACCGTTGAGATATATCCCTTTACGCGGTCGCCGGTGTGCAGATAACGGAACACCTGGTCTTCGTATACCAGTCCGGGGTAACAGTTATCAATGATTACCTTGAATCCCATCTCTGTCTTCTGCCACACCAGAAGGTCTACTTCCTGTCCGTTCTTGTAGTAAGGATGGCGTTCGCTGAAGTAGCGCTCCACCTTTGCTGAAGCCACGATGCGATAGCTGTCCTCGTCGATATGTACGTGTACGATGTATTTCTCGCCCTTCTGCATGCGCATCTTCTGTTCGCGGAACGGACAGAAAAGGTCCTTCATGAGGCCCCAGTTGAGGAACGCGCCGTACTCGTTCACCCACGCTACCTCAAGGTAAGCGAAGTCGCCTACCTTGCAAAGCGGATGCTCCGTGGTGGCAACCGGACGTTCGTCCTGGTCAAGATAGACAAACACCTCCAGCTCGTCGCCGGGCTTGACGCCCTCTGGTACGTAACGTGACGGCATCAGAATCTCTCCCTCGTCGCCGCCGTCGAGATAAATTCCGAAGTCAACTTCCTTGACTACGGTCATCTTATTGTAATCTCCAAGTTTTATCATATAATATATGTTAGGGTGATTTTTATATTATTCTGAAATTTCAGATGAATCAGACTGTTCTTTCTCCGGCTCTACGATGCGTCCGTCCACGATGTGAATGGTGCGGTCGGTGATGGAGGCGAGGTGTTCGTCGTGCGTGACGATGACGAAGGTCTGTCCGAACTTGTCGCGCAAATCGAAGAACAGCTGATGGAGTTCTGCCTTGTTCTTCGAGTCGAGCGAACCTGAAGGCTCGTCAGCGAATACCACGGCAGGATTGTTTACGAGAGCGCGAGCCACTGCCACACGCTGCTTCTCGCCGCCTGAAAGTTCTGCAGGCTTGTGCGAAGCGCGGTCTGCCAGTCCCATAAACTCCAGCAGTTCCATGGCACGTTCCTTGGCTTCCTTCGGATTCTTGCCTCCGATGTATGCGGGAATGGTGATGTTCTCCAGCGCCGTGAACTCAGGCAGAAGCTGATGGAACTGGAACACGAAGCCGATATGACTGTTGCGGAACTTGCTCAGCTCTGACGAACTCAGCTTGCCTACGTCCACACCGTCCACCATAATGGATCCGCTGTCCGCCTTGTCGAGTGTGCCCATTATCTGTAGTAGCGTGGTCTTGCCGGCACCGCTCGGTCCGACAATGCTTACCACCTCGCCCTTGTTGATATGCAGATCGATGCCCTTGAGCACCTGAAGGGAGCCGAAACTCTTGGTTATGTTCTTTATGTCTATCATAATTTTCTTCGGATGTTAATGTTTTGTCAGTTTATATAGCTTTCTTTTTGCCCACGTTATCTTCCTGCCAACCCACTTGTGCATGGTTTCGTACAGGCTCATGTCCTCGGTATGCTGCGACTGTGCGAAGGTCATCTCCTCCATTGCGTCGCCGTGCTGGTCGGGGAAGATAATCATGATGTTCTTTCCGGAGAAGTGGTTCTGTATCTCGTCCGGCAGTCGTTCCAAGGCGTTCTTGTGCGACACGGTGCCCTTACGCGCCGTCACGACTATGAAGAGATGGTCGTCTGATATGGATGAGGCTATCTGTGGCATCTCCATCCAGTGGTCCATGCGTCTCAGCGATACGCGCATTGCGGAATGGCGGTTGCGGATGTATTGCTCGATGAGGGGCAGCACGTCGTCGCGACCGTAGAACTCGGTCTGGCACTCCATGTTTACGGCGAGGCGGCAGACACGCTCCAGCCAGCGATAGAAGCCCGGCTCGAACTGTGCCCTCGACGGAACTGCCACGTGTATGCGACGTATGGTGGAGAGCGGCTGGCAGAGACGCGCCATTATTATCTGCGAGTTGAGGCCGTTGAAGAGACTCTGGTGGAAGGCGCCCCAGAACTTCTGCGACACCTCCTTGTGCATGTGCATACCGATGAGCACGTCGGTGGCGCGGAATTCCTTGAAGGCATGTCTGATGCCGTTGGCGATGTTGGCAGCCACACGCACCTGCGTGGTCATGGTCATGTCGGCAGATGCGGCGTACTTTGCCATGCGGTCGAGCAGTTGCTGTCCCTGCTCCTGATGGCGGCGCATGTCTTCGTCGTCGTAAACCACGTTCAGACCCACGAGCGTTGTCGTGTTCTTGGCGTTGCGCATCATCATAGCCACGTTCACGAGGCGCTGGGCATACTCAGGATACTTCATCGGGATGAGAATCTTCTCTTCCGTCAGCTTCGTGTCTTTCTCGTCCGCTATTTCCTTGTCGCGCAGCGTAATCTGCTGTGCGGCTTGTTCCGTAATCATGGACGATATGATGCACGTGAAGAGAATCATTATGACGATGCCGTTGAGCATGTCGTCATTGACGAGCGACTGTCCGGGCGCTGTCTCGATGTTCATGCCAATCATCAGCATGGCTATGGCTCCAGCCGCGTGTGCCGACGTCAGACCGAACATCATGTTGCCAGATGATATCGGCAGACGGAACAGCTTGCTGGCGATATAGGCTGCAAGCGCCTTGCCCAACGTGCCGAATCCGGCCACGATAAGCACCACCATGAGGATGTTGCCGCCTTGGAAGAGCATGCGCACGTTGATGAGCATGCCCACGCCGATAAGGAAGTAGGGGATGAAGAGGGCATTGCCGATAAACTCGATGCGGTTCATCAATGGCGATACGTGCGGTATGTAGCGGTTGAGAATCAGTCCGGAGAGGAACGCACCGAAGATGCCTTCTATGCCAACCGACTCGCCGAGCGTGGCGCTCATGAAGAGGATGGCAAGCACGAATATGAACTGCATGACGGCATCGCTATAGCTTCTCAAGAACCAGCGTGTAAGGCGAGGGATGATGAGCGCCAGCGCCACGCTGTAAAGCACAAACTTGCCCGCGAACCATAGCCAGAAGCCGAAGGTGGTCTCGCCCTTGTATGCCTCCACGACGGCTGCCAGTACGAAGAGCGCCAGCAGCAGGGCTATCATCGACGAACCTACCGAAAGCACCACGCTGGGCTTCTTCTGCAGACCGTAACGTCCCACGATGGGGTAGGCGATGAGCGTGTTTGACGCCATGATGCATCCAAGGAGCAATGAGGCTATCTGTGAGTAATGGAGCAGGGTGAGGCTTGCTACGTAAGTGATAATCAGCGGAATGGCGAATGTCAGCAGTCCGAAGACGCCGAACCGTCCCTTGTTTCGGCGCACGCCGTCGGTGTCCATCTCAAGGGAAGCAAGGAACATGATATAGTAGAGTCCCACTTTGCCGAACAGCTCGAAGGAGTTGTCGCGTTCAAGGATGTTGAAGCCATACTTGCCCACGGCAACGCCAGCCAACACCATGCCGATGATGTGGGGGATGCGCAGCTTGCCCATGATGATAGGGGCGAAAAGAATGATAAGCAACACCACGAAGAAGATGATTGTGGGGTTGGTTATCGGAAAATAGCTGGCGATGTCGGTCATATAATTATGTGTATATTTGTATAATGCAAAGTTACACATAAAAATCCGTAATCTTATTATGATGCCAATAAAAAGAAAGCAGTGCTGACTGTATGGGGATGCAGAAAGTCATGCTTCCCCATCAGTTTGCACTGCTAAAACCTATATTATCCTAATTATACCTCAATCGTTACGAGTTATAACATTTCATCATTCTCTGCATTAGTATCTTGCTGAGAATTCGCTTACGTTCAGAACGCGGAACTGGAAGTCGTCTTCATCGTCCATGTAGTCCTGATAAATGCGCATCTTCTTGCCGTCGAAGCGTACTGTTACGTCTGCGTAATCGTCGTCGTCATCGTCATAGTCGCCGATTTCGAACGGCTCCCAGCAGCGAAGGATGCCGTAATTGGTGTCTTTCCATTCCCAACGACCTATCTCTACGTCGCCGTCCATATAGAAGCAAACGAATGTGCCGCAGGGCGAGAAGATGGTGCGGTAGCAGTAGTCGTCCTTGTCGTCAAGGATGTCGTCCTCGTCGAAGTCCCATTGCTTGCCTTCAGGCGATAAGGTTACCTCCTGGTACACTCTGCCGAGATTCAGCCATTGCTTGCCGTAAGCGAAGTATACGCCGTTGGTGTAAAGCCATGTCTCCGAGCTGTCCATTCTCCATGAGCGGCAGAGCTGGCGTATAGCTGGGTCTGGCTTATACTGGAAGTCGATGTCTACTACGATGGTGATGTCCACACCGAAGCTGTTGGTGTACGTAATGGTGGCGTTACCGGTGATGCCGTTGTCCTTGATGCGGATGGTGGTTTGGTTGCTAAGCTGGTAAACGCCGTCCTTTACGCGTGTGTATGTACCGTATATATACAGGCCGTTATCAATGATGATGGTACCTTCTGCGTCAACGGCGCGTGTCTTCATACGCTCTGTGCCGTTCTTCTTGAAGATGGCTGTAGAGCCGTCAGCCTGGCGTGTCACGCCGACAGTCTGCTGCTGTGCCTTCTTTGCCTTTGGTGTAGTGATGAGGAAGTGTCCGTCTGCGAACAGCTCTATGGAGTTGAACTCCTTGTCTGTCTTGCCGTCACCCCAAGTCTTTACGTCCATCTTGATGGCGTCCTTGGCATATTGCTCGTCAGCGTTGTTGCCGAGTGTGAATTCTGTGGAAGGCTTTGCACCGTCAGGGAATTGTGACTGCTTCTCGTTATCGTCGCTGTCACATGCCACGAAGCCTAATGAGGCGATGGCAATAATTAATGAATAAAGAATGTTTCGTCTCATAATGTTTGGTTTTTTAGTTGTTAGTGAAATGTGGATGGTTATGTGGTTGCAAAGATATGTAATATGTTTTACATTTGCAAGAGTTCCGAAATGGAATAATTTGTAGGAAAATCTAACGAACTCTAATTATTGTAAACAAACTGACTGTGTGGGCACAAAAAAAGGCATTTGGTTTATTTTTGTAAAAACCAAATGCCCTGATGTCTTGCTTTTTGCATGTCAATGGCATGCTTTTGCGCTATTAATAGCCTGCTGTGAATGTATTTACGGCTACGATATGTGCGGTCATGAGTTCTTCTGTTTCGGAATAATCCTCATAAACGCGCATCTGATTGCCCTTGAATCGTACTGTAACGTCGCCAGACCAGTCGTCATCATCATCGTCGTACGGGTCCCAGTAGTGCATGATGCCGTTGCTCTGGTTGCTCCATTCCCAGCATGCCACGTCCACGTCGCCGTCCATATAGAAGCATACGTATGTTCCTGAGGGTGAGAAGATCACGCGGTGGCAGTATTCTGTATCAGGATCAAAGAAATCGTCCTCTTCTATGCCCCACTTATTTGCCGAAGGCGAGAGCTTGATGTCGTGGTACACTCTGCCGTTCTCCATCCATTGCTTGCCGTGTGCAAGATAAGCTCCGTTCATGTACATCCACATCTCGAAGCTGTCGCATCTCCATGAGCGGCAGAGGCTGCGGTTTGGTGTGGCTGACTTGTCCTGCGTGGCAAGGCTTACATATACGTTCGACTGGACGCCGTAGCGGTTGGTGTAGGTCACCTCTCCTCTTCCTTCTTCCACGTCATTAAGGAATTCAATCACGGAGTTGTCGCTCAAACGGTAAGTGTGGGCATTCACGCGTGTGTAAGTACCATACTGGTATTTGCCGTTGTCGATGTCCATGGTGCCGTTGTTGTCGGTGGCGCGGGTCTTGAGATGCTTGGTGCCGTGCTTCTTGAAGATGGCTGTGGAGCCGTCTGCTTCACGCGCCACGCTTACGGTGCGCTCCGGGGCGTGGGGGGCAAGTGGCGTGGTTATCAGATAGTGGCCGTCGCCGAAGAATTCAATGGATGTGAAATCCATTGTGGTGTTGCTCTCCCATCCTTCCACGTTCAGCTTCATAGCGTCTTCTGCGTGTGCTTCGTCCTCGCAGTCGCCGAATGTGAACTCTTGTGTAGGCTTGGCGCCATCGGGCACCTTGCCCTCCTTCTCGTCGTGATCGCTTTCGCAGGCTACGAAGCCAAGCGAAGCAAGGGCGATAAGGCATGAGTAAAGAAAGTTTCTTTTCATAATTTCCTTGTTGATAGTTTTTTTTTGATTTTTGATTGCAGGTAATGATGTGGCATTGTCTGCCATTGTTTTCTTAAAGTCTGATGGCGATGTAAGCTCTGATGCCGCTCTGCTTGAGAGTGAACTTCTCGGTGTTGAATAAGCTGCCGTTGTCTTCTTCGTCGCTGCTGTCATAACCGTAGTCTTCGTCTTCGTCTTCATCGCCGCTGAAATCGGTCTGAGTGTACTTCACCTTGCCCCATACGCCTTCCACACCGAGTGAGATGGCTTTGTATGCCACTGAAACGCCGGCTGCCATCATACATCCGAATCCGTATGAGAAGTTGTCGTTCTGGATAACGCTGGAAGCAGTAGGCATTACGTGGAAGTAAGCTGTAGCGATGAGCTTGTTCCAGGGATTGACGCTGATGCTCGGACCTACGTGGAGACTATAGTCAATCTTGTGCATTCCGAGGTCTATTCCGGTAAGCTCTGAAAGGCCGATGTCGCCGTCAGGGTCGCCGCTTACGATGTCGTCGAAGCCGTCAGAAGCGCGTGTGCCGCCCTCGTTGCTGTACGAAACTTCCTTAAGCTCCAGCTTCGAGTAGGTGACGTCGAGGAATCCGTAATCGATACCGAACTTTATCATTCCTGCTATTGGCTTACTGTGAAGGTAAGATGTGCGGCCCTTTTGGATAAAGAACGATCCGTTGGTCTTCCATTTCATCTCCTCGCCGTCAGTACGCTCGAGGTTCGGCGATGTTATACCGATTTTCCAGTACTTTCTGCGCTTCCATGTCTTCTGCAGTTCCTGCTCCTGCTCCATGGAAGCCATGTGACTCTCCATTTGTGCAAGCTTTTCTCTCAGTGTGTCGGCAGGAGCAACATTGGCGTTCTGGTCTGCTGTATCGGCGGCTATAGGGCTGGTGACTGTTGTGTCCTCTATAGTATCTGAAGCTGCAGTGTAGGTCTGCATTGCAGATGCCGAAAGTGGCATTGCAAGGGCGGCGAATGACGCCACAACGATGGTCTTGAAGATTTTTCTCATTGCTGTTTTTTCGTTATAGGCTTCCTACAGAACCTTAGCGAAGCCGGTTAATAAAAATAATGGTGTCGGCGTGGTGCTGACTATGCCCCAACTGCGTTGTAATCGTTCGTTAATCGAATTTTAACAATTTAAGGTACATAACGCCTTTATGAATGTTAATATGTGCTTTGTTTTTTATCTTATTGCAAAGTTATGTAAAATTGTGATAACTTGCAAGTGTTCCTTTATATGCTATTTAATATGACGTTTCGAATAGTTTTGCATAAAATGCAGATTTTGTGTTTATTCTGCAATATGCTTGGAATAAAGTGCAATAAGGGAAGATGAGGAAAATAAAAATGCTCAGTTTAAAATAATGTTAAAACTGTTGACCGTCATTGCTTGGTGGGTATATAAACAAAAAAATCCCCGCAGTCTCTCCGAAGAGAAGACCACGAGGAAACACCCCTGTGGGCGCTGAGGGATTCGAACCCCCGACCCTCTGCTTGTAAGGCAGATGCTCTAAACCAGCTGAGCTAAGCGCCCGATTGCTTTTGTCATTACTTTTGTTGTTGTAATGCTTAGTTCTTTAAAGCGAGTGCAAAGGTAGGGGATTTTATTTAAACCTCCAAATGTTTTCGCAGCTTTTTTCAAAAAAACTTCAAAAAAGTGCATTTTTCTTTGTTTCTTGGACGGTTTTGGATGAACACGGGGTGGTTTTAGGGGCGAATTCGAGGTTTTGCTGTATCTATAGATAAAGACTTATATAAGTCAACTCTGGCTCTGTTATTTATTTTTTTTCTGTAAATTGCAGTTTATTATTGTTTGTCTGCTATGTTAGGCAGGGCTTTGACAAAAACCTTACTCCACAGTCCGCTTGTGCTTTTCGAGCCTTCGGCAATTCCTTTATGGTATATATGGTCTTATGAGAACAAGTTCTCACGCCCATATATGCCATAAATGAATGAGAGGCTTTCGCCTCTCTCGAAAAGCACAAACGGAAAAAACAAAGAAAAACACAAGGTTACATGAGGATGTAATAACTAAATAAATTGAGGGGAGACCTCCGCTACTGTGTAACCTTGTGTTTTTCTTGTTTTTCCGATTATGGGCGCGTGCTGTGCACAAATAAAAGGCTTTACGTTAGGTTGTCGAGAACATGGTTCTCGTAAGACCTAATGTAAAGCCTTTTATTTAAATCCGATAGGATTTGCGCCCATAAGCGGATTGTGGAGAAAGGTTTTTGTCAAAGCCCTGCCTACTACAGCAGACAGTCTCACAGATAAATTCCTGTTTGGCGGTTAGTTTGCATGACAATATTTGCATTTCTAACGCTCAATACTATGAGCCCGGCGCACAACAAAATCTTTGGTGCGAAATTCTTGAGTTTTGAGTGTGCAGCGACAACGTGATGATGTGTAGATAGTTATGCGATTGTGGAAAGAAATGTGCAATGAATAACGGAGCTAAACAAGCACAAAGGGCTGCAATAGCGCCACTTTTACACTCCAATAGTGCCACTTTTATCATACAATAGCGCCACTTTTACACTCTAATAGTGGCACTATTGTACTGTAAAAGTGGCACTATCGTTAAGCATTGGTGCTGTTTGCACAGCAAAACACCCTAAAAACGGCTTTTTGATTCTCTAGAATTGATTTTTATTTTGTAACATCTTTTTACTCTTTGTACGATATTTGCATGTAGACAAGAAGACGTTTTTTTAGACAAGAAGACATGAAGAACATGTCTTTGAGTTTGATTTATTTGTATATTTCGTAAACATTTTGAGAATGTTGTACCTTTTTTCTGAAATTGTTATTGTATTTTTGCAAGCGTATTTACTTTTTTACAATGTATGGCAAAGAAAGATGTAAACGATTTGTAGAACAAAGAATGTATCAAAGAATGATGGACGATATATTGAAACAGATAAAGGCTGGCGA
>ERZ1026858.260-NODE-260-length-30071-cov-4.997035_pt1 | contig 30071 bp, 29 predicted proteins | sample MGYA00380159_ERZ1026858 | MGnify/ENA primary metagenome ERZ1026858 (study PRJEB33269, sample SAMEA4719795) | human gut metagenome | biome: human-associated habitat; feature: organic feature; material: feces | place: Cameroon | collected 2013-10 ...
CTTATTGATAGGGCTATTGCGTGAGACGATTTCAAGCTCTGTCAGGGACTTAATCTGTTTTGAGAGGTTGCCGGTCTTCTTCACATCCAATTTATCCTCAATCTCTGTGTGGCGCTTCTTACCGTTTCCGATGACCGAGAAGATGCGCTCTGCGTTGATTTTGACGGAGTAGTCTGACAACAACAACTGACTGGCGTAGAGATACACAGCGCTCACGGGATTTAGAATCGTGCTGATGACATTCTCACGCAGCGTGGCCGCAGGGTTCAGTGCCTGATTCACGAAAGGAGACCCTCCAAAGACAGCATAGTGCGCCACCTTATCGTAAGGGGTCCTGTCAGGATAGAATCTTGCAGCGTCCAGATAATTCAGTTCGTTGAGTTTAATGGTGACTGCAAAGCGTCCATACAGAGCGTTCCTTTCCTGCAAGAGGTCCTTCATCATCCCGATGTGAGAGCCAGAAAGGACAAGCTCGATATTCGAGAGTCTGTTGTCGATGATGTTCTGGAAAATGGAGTCAACCGTTGCAGAGTCAGTCGCCTTTTTGAGATAGGGGTATTCGTCAATAACCACCACTATTTTTTTAGGCAGGGCATTAAGATAAATAAACACATCTTGCAAGGTGCTGAAGTTCAAAGGAACAGGCAGCATTTTGACTCGGGCCAATTCCCGTACAAGGCCGTCAATATTATCTTGCATTGCGCCTTTTGAGCACTCATAGTACACTGTCTGATGCTGACAGTTCTCAAGCGCTTTCTGGATGAGTGTGGTCTTACCGACCCGGCGCTTGCCGTAAACCATTACTGCCTTTCCGATATAGTCCTGCTGCAAAAGGGTGAGCTCTTTCTCGCGACCAATAAACATTATCGCACCTCCAATTTTGTTGAATTGTATTTCATTGAATTCACTTTCAGCATTATTTTACCACGAGACCGGACAAAAAGCAAGCAAAAAAGAGGACCACCGCACCGCAAGCGATGGCCCAAAGTAAGGATAATGGAAGAGGAATGTGAGACTTGTCATAGCTGTTGGTGCGGCAAATAGTACACATTTAGCTTTGGACCAGCATTGAGGTCCACGGCATACACTGGAATTCCGGCGCAATCCTTTATCAAACTACAGCTGAGTCGGTCGGTTGCGTTGCAAATGTAGTTGATGCCTTTGTAGTACCCATGTTTTAGTAGTGGGCTGACAGCATAAACGAAAAACTGTGCAATACCATAGAGGTCACAGACACTATACCGAATTCCAATGAGCATAAAGCCGCGACTGATCATACCAGAACCGTGGGTAGAGTCAGCAGGATTGTAAACGACGCGAGCGTTGTTCTCAGCAAAACTACCGTATACATGGCCGATTTCAACCTTGACATTCGGGTCGTCCAGTTCATCTTCGGCAAAGGTACCGGGAACACCGAGGTTAATGGTTTCCTTCATTTCGCGTTTGACACTCAGGTCGCCAGGCCAGTAACCCTCTACGGGTTTAAATCCGATGCGAGAATAGGGATCGTACAGGCCAGCACCAAAGCCAAGGTTAATGCCAGTTGCCAGGGCATCCAGAGGCTGGAACGGTGGAGCAAGGATCAAAGCTACGTCAACTTTACGGACATAGTTGTCAGGATCTTCACGCTGCTGATCACCAAGAGTAGTCATGACACGGATAACGTTACCACCGCCCTTTGAATAGCCAGCGATACCGATATGAGCATTGTCTACATAGTCAAGGTTACTGTAGACATAGTCAATCGGTTCCTCAAAGCCAAAGGTGGGTGAATTGCCAACGCCTTCGGAGGAATGACCTGCAGAGAGCAGATCAAGAACATATACAGCATAACCACGCCGTGCAAGTTCCGAAGAGCAAAGGCGAACGCTTTCGGCCGTGCTATCATTACCAGGGCTGTAAACAATCGCAGGAACAGGGTTATCTGCAGTAGCTGTTTTGGGACGATACTCCAAGAAGCGAACCAAGTCGCCATTGGAAGTCGAAATCTTCAAGTCATTTACTTCAACCGTTCCGTTACAAGTCAACATAGACCAAGTTCCAAGCATACTGATCAGGCAAAATGCCAGGCATATCAGTAAGGCAATCAAGCTTTTTTGCTTTTTCATCGTACCACTGTTCTTTGGGAAGATCGTGCTTGTCCTGTCCTGCGAATAACTTCTGTGTGCTTTTATTGTTGATGGTATCGCCCGCATAGGTTTGATTTTCCAAGATGTGCCGGATCGTGGTTACGCCCCACTTTTTACAAGTAAGCACTTCTTTCCCCTCAATTTTTCTATGCCACTCCCGTGGAGTCGGAACCTGCAGCAACGTCATTCGTCGAGCAATTTCAAAAATTGGCACACCCATCAGTTCCCACTGAAAAATCGACTGCACATAAAATGCAGCTTCCGGGTCAATTTCATTACGCTTTGTCACGGGGTTCCGAATATAGCCATACGGAGCATCGTTTCCGACTGCATAAAAGTGCAGACTATGGTGCTGCACTCGACTATTTGAAATATGAGCATGTGCAGCAACATGGTTATGACAGTTACGAGGATTTGAAAAAAGCGCATGATGAACTATCTGCCAAAATGTCCGATGCCCGCAACACCGCCAAATCCACCGATGCCGACTTGAAGCTACTGAATGAGAAGATTCACTATCTGGGGCAGTATCTTTCCACAAAGGCTGCATACAAAGCGTTTTTGCAGGCCGGCAACAAAAAGATGTACCGTTCTGCACATCAGGATGAAATTGCCAGATATGAAGAAGCTATTCAATTCTTGAAACGCAATTCCACGGATGGCACAATTCCCACGATGAAAAATTTACGAGCAGAAAAGGAAAAGTTGCTTTCTGCTCGTACCGCACAATACGAAAGCTACACCTATTTCAAAGATTACTACCACGAACTGCAAACCGCTTGCAGGAATGTTGATATTATTCTTGAAACGGAACACACGCAGCAGCACAGCCGTACACAGCCTAAACGCAGTCACGAACCATCTCTTTAAAAACTGCATAAAAAGGGCCAGCCACAAGACTTCACTCAGAAAGTCCTGTGGCTGGCTTCTCAATTTTTAGTTGTTTTCAAAAAGGCTGCTTTCTGCAACCTTCTTCAATGCAGCTATTACCGTATCATACGGCACGTTTTCTTCCAACAGCTGCGTTGTCAGACTATCATAGTCCTGCTTATATGCTTTTTCCTTTATGATTTTTTCAAGTAATTCTGGAACATTGGCTTCCGGTAATGCAGATGGGCAAATAACCGATTGTGCGCGAACTGCTCGTACCTCTTTTACCAATTCTCTAAAATTCTCATCCTGTGAAACAAGCGGCAGCAACTTATAAATATCATAGAGGTGGCGAGAATGTTTCGCAACTTTTCCCTGCAAGTAATAATCGCAAACTGCAAAAACCTTGTCCGCCAGTGTTCGGTCAATTCCCTGCACTTTCATTTCAAACGGATTTAGATTATATTCTTCAATCACATCTGGGGCTTCCTGCTCCATCATGTCGCCAATGTAGCTATGAACAGGCAATAAAGCAGTTGGAAAGGATACTGCCGTATAAGACATTTCCAATAAAACCGCCGCTTTCAGCGCATCGCTTGCCATCGGAATGACTGAATCGTATGCAATCACATAGCGGTTATAGTCACGGCGGCTTCTGGTTTCATCCAGATTTTCAATCGTCATTCCAAGTTCTTCTGCCGAATCCACGATTGCCTGCTTTATCTTCTTCTTTTGCCCTTGTGACAGCAGCGTATCAATCGTAATATCAATATCTTCGGAGAAGCGGCGAATCACTTTATGGCATTTGCTCAGTGATGTGCCGCCCTTAAAAACGATATACGGCATCTTCTGAGCCAAAAGCCGCAGCAACATAGTAACATAATAATCTTTTTCGATTGCTTGTACCATAACACCCGTCTGCTCATAGGCCAAGTCAATCGCATCCCGGAATTGCTCTCTATCACTGTGCAAGTACGCCATTATAAATCACCCTCGTTTCTACCAGATTTTTGTACAGCTTATCCGGGTAATAAGAAAAATACGGTTCCATTTCTGAAAGGCTCAAACTTGCATCGCTCATATATTGATACAACCGTTCCTGCAAAGGCTTTCCCGTAACTTCGGAATACACATCTACATCTTTCAGCAAATCAAGGAATTGCAGCACCTTATAATTGGATTCTGTCACTGGCACTTTCGGCTTACGAACAATCACCCGCGACTTTGCCAGAGATGTTTCCCTATATTCATTCGTTGCCTTATTCGATACAACTTCATACAGCATCGGAACTTGTGTCGTTAGCCCCATCTGGTTAAAGAACATCAAACCACTCACATAGCCGCATCGCTTATCCTTATCTCTCAGATATTTACATTCCAACACTTTTTCTGGGGAAAGCTGCGACCCTGATTTGAAAATCGTTTTTTTCGGCAAGAAATAAACTCCATTATCAAACCGCTTTACCTTTCCAGCATCGGTAAGTTTCTTTATCTGCTGTCGAAGATTTGCGCGGCTCATGCCTTCGATTTGAAGATCAGCAAGGAAAATAGGCTCATTCGGGTTGTAGTTTTTTAGAAGATACTCATATAATGTTTCCATACTGCCCTCCATTCACAGTTTCGTGTTTTTTATTTTCTGTCCTGTTATTATTATACTCGTAATTTTCAAAAATATCAAGACATCTTTATTTTCCACCTAAAAAAGAGTGGCAGCTCCTTGTTATAGGAACCGCCACTCTGCGTCATAACGGATTTTTAGTTTTTCCGGCTTCGCTCCTGCTGCTGTTGCTGGGTCTGCTCCTTTTGTTTCCGCTCTGCCTGCTTGATATGCAGCCGATCCAGCACCGACCATCTACCACCAATGCGCCGTGGCTTTTTCGGCACGTTGTTCACGCAGCCATCTACCATGTCGTAATTCTGCTCTGTGCCGGATTCTCGCGCACGTTCATACGTTCCGTTCGTCGAGCATTTCTCATGTTCGGTCATATCCTGCTGCTTCTTTTCAGCACGATGAACATTCTATGATCTTACCTGCATAAACCACGGCAACATTATCACACATAGTAGCTACCAGTCCGAGGTCATGCGTAATCAGAATGAGAGAGGTTTTCTGCTTTTCAATCAGTTCCTGAATCATCTCCATAACCTGAGCCTGAATTGTAACGTCCAATGCAGATGTTGGCTCATCCGCAATCAGCAGCTGCGGACTATTCGCAAGAGCCATCGCAATTACAACGCGCTGTTTCATACCACCGGAGAACTGATGAGGATCGGGATAGAAATAGTCTTTTTTCAATTCAAACTCAAACTTGTCGTGGTTCTTCCACAAATAATGGAAGGACGCAACGAAGGACCCAATCTGAGACAACGTTGTCACGATAGCTGTTCCATCAGCCTGCATTCCAAGAAACGCAACAAAAAACAAATTAAGACCAATGTTGATAACTGCAGCAACACTGATGAAGTATCGTAATTTATTTGCGTCTTACTCAAATGCAGCGCAAATAATTTATGATGTATCGGAATTGGAATATCGCCTATTCCAAATACGAATGGCACCAAGAATTTGATTGTTGCATGGTTTTGAGATTTTCCATATAATTAGAGTTAGTATCAGAAATGGGGATGTGTAGCAATGTCTTATCGTGAAAAATATTTTTCGGATTACCATGCTGAGCCGCAGCTTCGACCCAATGGAAAGGCGTCAAAATCAATTATGTATATCATGGTGATTGGTATAAATGGGATTTTTCGTCAAAGTCATTTTCTGGGTTCAAGATAAGGTTTGGGGCGTTTTGTGTGGCAGAGCTTGCCATGTATTTGGTATGCGCTCTTCAGACGTCTTATACAAATACCACTCCCCTTGTTGCCGGCGGTGGGCTTCTCTCTATTATTGCCCAGATTTTTCAGTGGATCGGTCTAATCCAACTTTGTTTATGCCGCCTCAAGGTAAAAGAACGCGATTGCCGCGAAATATATACTAAACTTCACGGCAGCTGCATGGCGTGTGCTATTCTACTGGGAATTTCTGCTGTAGGCGCCTTGCTCGTAAAGGACTTGCCTTTGTTCGCGGGTTATGCCATTGACGGCCTTATCGCTCTGTATTTATATGCTCAAACAAAATCTCTAACATTTACGATTCTTCCCGGAGATGGCAGTGACTTTTCTGAGGGCTGACATTTTAGCTAAACTATGCCGCTGCTTTTATATTCAATTCCAAATTGGAATCTCTCATCTTAAACATCCGAATTGCAACGCCGTAAATAATAAGCTACTATTATTTTATGGCGATACCTTCTATGTTGAGAAGATGAACTACAAGGCTTTGCAGAAGCGCAGCGCAGAAACCGAAATAGATGCTAAGACAGGCAAAATCCATAGTAAAAAGCGTTTCGGCAAATCCTTGGGGCGCTGCGCACCTGCAATGTTCATCTCTATGCTGACGCAGAAAGCTGAACGCTATAACGGCAAAGTAATTAAGGTGGATACCTTCGAAACAAAGGCGTCACAATTTGATCATACGGACGACAGCTTCACGAAGAAAAAGCTCTCACAGCGTTTTGCAAAGCTTTCCGATGGAACTGTCGTTCAGCGAGACCTGTATTCCGCATTCCTGCTTGCACATTTGGACGATAAACACGAAACATACGATAAGGCTGCAATCGGCAGCGATTTTCCTCACTTTATTGAAATGCACGACAAAACAAAAGAACACCTGCAGAACAGCCATGACTGGCTGCCTGCAAGCGTAGGATTCTAAAACATAGTATTTTCCTCAAGGGCATCGACGCCGCCCTGACACTGCCGTAAGGTGAAACTCCCACAGGGAGGATGTGTCAAAAGGTTCTTTATAGTAAGGATAGATCAGCAAGACTAAAAAGTCTTCCAGTGGAAGTCTGCCAGCAGGCTGAATCGGTTGGCCACGCCGGGCGTGTGAATCCTGTCGTGATTGCGATGGGAGGGCCATAAATCATCCTGGTCTCTAAAGAGCGAGAATCCCACTCCGTGAGGGGTGGGATTGCGTCAAATTTGGCGTTAGAAGCGTAGCAATGGAAATCTCATCAAAAAAGTCCACCTAAAACACAAAATCATAAGTTGAGGATCCCACATCAAAGTAGTAACCTATTATCAACACGGGAAACGTGAATTACTTAAGTAGGAGGACTCATCATGGCATTCAAGTATATTGAAAACAAAGACATTCAGCGCAACTTTGTGAACGGCATCAGCGAAGTTGAGGTACTGCCTGGCAACTTCAAAGGTCATCATCACTATAAGCTCAATCTGCAGGCAGGGGCAACCTATCAGCCTGCTGAGAAATACAGTGACAAGACCGTCATCTACATTTTTGGCATGGGCAAAGGCTATGTTTGCACTCCGGAAAACAGCTACAACATCAATGAGCTGGCTTTCTTTGTTGCAGATTTGGACGGCGGCGACTATGCCATCCACGCCGTAACGGATATGGATATCATGCGTCTTGTCGTTGATATGAACGACTATGATAAGAAGATCTACAGCGAGTGCCACTACCGTCTGCCGTTCTTTGCTTCCGTCAGCAACTGCCCGGAGTATGTTCAGGACTGCAAGGGTCCCACGACTCATAACTGGATGATCCTGCCCGGCCGTAATGTTGGCCGCGTCAGCCTCGGTGTTTGCCGTGCAATTGGCCAGGAAGGCGTTGATGAGGGTACCATCGAGAAGGGCCATACCGGCGTACATCAGTGGAACTACTGCCTTGGCAACTCTGACTTTAAGCTGAAGGTTCAGGACAATGACGAGATCACCTGCCATGGCGGTGACTGGAGCTTCATCCCCGCAGGTCTGGATCACTCCATGATTCCCAGTGCTCCCGGGAAAGAGCTGTACTATGTCTGGTTCGAGCAGTATACGCGTAAGGAGAGCCCGATCCAGTTCATCGAGCCGACTGAGGACGAACTGAACGATTACTAAGTTGTTTCCATCCGTTTCATAATAGAAAGCGCCGTTACGATTTTCTCGTGGCGGCGCTTTTCTATGTTATTGCAGCTATTGTTTTGCCCAGCGTGAAACCAGATGTGCACGGTATTCTGCAGCGGTTACGTTTTCTTGTCGCTTAAACTGTCGGGCAAAATACTTCTCATCTTCAAAGCCAACCTGATGGGCTATATCCTTGATAGATATAGATGCATCGGCCAGCAGCTCCTTGGCGTGGCGAATCCGCACCTCATTCAAATAATTTATCATACTGACGCCCAGCTCTTTTGTGAACAAGTGGCACAGATAATCGCGATTCATACAAAAGCGTGCAGCACATTCCTCCTGGCTGAATGGCTCAGCATAATTGTCCTCCAGATATTGAACAACATGCTGGATACGCATATCGGAGGGCGCTCGGCGCAGTTGCCCTTGGACGATTTCCAAGTTCTTATATAGGGCACCAGCAAATTTTTCTGCGGAGAAAAGCCCACGGGTATCGGCATACTCAGTCCATTCGAGAGAGTCAGGGGCTGACAGCTTACAGCCATTATAGCGTAGCTGTAAGCCATTGTACCATTCCGTAAACTGTACATGCATCGTGGTAAGAAGTGCGTCCAGCTCGGCAAGGGAGATATCCCGCCTTATGTTCTCTGCGCAGAATTGACTGATTGCGGCACGAAGACCCTGCTCACTCCCACCAAGCAGGCAGGAGAAAAGGGAAGCCATGTTAAGCGAAGGCGGAGCAGGGGACTTCTGCATCTCTTCCTGCCATGGAACAAGAATCTGCGGCGTGCGGCCGGCAAGAACATAGAAAAATGCAGCCTCTGCCTGGTCATATGCCTTACGAAAGCAGAGAGGGAAGGGGAGAGGACCGCAGACACCAAGATGGAGAGAGAGTTGTGTGTGCAGGTTTACTTCCATGATGACCTTTTCTAATGCGCGGAGAATGGAGTCGTGCTGGCGATATATAAACAGGATGCTCTGGCTGGGCTTTGCAGAGTAGTGAATCAGGTAGCCACTTCCGGTCCGTTGAAGAATATCACGGAGAGAAGATTCAATGGCAACATAGTTTGGTGCCAATGTACCAGCCGGCTGATAGCAATAACGGTGATCCAGCACACAGAGCGTGCAGTTACTTGCGTTCGACAACTCCGGGAGAAGTGTCGTCAGTTCCGTATGAACAGCGGTTGTGTTTTCCTGGTAGAAGTATTTTTCCAGCAAGTTTTCGATAGCTAAATGAGAGATGCGCTGTATTGTCTGCTTATCATGACGTTTGATGCTGCGTTCGGAGTCCTCTTTTTCCCAGGCATCTCTTGCTTTCCGAATGGCAGAGGTCAAAGCGCCGGGAGTCAGGGGCTTTAACAGGTAGTCCATACCGCCGTGCAGCATAGCGGTATGAATGTACTCAAAGTCACTGTACCCGCTGATCATCAGGATTTTAGTGTGCGGATAATTGGCATGTACAGTCTTAATCAGATCCAGTCCGGTCATGTCAGGCATAACAACATCCGTCATTAAAATTTCAGGAACGTATAATTCCATCTGCTCCAATGCATCGTGCCCGGAGGAGGCTGTCAATACAGTATCGATGGAAAGTTCATCCCAATTAACAAGCTGCTGTATAGCACGAGTGACATGGGGCTCATCATCAACCAACAGGATTTTCATCTTGCGCTCCTTTCTCAATAAACAGTTCAACCTCAAAGCCGTGAGGCTGCAGGTTTTGTACTTGAATTGTGCAGCCCCAGCCGCAACGCAACAGCAGCCGCTGGTATACATTCTGCAGACCTATGTGCGTCTGCATGCTCTGTACATTCTGTTGAACACTGCTTAGGCTGTCCTTCTGCAAAGTGGAGCGGGACAAATTCAAGGCTGTATCGCGCCGCATGGATGCAGACCGTAGCCCTTCATACAGATTGTTGAATCGCTGGCGCAGCATATTGATATCATCGGTGCTGCACCCAATGCCATCATCAGTGATACGCAGCATAAGACCATCAGAAGCAACTGCGGCAAACACATGCAATGTATGCCCATCAGACTTCAGTATTTCCCCATGGCGCACTGAGTTTTCTACCAACGGCTGAAGAATCATCTTGGGCACAGGAAATGCCAACGCTTCATCGGATACATCCCACTGCTCATCCAGCTGAACAGGAAAACGCATTCTCTGCAACATCAGATACGAGGAAGCATACTCCTTTTCGTCCTTCAGGGAAACCATGACGTGCTCCGTATCCATGGCGTAGTGCATCATTTGGCCAAGAGCGGCGATGGCGGTATATAGTACCATGGAATCGAGCTCCAGAGCTTGTCCTGCGAGGCATTGCAAGGTGTTGAACAGAAAATGCGGATTGATTTGCGCCTGTAGCATTTTGAGCTGAATATCCTTGTTTTCGGCATCCAACTGATACTGGCGGATGATATAACGATGTATTGTCTGAACCATTTCCTGTACATCATGGATGAGTGTCCCAATTTCATCCGGAGCATCGTAGGTGATAAAATCTTCCATTCGAGCGTTCAAGTCTCCGTCACGAACAGCACAGGTATAGGCCATGAGCTTCTGAATGGGCCTTGTAAACTGAATTGTACATAGGCACATCAGGAATGCAGCCATCGCAACCAGCGCCACAAGGAGAACCATCAGACCTGTAATGTAATCATCGCTTCTTTCTCCGAGAGCACGCATAGGAATGATGCGGGCAATTTTAAGATTGACGTTTTTAAATGTAAGATGCTCGTATAAGACGGTGATGCCATTTTCATAAGAAATTGTATTGATTTGATTCTCACCATTCATAGTAGAAAGCAGGTGTGTGTAACGAGCGGTGTTGTCACAGTTAACCTCATACAGCACATGGTCATCCTCTGTCAGAACCAATAATCCTTCACTATCGGTTGCATCATAAAGACTGGAACAAAGACTTTCGAGACGGCTTCTAGGGATAATGACCTCAAGGAAGCCAATCGAATTATCTATGGAAGGCGGTGCATACAGAGGAAGGCAGATGGTAAAACCGATGTCGTCATTGACGGAAAGTGTATGAGTGGGTGTATACTGACCGGGCTCAAGATAACTGCTGTAGGCTTGCACGTTTTCCCGGACCTCAGGAGCTATCAAGGGAAAGCTGTACTGGTCGAAATTCTTTGTCAGATAATAATCCGTGCTCAGGTGATAAGCCGACAGATGGATAATGCTGGCATCCGTGACCATGGAGTTGATGCTTCTGAGCAAGTAGAAAATATAATCCTCTACAGCCTGTCGCTCGGCAATACTGTCATAGTGACCATCCCCGGAAAGCGCTGTCTGAACCTTTTCATTGGAATAAAAGCTGCGCTCAGCATAAGTAATCAGCTGCAGCTGATCCTGAAAGGAATTTATAGAGGACTGAAAGCCTGTTCGTATCGAGGATAAAGTCTGTGCGTTGAACTCCCGGCGACTATAGATGCGGAATATGGAACCGAATATGATCATGGGGGTCAAGATACTTAAAAGCAGTGTCAACACAAGCTTCTGCTGAATTGTGGTATTATGAGAAAATCGTTTCTTCATGCATTCACATCCTTACCTGAAACTGAACATCTAAACCTATTATATAGTAAATGATCGCAGAAAACAGTTGTTTCCGGCAAGATGACAAAATTGTCTACCATCCATGACAAAATCGTGCGTTTAATGCATGCTATATCGGGTGTATACTGCAGTACATAAAATCCGCAAACGAAAAGAAAGGCGGGATCCGAATGACGGATGTCAAAAAAGCCAAGAAGAGACGGATGGCGGGCAACTATCTGTTGTTTCTGGGGCCAACGCTGTTCCTGTTCTTCGCATTGGAAATACTGCCGCTGATTATGGGCATCGGGTATTCCTTTACGGACTGGAACGGTATTGCAGAGAGCGCTCACTTCGTGGGGCTTAAGAACTACATCAAGCTGTTTACCACCGATACACGCTATTGGAACTCCATGCTGTTCACCTTTAAGAACACTCTGGTGGTTGTGGTGTTCAGTAACCTGATAGGCTTCTGGCTAGCATATGGTCTGGCAAAGAAGGTGCCGTTCCGCAATTTTATGCGTGCGGCCTTTTACCTTCCCCGTCTGATTGGCGGTGTCATTCTTGGCTTTGTCTGGCAGTTCATTTTCCTGAACATTTTCCCGTTCCTGGGTGAGAAGCTTGGTTGGGGTATTTTCAATTTGAACTGGCTGGGAACGCCCTCCACAGCCTTCTGGGGTTTGGCTATCGTCCAAATCTGGGGCATGGCCGGCTACATGATGATCATTTATGTTGCTGGCCTTACCACCATTCCAAGCGACTATCTGGAAGCAGCAATCATCGATGGTGCCACTGCACGGCAGCAACTGACCAAGATTGTTCTGCCACTGCTGATGCCCAGCATTACCGAATGCTTGTTCCTATCTCTTTTGAACTCGTTCAAAGTCTACGATGTCAACCTAGCACTGACCGGTGGTGGACCGTATCGCTCTTCTGAGGCTATCACAATGAACGTATACACAACGGCGTTCTCCGAAAATCAGCTCGGCTATGGCTCCGCAAAAGCAATCATCATGGCGCTTATCGTTATTGGTATTACTCTGCTTCAGGTTGCTATCACAAGCCGTAAGGAGGTTCAGTCTTAATGTATACACGCAGTAAACTGAATAAGACAGTGACTTGGATTCTCCTTGCTATTGCACTGATTTTTATCCTTAGTCCGTTTTACTTCATCGTTGTTAACTCGTTCAAGCCGTTGAGCGAAATCGCAGCAGATGGCTTTGCACTCCCGAAGCACTTCAGCCTTGATAACTATACCACTGCCTGGACTCGGCTGAAGTTCGGCCGCGCGTTGTTCAACACTACGGCGGTTACCATTCTGTCAACCGTTGGACCGATCATTTTCGGCTCCATGGCAGGCTACTGGTTTGCTCGTCATTATAACAAGTTCACGAAGCCTATCTATCTGCTTATGATCGGTTCTATGGCGATTCCCTTCCAGGCGGTGATGATTCCGTTTGCTAAAGTCGCCAAGGCCATGCATCTGATGAACAGCATCTGGGGCTTGGCGGTTTGCTTCTGGGCATTCAGCTTGCCAATCAGTATTTTCCTCGTCTTTGGTGCTACCAAATCCGTGCCTCTGGAAATTGAGGAAGCAGCAATCATTGACGGCTGCAGCTCGTTTATGCTGTTCTGGCGTGTCGTGTTCCCGCTGATTAAGCCGGCAGTTATGACCTTCTCCATTATCAACATCTTCTGGTACTGGAACGATTATCTGATGACGCAGATGATGTTGACTCGCCCGGCGCTGCGCACGATTCAGCTGTCTATGCAGACGCTGTTTAATGAAGCGTTCTACGCGTGGGACACCGCTCTGGCAGCGCTTACACTTTCTTTGATTCCTATGCTCATTGTATTTACGCTGCTGCAGAAGAACGTTCTTGAAGGCATCTCTGCTGGCGCAGTGAAGGGCTGATGCCCGAAAAAATTTTGGTTGCGAGGCCATCCGGCCTGTAATATAATAAAAACTATAGGGAGGACAACATGAAAAAGGCAATTTCTTTACTTATGGCAGGCGGCATGATGATGTCGCTGGCTGCTTGCGGCGGTAGTGCGGCTGCTTCAAGCGACAATGCGGCAAATACCACGACCAGCACGGAGACTGCGTCTACCGCTGCTGACTCTGGCGAAAAGATTACCCTGCATTGCATGATGTCTCTTGGCCAGTGGGCTGATCACATTGATGAACTCACCGCGGCTTATGAGGCTGAGCATCCCAACGTGACGCTGGAATGGGAGCTGACCAGCAGCTCTACCGGCTCTGATCTGCTGAAGAGCAAGCTGGCCGCTGACGAGCTTCCTGATGTTTTCGACGTCAACTATGGTGAGAGCACCGTCCAGTGGGCTCCGCATCTGCTGAACGTGGACGATCTGGTTGAACCCCTGAAGGAGGGCGGCATCCCTGACTCCGCCATTGATGCTGGCTACTATGAAGGTGAATTCTACCATGTGCCGCTGACTACTGAGGGCTATGGCATCCTGTACAATATGAACTACCTGAATCAGGTTGGCTGGACTACGACTCCCACCACTTTCGATGAGCTGACCAAGCTCTGCGAGGATCTGGAGGCTGCTGGCATTCAGCCGTTCGTCAACCACTACAAGGAAGACAAGCTGACTCTGACCTATCACTACGGCATGGTTCCCGCTATGATCAAGGACGAGCCGTTCCAGTATGTGGAGGATCTGAAGGCTGGCAAGGACATGGACATCGTTAACGATCCCGACTGGAACTCCATGGTTGACTTCTATGATCTGACCATGAAGTACGGCAATGCCGATGCTCTGACCACGGATAAGCAGACTGCTCGTAATGACTTCTTCACTGAGAAGGCTGCTATGATTACGGACGAAGGCTCCTGGGAGCTGTCCAACATCCGTAACATCAACCCTGCAATGGAGGACTACGTTGTTCAGTCCTACGTGCCTTTGACCAACGATGCTTCCCGAAACAAGCTCTCTACCGACCTGATCAATATCTGCGTCAGCAAGACCTCCAAGCATCCTGAAGAGGCCAAGGAATTGGTTCTGTGGATGGCTACCAGCGAAGCTGCTACCAACTGGTACATGGATAAGACCGGCAGCCTGCCTGTTTGCACCAAGGCTGATGCAACCGACGAGCGCGTTGGTTGCCTGAGCGCTCAGGTTTCCAAGCTGATGGCTGAGGGCAAGAGTGCTACTTCTCTGCAGGCTTACGTTCCCGAGACCGTTCGTACCGGCATCGGAGAGGTCTGGAGCCTGTATCTGGCTGGCGAGATTGATCGTACGGAGCTTCTGAACCGTTTTGCAGCACTGTGGACCGATTATGCTGCGAACCAGTAATTTGAGACATTCCCTTTCTTAATATACACCACTCTATTTCCTTCCGTGATGGGCATCGACTGTAAGGCCGGTGCCTATTACTTTTTTGGTTTAGTGCCACATAATTAGCTTTTCGTCCAGTTTGGTTTCTGTCAATTCCAGACACTTATCAGAAGCCAAACTCTTTTGTGTTCTTTGAGGTGCTCTGGCGGAAACCATATAAAAAGAACGAGTCATCTTAAACTTTTGCAAAACGGCAGAGAAAAGTATCGCGCTTGCACAAATCTAAGTTTCAAGGCACAGCATATCGACAAAATGCACAAAAAGCCATTGACATCGACAAAAACTAATGATAAATTAGTTTTGCAAAGCCGGTTTGCAAAAGGCTGTTTGCAAAAGTTTTAACGTCGTCTGTCAACCTCTACTTACGAAACAAACAAAAGGAGAAAACAATGAAAATCAAGAACATGAAGCGTAATCTGGTCAATGCTGCCTGCATTGCTACCGCCGCCTGCACATTGGCCGCATGCGGAAGTTCTGCTTCCTCTACAACTGCAAGTGGCGGTGCTACTACTACTGAAGCATCGAGTCCAGCAGAAACAAACGAAGATACTCCTCTTATCGGCTATTCCCTGAACTCCATGGATTCTACCATGAAGACAATGGCTGACTATTTCGAAAGTGTTGCCCTCGAAAGAGGGTGGGAGCCTGTTCTGGTCAATGCGAACGGCGATGTCAGCACTGAGTTGAACAACATGGAATCTCTGATGAACATGGGCTGCGATGCCGTAGTCATCATGGGTTGCGATACCGAAGGTTCTGCTGCCGCTATTGAGGAACTTGGTGCAGCAGGTATCCCAGTCATCATCGCTGGGCGTTCTATTAACGCAAGTGAAGACTCTTACTACACTTACGTTGCTGGTGACCATCATGAAGCAGGCGAGGCTCAGGGCAATTACCTCAATAGTTTGCTGGAAGCAGATCCGAATTTGACGCTGAATGTCGCCTTCATCTACGGCCAGTCTGGTTCTTCTTCTGTTGAGCAGCGCTATCAGGGCTTTGAAGATAGCTGCCTGAATGGCGAGTATAAGGATCGCGTCAACCTAGTTGCCAGCCAGTATGCTGAATTCGATGTTCAGAAGGCCTATGATATCACAAGTGATATGCTGATGGCGTATGACAACATTAACTGCTTTGTCACCCAGAGTGACGAACAGGCATCCGGCATCATCAACGCCATCAAGGCCAAGGGTGAGAATATTGATGACTACGTTGTAGTTTCCATTGACTGCTCTTCCACCGGTCAGACTTACCTGAAGAGTGGCGAACTCGATGCTACCGTGCTGATGGCAATGAAACAGCTCGCCGTTTCTTCTGCCGACTATGTCCAGGAAGCAATGGACGGTGAGACCGTAGATAAGAAGAATTCCGTTGCTGGCTACTACCAGCTCGTTACTCCTGACACCTACAAAGCTGTCATGGAAGAAAACGGTATGACCCCCGATGAATAATTACCCTGTGAAGTGATTATCAAGCTGGAGAGAGTAAAACCTCTCCAGCATTTTATAAAAGGCGGAAAAAGATGAAAGTAGTGTTAGAGGTTAATCACGTAAGCAAGAATTTCTACTCAACACATGCTCTTACCGAAGTAAGTTTTGATTTGCGCGAGGGTGAAGTACTTGCACTGGCAGGGGAGAACGGAGCAGGAAAATCCACGATGATGAATATCCTGCTCGGTAGCTTTCCTCCTTCGAGCGGTGATATGAAACTCGATGGGAAGTCTTATTCACCTAAAAGTCCGAGCGATGCCCTTTCTAAAGGCATCTCAATGATCCATCAGGAACTGTGTCTTGTCCCCAGTATGACAGTTGCAGAGAATGTATGGATTGGTCGAGTCAACATGTTTTCCAAGTGCGGGATCTATTTGCCGCATCTCTGTGAAGCAAGAACAAAAGAGCTGTTCGACGAATACGGCATTGAAGTCGACCCTAAGGAATCTGTTAAAAACCTGAGCACAGCGCAAATGCAGATGGTCGAGATTGCTCGTGCTATCTCCTATGGTTCTCGTATCGTTATCATGGACGAACCAACCAGTGCCTTGTCAGATAAAGAGGTAAAGGTTCTTTATAAAATCATCCGCAAACTGACATCCAACGGCGTTGCGGTATTGTTTATTAGTCACAAACTTGAGGAAGTCTTCGATCTTGCGGATCGTGTGACAATCTTCCGTGATGGCCATATGGTTGGTCAGCACGTTGTCAAAGACATTACTATGGACGATCTGATTAACGGCATCGCCGGAAGAAAGGTTGAAAACCTGTATCCTAAGGAAGATATCCCAAAAGGCGAAGTTTTGCTTGATGTTAAACATCTTAATAAGCAGGGCGTGTTTGAAGACATCAATTTTCAGGTGCGTGCGGGGGAGGTTCTTGGCTTTGCTGGACTGGTTGGAGCAGGCCGAACAGAAATCATGCAGGGTATTTATGGTATTGCACCTGCTGATAGCGGAGAAATCTACGTGGAAGGCAAAAAGGTTGTAAACCGTTCTCCTCGCGAAGGACTGAATCACGGCATTGCGATGGTTACGGAAGATCGTCTGCGTCAGGGCGTTGTCAAGAAGATGAATGTCCAGCTTAATATGACGCTCTCTTATTTCTACCGTATTTGCAAGGCTGGAATTATCAATACCAACCGCGAAAATGAGGACACCGACAAAATGATTCGAGAACTGCACGTCAAGACGGCTGGTCGAGAAATGCCGATTTGGTCACTGTCCGGTGGCAATCAGCAGAAGGTCATGATTGGACGTGCGCTTCTGACCAATCCTAAGGTTCTCATCATGGACGAACCCACACGTGGTGTTGACGTAGGTGCCAAGAGTGAAATTTACGATTACTGTAATATGCTTGCCAAAGAAGGAATGGCAATCATCCTGATATCCAGCGACTTGCCAGAAGTAATGGGGATGAGCGACAGGATGGTTGTGGTTCGAGAAGGCAGAATTGTTGCTGAGCACGAACGCGACACGGTAACAGCCGAGCAGGTCATGAGCGAGATGTTTGGCTTAACAACGGCTCAGAAACCGGAGGTATGAAAGCTATGGAAACAAAAGCAAAGAAGAAAATTTCGAAAGACAATGTATTGATTTTCTTCCTTAAAAACCGTGCATTGCTGTTGGTTTTGATTTTCTTCATTTTACTGTCTGTTGCAACTGATACATTCCTGACCAGCAGCAACATGGTCAGCTTGGCACGTCAGATCGCCGCAAACGGCATCATTGGTGTCGGGTATACTTTCTTGCTTGCATCGGACAGTGTTGACCTTTCTGCTGGATATATGATGTGCATGATTGGCATCATCAGCGGCCTGCTCAGCCAGACCGGCATGCCGTTCATTTGCATTCTCATTCTCTGTGCTGTCATTGCTGTTATCTGCAGCAGTTTTAACGCAGTTATCGAAAACAAGTTCAACCTGCCTCCTTTCCTGGTCACTCTGGCCATGCAGCAGGTATTCAGAGGCGTCCTGATGCTTCTTTCCAATGGCTCTCCCATCAGCAACCTGAACGAAGGTATCATTTATATGGGACAAGGTTATATTGGTCCCATTCCGTTCTCTGTTTTACTGATGCTCGTATTCATCGTAATTGGCCATATTATCTTCAGCCGCACTCAGTTCGGCCGCAATGTCATCGCAGTAGGCGGCAACCCTGAAGCAGCACGTGTTTCTGGTATTGATGTTAACAAGACTCGTGTATATGTCAGCGCACTGCTCGGCTTCACGATTGCAATCATGGCACTTGTTTCCTGCGGTCGAATTGCAAGTGCTCAGACCACTCTGGGTGGCGATACCGTTATGGATATCATTGCAGCTGTTGTTATTGGCGGCACTCCTATGGGCGGTGGTTCCGGCACGGTTGTCGGTACACTCTTTGGCTGTTTGGTTATCGGTCTCATCAGCAATGGTCTGAACCTGCTGAAGGTATCCAGCTACTGGCAGATGGTCTCCAAGGGTGTCATTATCCTCGTCGCTGTTATTCTGGACGTTTACAGCGAGCGTATTTATGACCGTATGCGCAATAAAGATTGAGCGGTGGATAAAATATGATTAATTTGAAAGAAAAGCCCTTTTATCTGGATGATAAAGGGTGCGAATGGGTAAAGAATACCCTCGCTGGCATGGACGATAAAGCAAAGGTTGGACAGCTGTTCTGTGAAATCCTCTGGGATCGCCCCGGATCAGAACCAGAATCGCTTTTTGACTTCATTGAGCCGGGCGGTGTTATGTACCGTCCTTTTCCTGGCAAGAAAATGCATGAATTTTCCAAACGTCTTCAAGCAAAAGCTAAAATTCCACTTTTGGTTGCATGTAACCTTGAACGTGGCGGCTCCGGAGGCAACGGCGGTTTGACTGATGGTACCTACGTGTCCAGCCCAATGGGATGCGCGGCAACAGATGATCCGCAGACGGCATATGAACTCGCGACGGTTGCATGCCGTGAGGGCGGTGCCGGCGGCGTCAACTGGACCTTTGAGCCTATCATAGATATTGATATGAACCCGGAAAACCCCATTACGAATGTTCGTACCTACGGAAGCAATCCGGATCGTATCATCAAGATGGCAAAGGGATACATGAAAGCCTGCGCCGAGCATGAAGTGGTTACTACCATTAAGCATTTTCCTGGTGATGGTGTCGACTATCGTGACCAGCACTTGATGAGCAGTATCAACAGCTTGTCTGCAGAGGAGTGGCACAAAACCTATGGCCGCGTTTATCAGGAACTGATTGACTTTGGTGCGCCTACTGTAATGTGTGCCCATATTCGTCAGCCTGCACTCGCAAGAGAAGTGAATCCTGACATCAAAGATGAAGGCATTCTGCCTGGCAGCCTTAGCAAAGAACTCATGCAGGGCGTTCTTCGTAAACAGATGGGGTTCAATGGTCTGATTGTAACTGATGCTACTCAGATGGTTGGTTTTACTTGCAGCATGGATCGAGCGAAGGCTGTTCCTACGGCAATTGAACATGGCGCAGATATGTTCCTGTTCACCATCAACCAAAAGGAAGATGTTGGGTATATGCTGGATGGTCTGCAGAATGGACTGCTTAGCCAAGAGCGTTTAGATGAAGCCGTCACTCGCATTCTTGCCCTGAAAGCAAGCATCCACCTTCACGACAAGGCTCCTGTGCCTGATGACTCTGCACTCGACTGCCTGCGTTGCAAAGAACATATTGCCATTGCGGAAAGAGCCGCAGACCGCAGTATTACGCTGGTAAAAAATAAGCAGCCGCTTCTGCCGTTGGATCCCGCAAAGACACCGAAAATCAAGCTAATTCAGATTACAAATGAGCGACTGCCTGAAAGTGGCTGGCTGCCAGAAATCGAACTTTTCAAACAGCTGCTTGAAAAAGAAGGATTTACTGTCAGCTACTTCAAAGACGGAAAGTATCCTGATGTCGATTTCAGCTTATCCGATTTCAAGAAAGAAACCGATTTGGTCATCTACTTTGCGAATATGAAAGTTGGTAGTAATCAGACAACGATTCGTATCACCTGGGATGACTTCCTCGGCGAGTCTTCTCCGAAGTATGTACATGACTTGCCTTATCTTTTCCTGAGTTTCTCTAATCCTTATCACCTTGTTGACGTTCCCATGGTTAAAACCTATATCAACGCATATACCTGCAACGAGTATACAGTCCGTGCCATGGTCGAAAAGCTAATGGGACGTAGTGACTTCAAAGGGACTAGCCCAGTAGATCCTTTCGCTGGTCTTTGGGATACTAAACTTTAAAGAGGGCTCATACATGTCGATTCTTGAAGTTTTAATGATTGTCTGTTTCGGCGTTGCATGGCCAATCAACCTGTACAACAGCTTCAAAAGCAAATCCACCAAGGGAAAAAATCTCCTGTTTATGAGCTTTATTGTTCTTGCGTATGTGTTTGGCATTCTGAACAAGCTGTTCGTCAGCGTTGATGCTGCCGTGTACTTCTATATCCTTAACGAAGCAATGGTTCTTGCAGACTATATTCTCTATTTTGTAAACAGACACAGGGAAATTCAAAATGGCATTTGCAAGAATTACTACAACGTATATCGATAAAATCCAAATAATATTTATCACGAGACCTTACTCAAATTGAAATTCATCAAACTCTATGATACAATGTAATTAAATTATTCAGTAGGACGGTGTTTTCTTGATGCCAACTGTAGCAGAAATAAGACTCGGCAACAAAGATATCCGCTCGTATAACCGTATCAACATGCTGCGCCTCCTTTTTGATGAAGGTGCCTTAACACAAGCTGACATCAAAAAAAGGCTCAAACTCAGTGGACCGACTATAACCCAAAACATACAAGAATTTATGGCGAAGGGTTTACTACAAGAAGGGTCCGAACAGGAATCATCCGGTGGCAGACGTCCGCACTTGATTGAATTTTGCTACAACACATATCATGTGGTGGGCATAGAAGTCAGGCGGCATCACGTTGATATCCGAGTAATCAATCTTCATGGGGATACCATCTATGGGGAAGTAAAGCGCATTGTTTTTGAGAACACTCCGAAATACTGGGAACAGTTGAACCTACACATTCGGACGATTGCAAAAACAAACGATGCTATCCACCGCCTTCTTGGTGTTGGCATTGCGTTCCCCGGTGAAGTTTCTGCAGATAGGGATTATGTTATTCGCTCCACTGTTCTGGGGGTAAAGAATTTATCCATTGCAGAGATTCAGAAGCATTTCTCTTATCCGGTTTATGTCGAATATGGAGCTAATGCCGCTGGTTTTGGAACCGTTTGGCGTTCTAAAGAACTTAAAGATGCCGTATATGTAATCGTCACCAACAATGGTGTTGCCGGTTCCATCATTCTCAATAATGAGATTTATCATGGCCGGACTGGCAGAGCTGGTGCGTTCGGACATATCACATTAAATCCATCGGGCAGAAAGTGTTTCTGCGGTGCGTGCGGTTGCTGGTCTGCTTATAATGCCCTCAATGCCTTGACCGGACTCGATGAAACCGATTTAGATGGCTTCTTTGAAAAAGTCAATAATGAAGACCCAGATGCCATTGCTAAGTGGGACGAATATCTGACATATTTCGCAGACGGCCTTAGTACGGTAAGCATGAGCTTTGACATTGATATTGTCATTGATGGCCCTCTCGCTGTATATCTTGAGCCTTGGCTAGATACAATCATCTCTAAGATGCAAAGCCGCCCCACATTAAACGGTGAAAACATTTCTATCCATTTGGACACGAAATCTGAAAGCCCTATGGCAGAAGGCGTTGCTTTGATGATTGTCGCGAAATTTTTAAATGACGAACTGGATAATTTCAGATTTGATGAACTATAATCCATGAGCAAGGTCAAGTGATATCTGAGAATAAGTGGGGAAAACCATGAAATTCAAAGCTATCATTTTCGACTTAGACGGTGTTATCTGCTTCACAGATGAATATCATTACCAGGCGTGGAAAGCATTGGCTGATTCAATCGACGTTCCGTTTGATAGAACCGTTAACAACAGACTTCGCGGCGTCAGCCGAATGGCCAGCCTCAAAATTATACTGGAGAATGCACCGCAAAAATACACGCCAGAAGAAAAAGAGGCCTTTGCTACAAAGAAGAACGACCTTTACCGTGAACTTTTAAAGAATATGTCAGAGAAAAATCTGGATGACCGAACTAAGGACGTTCTGACTATTTTGCGTCAACGTGGTTATCTTCTTGCAATTGGCTCTTCCAGCAAGAACACGCCTTTTATTCTGGAGCGTATAGGGTTAGATCATTTCTTCGATGTTGTTGTTGATGGCAACTGCATTCAGCACTCCAAACCGGATCCAGAAGTGTTCTTAACCGCTGCTGAAAGGCTTCATGTTGCTCCGGTTGATTGTCTCGTTGTTGAGGATGCTATTAGTGGTGCAGAAGCTGGGCACGCTGGCGGTATGAAGGTTGCCTGTGTTGGGGACGCAAGCAAAAAAGGTGCAGGGGACTATAATATGCATTCCTTCGAGGATTTGTTAACTGTTTTAGCATAATTATTGTTCGGTAAGTATGAGGAGACATCATGGCAGGGATTTCTAACTGGTTTTCGTTTACTTCCAAAGAAGAACGCGAAGAGCGATCTGCAGAATACTTTAAGCGAATGTTTCCTCTTGGAGCGCAGCAAAAGACCAAAGAGGAAGAATTGCTTCAACAGCTAATCTCTGCAAAAACTTCTGATGGCGATAAGCTGTACCAAATGCTGATTGTTCGTGAGGCACTTCTCCAGAAAGATGAGAAAAAGCGTTTGGCTCAGCTCAAAAAGTGGTACAGCGCCAGACTTCTTTCAGTGTATTCGGAAGAAGATAAGGGACTACTGTACTTTATCGCTGAGGAAGGCTTAAATATTTCATTTCTAGAGGAATTGCTTAGCTCTGATCAACTCAAGCAAAAAACAGCTATGTACTGGAGTCCGATCAAAGAGAAGCTTAAAAAGAAAAAATAGTTGCGTCCAAAGAAATGTTCACCCTATTCTGGTTCAGAAAGAGTGAGCATTTCTTAATTATTGTCTGATTATCCACCATTCCGCGAGTAGAATGGCGAGAAAAATCAGGTTGGAAGCGGAGAAAAGCTTGAAATACCGACTTTTATCTTCCGGCACCTCTCGTGCAATCTGTCGGTAGGAAATCAGGCTTGCCATTGAGGCAATCAGAGTGCCAAGACCACCAAGGTTTGTACCAATGATGAGCGCATCGGTTTTGACAGTGAACCCTGACAAGAGCAAGGCAGCAGGAACATTGCTGGTGACCTGCGACGCTAGGACTGCTACTATAACTTCCCGTCCAGCGAGAATAGATTGCAGCCAATTGGAAAAAGCAGGAATTCGACCAAGATTACCTATAAAAACAAAAAATGCAACAAACGTTAGTAGCAACGAGTAGTCTACGTCTCGTAGCGTAGTGCGGTCGGCACACAAAGTAAAAATCAATACAATAGCAAAAGCAATACCATATGGCTGCAAGTACAATTGCTACTGAAAGGACAGTTTCTTGCTTAATAAATTGTTTTACTTTCATATTGTTTGCATTCCTTTGCAAATTATATAACTTTTAGTATAGTTGATACGGAAAGAAATGCAAGTACTTTTCACCTGCAAATTTAGGGTGTTTCTCTGTAAATGGAAAATGCCAAACACTTATTATCAGGCTCTGAAGACTGTCATACGCGGTGTAATTGGCATTGTGTTCAGCATTTCTGTGGACGTATAGCAAAAATTGAGTTATAATATAGAAAAAGGAAAGGAGGCAATACAATGCGCTATATCGTTAAGGAATTCGATAAACCTTTGCTAATTTTTTCCGCCGATATGAACAGCAGTAACTCGAATCTGCAGATTGAAAAGATATACGAGGAAAACGATGCCTTTTTTCCGCTGAATCTTACGGTTTCTAATGGTGGATTAGAAAGTTGGCTAAAGCATCGTGTTATTCCAAAAAATCGTGCGTATGTTGATGCGTTGCTATCTAAAACAGGTCTCTCCGCAAACAGACCACTCGGAATAATTGCAGTATGCAAGGGATTATCGCTGAACGATTGCTATTGGGTTGATTCAGCCGATAACGAAAGTTCGTTTGCCAAAGTCAATTTGTACGATAATCGATTCAGTACGATTCTTGCATCCATTGCCTTTACGGGCTATGGCAGCAGTGTTAGATCATCTCTTTTTAGTAGCCCCGAGTTTTCTACCAACGGAATGCTTCCGAAATGTTGGCGGAGAATTAACGGAAAGATTTATCTGTACAAGGGCGGCACGTCAGGATTCTCAAACACAGGATTTGAGCCATATTCCGAGCTGTATGCTTATCAGATAGCTAAGGCTATGGGAATTAACGCTATCCGGTATACGCTCACAAAGGACTTGAAAAAATCACTTTGCTCTAAGTGTGAGCTATTTACCAGTAAAGATTATTCCTATATGCCCATCGGTCAGCTTATTCGCAAAGGGAATATGGAGGCTATCAGAGAGTACTATCAGACTTTGGGACAATCTTTTGTAGATGCTCTCGATGATATGATAATATTCGATGCTCTAATCTGCAATGTAGACAGACACCTAGGCAATTTTGGAGTTCTCGTAAATAACGTAACCAACCAGATAGAAAAACCTGCGCCATTGTTTGATCATGGCAATTCGCTGTTTAGCTTAGGTGGTTTAGACTTGTGGAATAACGAAACTGCGTTCCATGAGTATGTTGAGACACTCGTTCCCGTGGCTTATGATGATTTCTTAGATGAGGCACGCAAGGTGATGCAGCTGCGTCACCACAAAATGCTCAGACAACTTCTAAACTTCAGTTTCGACAGAAGAGCGAGTCGCTATAACTTGCCTACAAATCGATTGGCTATGATTGAGCGAGAAGTACAGCGTAGAGCAAGAATTTTACTTGATTATTAACTAGAAAAGCGGAGAGGCTATAAAACAGCTTCTCCGCTTTTCTCTTGGCAATCTAAAATCTCACCTAACGGCCGCAGCGGCATTGTATTGACAAAATGAAGGCCGGGCAAGCCCACGATTTCAATCGTGGGAGGCGTCAACAAAAATTTTCTGCTTCCATACGGGAGAGAGGATTTCTTACACCGACGAACACAGGCCCTTCCCGACCTTTAAAAATGTACTGGACAACGTAGACAGCTACATTGCCGCCCATGCAAGGTACGGTCCAGAAGTGCGGCAAAACCTGACCGCAGCATTAACGCTCCGCACCGAAACCATGCACTCGGGTGCTATGGGAAGCCTGTTCAGCAATGCCAAGGGGCTGCAGGCGGCAGAGATCCTGGCGGCACCCTGCGTCATAGAACTGGCCGATTTCTCCCCGCAATCTGCCTCGTTTATCATGAATATCCTGCTGTACAAATTCCACAGCTACCTTTCGCGCCAGCCGGAAAGCGGCCAGCTGAACCGGGTCATCGTGGTGGAAGAAGCACACAATGTTTTCAAGCGCACCCTGTCCGAAGAAAATGGCCGCGCGTTGAGCAACGAGTATTTCGATAAGATGCTGGCAGAGATCAGGAGTTCGGGTACAGGCTTACTTCTGAGCGACCAGAGGGCAAGCCTGCTGTCCGAGGCAGTCATGGCGAACACCTCCGTAAAGATCCTGCACGCCCTTACGGATAGTGAGGACAGGAAAACGGTTGGCGCATCGGCCAATCTGTCTGATTTCAAACTGAAAAAGCTGGCGGAATTCCGGTCGGGCGAGTGCGTAGTTGCCATCGGGGGGCAGCACGGCGTGCAGCATGCGCAGGTCACGGCCCCGGCGGGGAAACAGCAACTTCATTCAGCCTGTTATATCTGTATAACCCGCTTCCGATGCCGCCGCAATGCGGTTAAAAGCATGCTGGCGGGTATGGACAGTACCCGAATCGCCTTTCACGTATCCAAAATACAGGCCGAACCTTACAATGTGGCTTTGCTGGAAAGGAACATCACCAACATGCTGCGCGATCTGAACGTTACAGCATCGGATGCCACAAAGATCTGCCTGCTGGGCGAAATTCTGGATACCTACGGCAGGGCATCTTTACAGGAAAAACGAATCATCGTAAATTCATACGCGAAATATTTGAGAAGGAGGGAAGAACATGAGTGAAATCGGCGGCGGTGACGACGACGGCAAGGAGATTGGCGGTTCCGGCCAGGAAAGCGGAAACGAGACAGAAAGCGCATCTTCTGCAGAGACCTCATCCTCGGTGGAGGATTCCGGCACCCTGGAAGGCACCGGCCCTGTGGAAGGGATAGGCGCCAGGGACGAGGGCGGCCCGACAGGCCCTACGGAGACAGGCGGTGGTAGAGGAATAGAAAATGTGTCAGTATCCCCGCGCGAAATATCTACCCAATCGCATGAAGTGCCCCATGGAAAAGGCCAGATCCTGGAAACACCCGCCAGCCTGGAACAGGCACAAAAGGACATTGAATCGTACCATCTCGATGGTCATTTTCTTCTTCGTGAATAAAATCATCTTCCCCGAAAGCGGAAAGTAACAGGATAGCATCCGCAAAAACGGCGGGTTATTTCAGCCTTTGTACTGGAGTAACCCGCCGTTTTTTTGCCGTGCCGCTACGCAGCGATGGAAACAGGCGAAGAATAAAATTAGATAAATAAATTTACCTAACAATATTGACATGCAAGATAAACGTGTTATAATGTCCTCATTGACAAATATGTCAATTTATTTAGTTAAATTATGTGAGGTACGCATTATGAGCTTTGAAGAACTGAAAGAAGTATTTGTTGACACCCTGAACTGCGATGCTGACAAGGTCACGATGGCCGCCAGCCTGACCGAGGACTTGCAGGCGGACAGTCTGGATGCCGTAGAGCTGAACATGGCGTTTGAGGAAAAGTTTGGGGTTACGATCGCTGATGAGGATCTGGGGACGCTTAAAACCGTGGGCGACATCTTCAACTATCTGGCCGCACGGGCAGCCTGAAGGGTATTGCAGAATGAGTGCCATTGAAAAGCTGTTTCCGGCCAGCCCGCAGGAGCGCAGCTTTCAGCTGAAAGCCCGCCGCGATGCCGGTACGGCCGCGCCAAACTGGGTGCCGCCGCAATTTGTTGCCTGCAAAAAGTGCGGCCGCCGCGCTACCCGTCAGGTCTGGACTAAAAGCCTGTATGTGTGCCCCAACTGTGGGGTGCATCTGCCTATCGGGGCTTATTACCGGCTTAGTACGGTTTTGGACCACGGGACCTTTAAAGAGCTGAACCCGGACATTGCCCCCAATGATGTGCTGCATTTCCCCGATTATCAGGAAAAACTGGCCGCTGCTTCGGTCAAGACTGGTCTGAAAGAAGCCGCCGTTACCGCAACCGGCATGATCGGCGGCGTGCAGGCGGTGGTCGCTGTGCTGGACAGCCGCTTTTTTATGGGCAGTATGAGTACTGCTGTTGGTGAAAAAATCACCCGCGCGATCGAGTATGCTGCCGATAAGCGTCTGCCGCTCATCATTTTTTCCGCCAGCGGCGGTGCGCGGATGCAGGAGGGCATTTTCAGCCTGATGCAGATGGCCAAAACCAGCGCCGCACTTGAACGTTTTAACCGCAGCGGCGGGCTGTACGTCAGCGTACTGACCCACCCCACTACCGGCGGAGTCACGGCCAGCTTTGCCAGCCTGGGCGACATTACACTGGCCGAACCGGGTGCGCTCATCGGCTTTGCCGGGCCACGTGTCATTGAACAGACCATCGGGGAAAAACTGCCTGATGGGTTTCAGCGCAGTGAGTTCCAACTGGAACACGGCTTTGTGGACCAGGTCGTACCGCGCACCGAGTTAAAAGAGGTCTTAACGCGGATCTTGCGGCTCCACACGCGGGGGAGGAAACGTAGATGATCAAGGAAGTTTTGCAGCAATTGGAACCGCTGGACGCGCAGATCGACGCGCTGTGCAGCAGCGCCGACGATGCCGAGATGACGGACACGACCACCCATGCGGCTGAGCTGGCCGAGCTTTCCGCACAGGAAAACATGCTTTTGCAGCGCTGCACCTCGCTGACGCCGGAGGACCGAGTCTTTCTGGCCCGCCGCCCCGACCGCCCGCACATTACCGAAATAATCGACAACCTGTTTACCGATTTTTTTGAGCAGTGCGGTGATCGGCAATGCAAAGAGGATGCGGCTATTTTATGCGGGATCGCACGGTTCCACGGGATGCCCGTTACCGTTTTGGGGCACCGCAAAGGGACCACGCTGGAAGAAAACCTGCACTGCAACTTTGGCATGCCGGGACCCGAGGGCTACCGCAAGGCCCTGCGCGTGATGAAGCAGGCAGAGAAATTTCATCGTCCCATCATCACTTTCGTTGACACCCCTGGCGCTTACCCCGGCAAAGATGCCGAGGAGCGCGGCCAGGGAGAAGCCATTGCCCGCAACCTGATGGAGATGAGTGGCCTGACTGTCCCGGTGCTGGCCATTGTCACCGGCGAGGGGTCCAGCGGCGGCGCGCTGGGCCTGGGCGTTGCCAACCACATTCTGATGCTGGAAAACGCCGTGTATTCGGTGCTCAGCCCCGAGGGGTTTGCCAGCATTTTGTGGAAAGATGCTTCCCGCAGCGGCGAGGCCTGCACCATGATGAAGCTGACGGCACAGGACCTGTACGCAGACGGCATTGTGGAAGAGGTCATCCCCGAACCGCTGGGCGGCGCACAGCGCGGGCGGCAGCTGCTTTTCAGCCGGTTGGACACCGCCATTGCGGTGCACCTTGCTGCCTTATGCAAGATGAGCGGCAAAGCTCTGGCCGACCAGCGATACAAAAAATACCGTCGCATCGGAGAAATGAGGGGCGCATGAAAGGTTTACGGCTGCTGGCCACTGGTGGGGCATTGCCCGGCCGCGTGGTGACGAACGAGGACTTGCGCCGACAAGTGGACACCAGTGACGAATGGATCACGACCCGCACCGGCATCCGCCAGCGCTATTACTGCACCGAAAATGAAGATGCCGCCACGCTGGCCATCACCGCCGCCCGTCAGGCCATGGCCCGCAGCGGCCTGACGGCAAACGACATTGCCTGCTGCATTGTGGCAACACTCTCGGCTCCAACGGCTACCCCCAGCATCGCATGCCGCGTGCAGGCGGCGCTGGGCTTGCCGGAGGACCGACCCGCTTTTGACGTAAATGCGGCCTGTTCCGGTTTTATTTATGCTGCCGCCACGGCCCATGGGCTGCTGACCACCCTGGGTGGGCAGTATGCGCTGGTCATTGGCTGCGAGGCACTCTCCCGCATGATGGACCCGACTGACCGTACGACCTGTGTTTTGTTTGGCGATGGAGCAGGTGCGGCTGTTTTTGAGCTGGCCGAAAATATTCCGTTTGCTGTAACTTTAGGCGCACGGGGCAGTGAAGCCATCCGCGCGGGCGGCCCTGCGGCCTGCGACACCGCGCCTATCACGATGGATGGTAAGGCAGTTTTCCGCTTTGCGGTGGAAACTATGCCGCGCTGCCTGCAAACCGTGCTGGACCGCAGCCAAAAGACATTGTCTGACCTGGACTGGGTCGTCTGCCACCAGGCCAACAGCCGCATCATTGACCATTGTGTCAAATATTTACACGCAGAACCGTCGAAATTTTACAAAAATATGGACCGTCACGGCAACACCAGTGCCGCCAGCATTCCGATTGCCCTGCATGAAATGGCGGAAAATGATTTGCTGCGCCCCGGCCAGACGCTGGCCTGCATCGGCTTTGGCGGCGGGCTGACCTGGGG
>ERZ1026858.261-NODE-261-length-30060-cov-6.264456_pt1 | contig 30060 bp, 40 predicted proteins | sample MGYA00380159_ERZ1026858 | MGnify/ENA primary metagenome ERZ1026858 (study PRJEB33269, sample SAMEA4719795) | human gut metagenome | biome: human-associated habitat; feature: organic feature; material: feces | place: Cameroon | collected 2013-10 ...
AAAAAAGGCAAGTCAAAAACCGACTTGCCTTCTGGTGCGAGGGAGGGGACTCGAAGCTCTGTCAGTTTACAAATTGCCGTTCTTTTTCAGAAAAGTGCTACAATTTTACTACAAAGGAGTCAAAAAGTCAAGGATTTTTGCTGACATAAGCGTCCAACAGAGCCGTATATTTTTGCGTTTCGTCCTCCCGCAGATGCTGGTAAATGCGCCGGGTGGTCATGATATCCGCATGACCCAGAAGCTGCTGCGCCACCATATCCGGCACACCTGCGTAGAACAGATTTGTGGCGAACAGATGCCGGAACTGATGCGCCGTAACCAGTGGCCGGAACTCCTGACGCTGTACAGTGCGCTCCGGGCGAAGCGATGTGCCTGGTATCTTCGCTTCTCTGGTGTAGCTCTCGCATAAACCGATGTCCCGGCAGTACATCGTCCAGCGGCGGCTATACTGGCTCTGCGTAAGGGGCTTATCTGTGCCGGACAGCACATAGTCCTCCGGGCGGTGGGCAGCCTTCCCTGCTTCCAGCAGAGGACGCAGCGGGCTGAGGATCGGGACAGAGCGGTACGCTTTCTTTGTTTTCAGCAGTTCCTTATACGGCTGGTTACGGCTCCACGGCATGGCCTGCACCGGCGTGATGACCCCGGCATCCAGATCTACGTCCTTCCACTGCAAGCCGTTTGCTTCGCCCATGCGCAGCCCGGTGTATTCAAAGAGCCACGCCCAGAATCCGCAGCCCTCGGGGTGGGCGTTGATGATCTCCCGCTGTTCCTCGGTAGGCTCTTCCCTGCCGCCCTCCGGCAGCCCGGCGGGGAGCTTTGCCAGCGGCACAGGATTCCCGGTGCCGTGGTACTCCGCGCACCAATAGGAGAACACGCAGGACAGCACGCTCTTTGCGTTTTTGACCGAGTGCTTGCTCTTGCCCTGCGCTTTTAGGAACTCCAGATACCCCCGCACCGCCTGCGCGTCGATATCCTGCATCGGGGTGTCCCCGAAGTACGCGCGCATGGGCGGGAAGTTCTTGCAGTAGGCGTTCACCGTACCGCGCCGCACCGGAGAAGCATCGCTCTTGATATACTCCTCATACGCCACCGACACCACCCGAAACGTGTAGCGCTTTTCCTTCGGGGTCATGGATTCGATTTTGTAGTCCAGCACGGCCCGCTGGTATTTGCGCTCCGCCTCGGCTTTGGATTTACCATAAAAGACCCTGGGCTTTGGCAGCCCGGCGCTCCGGTGGATGCACGCCCGGCCATTCGGGCGCTTTACCTTTTTCGTTTCAGCCATAACAACACCTCCAAAAGGGTACACTTTGACAAGCCCGCCCAAATGAGGTATAATCGCATTGTTGGTGTGCGATGACCCCGCAAGGGTGAGCCGCTTATTTTACGCTCTCGGTGTTCCAGCACCGGGGGCGTTTTTGTTTTTCAGGTCTGCCTGCCGCAGCATACTGCCGCAACAAAAGTTTAGTTGTTTTCAACATTTGTCCGTCTACAAACCTGCGCAACGCTTGTAGACACGAAAAAGTGAGTATCCATGCAGGTTTTCGGGTTTCAACATACAGAACATACGAAATCTCTTATAAAGACCCTGAATAGAAGAAAAGAAGAGTATACACGCATAGGAACAGCTTTATATTCTTCCCGTGAAGGATTAATAGGGTTTTCGTATGCTTTGTATGCTCGGCGTGGGACGGCAGGTCAGTAGACCTTCCGGCACTCGATCACCTTGCCCAGCACCCTGACCGGGACCTTTCGTGGGTCGTAGATCTGCGGCTGGTGGGCGGGGTTCAGACTCCGGGGCGTCAAGATCACCAGTTCCCCTTCTCTGCGGAAGGTTTTCACCGTGGCTTCATCCCCATTGACCAGCACCACCGCGATCTCGCCGTTCTCCACCTCTGGCTGCTCCCGGACAAGGATCTGGTCGCCGTCATCCATTCCGGCAGCGTTCATGCTATCGCCCCGGATGTTCAGCCAGAAATAAGCAGCGCCGTCCGTTTGCCGGATGGGGATGTACCCCTCGATATTCTCCTCGGCATACATGGGCAGTCCAGCCCGGACAGTACCCAGCAGCGGAGCGACCTGTGCCATAATGCACGGTGTAGCTCCCACTCGCTTCTTCCAGTCAGCGCCCTCGTGGTCATCCACCACGGGGGCGTTTTTCTTTTTGTCCAGAGCATCCGCCTGCCGCATTTTGCAAGCTTCATCGGCCTGTTCCCGGTCGATCTCCTGCCAAGCCTGCCACGCCTTGGAGTAATCCCCGCCGCAGCTTTGCAGCACAGCGTCCCACCGGGGACCGTAGACATTGGCAAGCCGGTTGTCCGGGTCGCTGTCCCAATCGTAGGGGTCTGTATCGTAGCCCATTAACCATGCTTCAGATACGTTCAAGGCACCCGCCAAAGCATATACCGCGTCCTGTTTCCCTTCCCAGTCCCCCTTCAGATAGTGGGAGATATTCGATTTTGGGATTCCAGAGATCTTAGATAGTTCAACCTGCTTTAGCCCCCGCATATCAAGGCCTTTCCTTAATCGCTGAGCAAAGGTCTCCGCTTTTTCTGCCATGAGAAATACCCCTTTCTATACGTTCTGCTGTAAGTATACAGGTGTGGTTGCGAAAAATCAATACCGCATAAGCAAAAAATTGTGAAATCTCTATTTTTATGTTGACAAATCCGCATCCGGGTGGTATAGTCGGCGCAGGTTGAGAAACCACAACATTCAAAGAAAGGAGATTATCATGCCTCAAATGGATTATACCCTACTCCGGGGGCGCATCCGTGACCACGGGATGTCGCAGAAGGAGGTCGCTGAAAAAATCGGCGTAAGTGAGGGGCAGTTCTGCCAGAAGATGAGCGGAAACTTTGCTTTCCGTCAGGACGAGATCAACAGGATTTGCACTCTGCTGGATATTGAGCCTGCCGAAATTGGACGCTTTTTCTTTTGCGCCAAAAGTTGAGATTCCGCAACGTTGTATGGAGGACAGCAACAATGGCTGACATTCAGATCTTCAACAACCCCGAGTTCGGGAGCATCCGCAGCATCGAGCAGAACGGCGAGCCCTGGTTTGTAGGCAAGGACGTAGCACAGGCGCTGGGATACAGCAATCCTCAGAAAGCCATTCGTGACCATGTGGACGACCTTGACAAAGGGGGTGAACGAAATGGACACCCCCGGTGGAAAGCAGCAGATGCCCATCATCAACGAGAGCGGCGTATACAGCCTGATCTTCAGCAGCAAGCTGGAGGGCGCACAGCGATTCAAGCACTGGGTCACCAGCGAGGTGCTGCCCAGCATCCGCAAGACCGGATGCTACGGCACCCCCGACCTCTCCGAGCTTTCGCCGGAGCTGCGGTGCCTGATCCGGCTGGAACAGCAGCAGAAGCAGCAGGCGCAAGAGCTTGTCCGGCTGAACCAGAAGCTCGACCAGCTGCAGGGCACGGGGGCCTTTGGCACCGGCGGCTGGCGCAGGGAGAGCGCCCGGATCATTGCCCGCATCGCACAGGCCCGGGGTGGCGCGCAGCACGGCCCGAACGTCTATCAGACGGCATACACCCTGCTGGAAGAGCGGGAGCATTGCAGCCTTACCGACCGGCTCGAAGCGCTCCGCAGCAAGCAGCGCCAGCAAGGCATGAGCAAGACCCGGGCAGGCCGATTGACCAAGATGGACGCCATCGCAGCCAGCCCGGAGTCGGTCGAGCACTGGCTGAAGATCCTGCACGAGATGGAAGCCCGGTACTGCACCGCTGCACCTGAGAAGGAGTAACCACCCATGAAACGCCCGGAAGCCTGGCACGACGCTTACAGAGCCATCTACGGCAGCATCGGCTGCATCCGCCTGACCGTGACGCAGGCCGCCGCCCAGATGGGCACCACCCCGAAGCGGGTCACGCAGCAGTACCCGTCCGGCTGGAGCGGTCAGGGGCGGGGCAAGACCATCCGGCTGGATACCCTGCTGGATCAAGAGTTCAAACTTTACTGAGGAGGAATCACAAATGAGACTGAAACCCGGAGTTTTACAGTGGGCGGCAGTTGCCTGCTTTTGCATCGGCCTGATCTACGCCCTCGGCCTTGAGGGCGGTGCACAGATCGGCCAGCCCATCACAGACGGCGAGTTCATCACCGCGATGGTGCTGGTCCTGACCTCCATCGCGCTGGGCCGTCTGAGCTTTGCGCTTGAGGACCGGCAGCAGCGCAGCCGCTACGGCAAGATCAACCGCACCCACGCCCGCAACACCGAATACCCTGCCCTGCCGGAGCACAGCAGCCGCAGGGACGCATGAGAGGATGACACACGATGTTTAACGACAAACGCCGGGGCGACATCTGGTGGGCGCAGGACACCACCCACAAACGCGAGGGCACCTGCCTGATCCGGGGTGACCGACCGGTGGTGATCGTCAGCAGCGACAGCGTCAACTGCAACACGCGCATCGTTACGGTGGTTCCCCTGACCTCCAGCCCGGCGCAGCTGGCCCGCGGCGACGGCACTTATGATCAGGTTCTTTTGACCGGCTACGGCGCACCGAGCATGGCCTTGACCCGGCAGGTGCACGCAGTGGATGCTGACGATCTGACTAGGTATCGGGGACGCCTGACCGATGCAGACATGGCCAGAGTGGATCAGGCCCTGCGCCAGGCCCTGGGGCTGACCATGTGCAGCTTCTACTGTGCGGTCAGCCGGAGCAAGAGCGGCGACAATCGGAAGTACGAGTTTGAAATCGAGGACCTGAAAGATGGGACCTCGAGTAAGGAGGATACTATGACATTTGACTTACACATCCACGGCGAGACCCCCGCCGAGCTGCTGGCCGCATTGCAGCAGCTGAACACCTCTCCCCTTCAGCCGCCTCAGAGCGAGCCTGTGCCGCAGCCGGAGAAGTCCAAGGCGCAGGCTTCGGCAAAGCCGAAGCGCAGCGCACAGAAGCCCGCAGCCGCCCCTGCGGAGGAGCAACAGGCAAACCCTACGATGACCGACACGCAGTCGGTCCCTGCCGCCCCTGCGGCCACTTCCAGTGCAGCTACCTCTGCGCCGTCCGCTTCGGACAACGCAGCATCTGCACCCACCGAAACCCCTGCTACCGCTACTTCATCTGAGCCGGGTAAAGACCCCGCCACCGAGGATAAGATCCGCAGCCTTATCATGGCGCTGATGAAGCAGGGCAAGACGAAGGAGTGCAAGGCGATCATTACCAGCGCTGGCGCTGCCAGCATCTCCGCCATCAAGCCTGAGAGCTACACCGCAGTGTGGGAGCAGCTGTGCAAGCTGAGCGAAGAGGTGAACCAGAATGCCGCCGAGTAAGCACGCCCTGCTGGGCGCATCCAGCGCCGCCCGGTGGATCGCCTGCACGCCTAGCGCCAGAGCCACCGAAGGTCTGCCGGATCAGGAGAGCACCTACGCCGCAGAGGGCACCCGGGCGCACGAGGTGTGCGAAGCTCATCTGCGGCATTGTCTGAAGTACTGGGAAGCCGGGCGGGTAACTCCTGTTCTCGGTGAATCTATTCGTCTGGACGGTCAGCCCGATGATCCAGCTGAAATGGTGCGCGCCGCCAACCTTTATGCGAACTTTCTCCACGAGCAGTGGGTCGGTTTCTCCTGCCGCCCGGGGGTGTTCATTGAGCAGGAGGTGGACGTGAGCCGGTGGGTGCCCGGCGGCTTCGGCACCTGCGACTGCCTGATGATCGGCGGCGGGCTGCTGCACATCATCGACTTCAAGTATGGGCAGGGCGTGCCGGTAAGCCCGGTGCGCAACCCCCAGCTCATGTATTACGCCCTCGGTGCCTACGCCCTGTTTGACGGGCTGGAGAGCATAGACACAGTACGCATGAGCATCGTACAGCCCCGCATTCAGGAGGAGCCAGAAACGTGGGAGCTCCCGCTTTCCGATCTTCTGAGCTGGGCAAGAGAGGTCTTGCAGCCCGCCGCCGAGATGGCGTGGCGGGGCGAGGGCACATTCTGCCCTGGCGAGCACTGCCGCTTCTGCAAGGCGCATCCCGGCTGCCGGGGCTGGCAGGAAAAGTACGGCCCTCTGGCCGGGTTTGAGCCGCTGCCGCAGCCCGCTGCACTCTCCGACGAGGAACTGGGCGAGTGGCTGCAAAAGGTCGAGGGGCTGGCCGCCTACGCCCGTGAGCTGGAGGACTACGCCCAGACCGCCCTGCTGGAGGGGCGCACCCTGCCCGGCTGGAAGCTGGTGCAGGGGCGCAGCACCCGCAAGTGGACCGATCAGGATGCAGCCTTCCGGCAGATGGAAGCTGACGGTATCGACGAAGCCATGCTGTACACCCGCACCCCCATCTCCCTGACCACCGCCGAAAAGATGCTCGGCAAAAAGAAGTTTGCCGAGGTCATGTCGGCCTTTATCACCCGGGCACCCGGCGCGCCCAAGCTGGCAAAGGACAGCGACCCGCGCCCTGCCTATGATCGTTTAGAGGGCTTCAAGCCCGAGGAGGACTAACTATGAACGCAAACGAGATCATTATTCCCTGCCGCCTGTCTTACGCCCACATCTGGGAGCCCAAGCAGGTCAACGGCACCGGCGACCCCAAGTACAGCTGCTGCCTGCTCATCAAGAAGAGCGACACCGCCGCCGTGGCCAAGATCCGCGCCGTCATCGAAGCTATCAAGAAGGATCCTAAGGCGCTGGCAAAGTGGGGCGGCAAGCTGCTCCCGGAGAAGAGCTTTAAATCCCCTCTGCGCGATGGTGACGAGGAAAAGGATGACGAGAGCTACGCAGGCTGCTGGTTTCTGAATGCCAACGCCAAGGAGAACCGCCGCCCGCGCATCATCGACCGTGCCTGCAACGAAGTGCTGGATCAGGACGAGGTGTACAGCGGCTGCTATGCCAACGTCAAGATCGGACTGTTCGCTTACAGCGCCGGCGGCAACAAGGGCATCGGCGCAGGGCTGGAGGTCATCCAGAAAGTCCGGGACGGCGAGCGTCTGTCCGGCGGCAACTCCACGGACGGCTTCGAGGTGCTGGACGATGACGACGCCGACTTCCTGAACTGAACCGACTGACACGCCGGGGGCCCCGCAAAGAGCCTCCGGCCTTTTTATCAGAAAGGAGGATCCCATGAAGAAGATCATCACGGTGGATATCGAGACCTACTCGCCGCAGGACATCGCCAAGGTGGGTGCCTACCGGTACGCGCAGGATCCAGAGTTTCAGGTGCTGCTGTTCGGATGCATCTCCGAAACCGCAGAAGCACCCCTCGTGCTGGATCTGACTATCGTGCCCGACCCAAAGCACCACCTACAGGAGCACCTGCCGTGGCTGTTCGATGCCAGCTACACCAAGCGGGCGCACAACGCTGCCTTCGAGTGGTGGTGTCTGTCCGAGTACATGGAGCTGAGCTGGGAACAGCGGGTGCTCTGGCTGCAGCAGTGGGAGTGCAGCATGATCCATGCACTGTACTGCGGCCTGCCTGCCCAACTGGGTGCGCTCGGCGCAGCACTGAAGCAGCCGGAGGATGCCCTGAAGATGAAGGAGGGCAAGGCGCTGATCACTTACTTCTGCAAACCCTGCAAGCCCACAAAGTGCAACGGCGGGCGCACCCGCAACCTGCCACGGCACGACCCCGCCAAGTGGAGACTGTTCCGCAAGTACAACGGCATGGACGTAATCGCAGAGCGTGCCAACGACCGGTGCCTTGCACACTGGCCGGTGCCGGAGTACCTGATGCAGCAGTGGCGAGATGATGTGGAAATGAACGCCATGGGCGTGGCGGTGGATTTGGAGTTTGTGAAGGCTGCGCTGGATACGCTGAAGCAGAGTACCCTGCCGCTGAGCGCTGAACTCAAGACCCTGACAGGGCTGGCAAACCCCGGCAGCCGGGCACAGCTTCTGGGCTGGCTTGCAAACCGGGGCTGCCCCATGGACAGCCTGAGCAAGGATGCCGTGGAGGAAGTGCTCCGGGGCGAGTTGCCCAGCGATGTGCGCAGAGCGCTGGAGCTGCGGCAGCAGCTGGGCAAGGCCAGCAACTCCAAGTATCAGACCATCGCCGACAGCGCAGGCGCAGACCACCGGGTGCGGGGCACCCTGCAGTTCTACGGAGCCAGCCGGACAGGACGATGGGCTGGGCGGCTGCTTCAGGTGCAGAACCTCCCCCGCACTTATCTGGATCAGCAGGCAGACTGGCGCGAGATCGTCAAGCTGCGGGACGCAGAAGCGCTGGGGATGCTGACCGGCAACGTAGCCGATACCCTGAGCCAGCTGATCCGCACGGCGCTGGTACCCGGCAAGGGGTACACCTTTATCGATGCGGACTTCTCCGCCATCGAAGCGCGGCTGATTGCTTGGCTGGCGGGAGAAGCGTGGGTGTTGGACGTTTTCCGCACCACGGGCAAGATCTACGAAGCCACCGCAGCCCGCATCTTCGGTGTGCCGTTTGACACCATCGTTAAAGGCAGCCCGAACTACAAGTACCGGCAGCGCGGCAAGGTGGCAACGCTGGCGCTGGGCTATCAGGGTGGCGTGGGCGCTATGAAGCGCATGGGCGGCGACCAGCTGGGTCTGGACGATGCCGGACTGCAGGATATCGTGAACCGCTGGCGGAAGCAGAACCCCCACATCTGCAAGCTCTGGCGGCGAATGCAGGACGCCGCCGTGCACACCATCCGTACCGGTAAAACCACTCAACCCAGAGCGGGCGTGGTCTTCCGCAAGGAAATAACCCCGGAATGCCCTTTTCCATTCCTGACCATGGAGCTGCCCAGCGGGCGCAAGCTTTTCTACGCCGACCCCGGCACCACGCCGGATGACCGCATTACTTACAAGGAATGGGATAAAGGCGGCTGGCGGGAAGCCGAGACCTACGGCGGCAAGCTGACCGAGAACCTCACCCAAGCAGTAGGACGTGACTGTCTGGCTTTTGCACTGGACAACCTGCGGCGGGCAGGATACCGCGTGGTGTTCCACGTCCACGACGAGGTAGTCATCGAGTACCCCAGCCGCTGCGACCCAGAAGCCGGGCTCAAGAATGTGGTGTTCATCATGAGCCGGACTCCGCCATGGGCGCGGGGGTTACCCCTGAACGCCGCAGGCTGGTACGGTGACTTTTTCACGAAGGACTGATGGATATGAAGGAACAGAGAATCCGTTTCACCACAGCGCTGACCGCGTGCTCCTGCGGGGCAGTTCCCTACGACCCGGACATGAGCCCGAAGGGGCAGGTAGGTCTCACCCGCTACCGCAAGAGCAAGTACGGTAAAGACGGCGGGTGGTCTGTGGTATGCACCCGCTGCGGCTGCGTTGGAGAGCGGGGGCGCACCCAGATCGACGCAGCCGACAGATGGGACGCACGCCAGCTCAAATACGGCCCGCTGAAGGAGGACAAAGACAAATGAGCGCTACACCGATTGAGATCAGCATAGCGGGCAGCCGCTGGGCATCTGTATGGGCTGCGTTGTCCCCCGCTTGGGAGGACTTCACGGATCTACTTTTCCAGCACATGAAAGCGAACTGCGGCACCGAGACCCACGCCGAGTACATGAACCTGCCCAAGGCCGAACAGGACAAGCGCAAGGACATGGGCGGCTTTGTGGGTGGCAGCCTGCGGGACGGTCTGCGCCGCCGCGGCTGCTGCACCGGGCGCAGCCTGATCACGCTGGACATGGACAACTGCGCCCCCGACAGCACACAGCAGTGGGTAGCTGCCATTAAGGCCATGGGCACGGCGGCTGTCTACTCCACCCGGAAGCACGACCCGGAGCACCCTCGGCTGCGGGCAATCTTCCCTACGGATCGCGTGATGCAGCCAGAGGAGTACCAGCCCTGCGCCCGGATGCTGGCGCAGATGCTGGATCCTGAAATGGTGGTCTTTGACCGTACCACCTTTGAAAACGAGCGACTGATGTACTGGCCCAGCCGCAGCGGCGACAGCCAGTGGGTCTGCGAAGCCACTGAGGACGGCAGCCGGATCTGCGTGGACGACCTGCTGTGGCTCTACGCCGACTGGCACGATGTGCGCCAGTGGCCTGCGTGCCCCGCTGAGACGGTCAAGCTGCCCGGCGGCAAACAGGCAGACCCCACCACAAAACCCGGCGTCGTGGGCGCTTTCTGCCGGACTTACGACGTGCCCGCAGCGATCGAGAAGTTTCTCCCCGGGGTGTACGTTGATGCAGGCGCAGGCCGCCTGACCTACGCCGCAGGCAGCACCACCGCAGGCGCGGTGCTTTACGACAACGACACCTTCATCTACAGCCACCACAGCACCGACCCCGCAGGCGGCAAGCTGCTCAACGCATGGGATCTGGTGCGCATTCATAAGTTCGGCGATCAGGACGCAGACGCAGCCCCGGGCACGCCTGCCGCGTCCCTGCCCAGCTGGCAGCAGATGCGGGCGCTGGCCGAGAGCGACGGCCCCACGGCGGCCCTGCTGCGGCAGGAAGCGGTAGACCACGCAATGGAGGGCTTCGAGCCGCAACCGGACAGTGCTGAGGACCCGGACAAGTGGCAGGAGAAGCTCGACCGCACCCAGAAGGGAGCTATCGCCTGCACCATCCAGAACGCATGGGTGATCTTGGAGAATGACCCCGCTTTGAAAGGGCGCATCTGGTCGGACACCTTCTCGGAGCGGCTGCGCTGCAAAGGCCCCTTCCCGTGGAGCGACAAGACGCAGGAGCGGGACTGGAGCGACGAGGACGATGCGGGCGTGCGCTGGTATCTGGAGACCATCTACCACTTCAGCGGAGTCAACAAGGCCGCCGATGCGGTGGCACTGACCGGTGGTCGCCACGCAAAAGACCCGGTGCGGGAGTATCTGACCGGGCTCGTGTGGGACGGCACCGAACGGCTGGATATGCTGTTCATCGACTATCTGGGCGCAGAGGACAACAGCTACACCAGAGCGGTGACAAGGAAGATGTTCGTGGCAGCGGTAGCCCGATGCTTCCGTCCGGGGTGCAAGTTCGACCAGATCTGCATCCTCAGCGGTAAACAGGGCATCGGCAAAAGCCTGCTGCTCTCCCGCATGGGCATGGACTGGTTCAACGACAGCATCACCAGCTTTGACGGCAAGGAAGCCCGCGAGAATCTGCGGGGCGTCTGGATCGTAGAGCTGGGCGAAATGACCGCGTTCAGCCGCTCGGAGAGCGAAGCAGCCAAGCAGTTCCTGAGCCAGACCGAGGACAGATACCGCGCCGCTTATGGCCGCAGAACGGTGCAGTACCCCCGCCGGTGCGTGTTCTTCGGCACCTCCAACAGCGCCGATTTTCTCCGCGATGCCACCGGAAACCGCCGTTACTGGCCCATAGATTGCAGTTTTGAGCGCCGGACAAAGGTAGTTCACGATGATCTGACCCCCGCAGAGGTGGGGCAACTGTGGGCTGAAGCCGTGGCAAGATTCAAGTCCGGGGAGGAACTGATCCTCCGGGACGAACTGCAAAAAGCCGCACTGGCCGAGCAGCAGGCGCACACCGAGCGCGACCCATGGGAGGGCAGCATCGCCGATTTTCTGGACAAGACAGTCCCGCTGGACTGGGGCAAGCGCAGCATCGACGAACGCATCTGCTGGCTGGAAAACGGCCCTTCCGATGTGGAGACTCCCACCCAGAAACGCATGACAATTTGTGCCAACGAGGTCTGGCGGGAGTGCATCGACCGCACCGGCAGAGACCCCGACCGGGTGCAGACCAAGCGGATCAACGCTATCCTGAACAGTCTCCCGGGGTGGGTGCCGGGCAAGTATCCACAGCGGTGCGGGGTGTACGGGATGCAGCGCATCTGGCGCAGAAAACCGGAGTAACTACCAGCCCGAAAACCAACATACAAAGCCTGCCGAAACCGGCTCGGTGAACATACAGAACATACGAACAGGGTCGGCATACAAAACATACAAAGATTTTCGAGAACTTCAAGAAACCCGAAGAAAACAAGTACCCCCAAAAAGCACCGAACATACAGAACATACAAGCAACATACAAAGACCGCGAGCGTTTGTATGCTCGAAAAAGCGAGTGCTGATGCGGGTTTTCAGGCTAAAACATACAAAACATACAATCTTTTTCTTCTTTAAGTGAAAAACAGAAGGATTTAAGATACACGCGCGTATACGCGAGAGCCTTATATTCTTCACGCGAGGGTTTTATAGAGAAGCCGTATGTTTTGTATGTTTCGTATGTTTTGCCCAGAGCAGAGAGGAGTAACTATTATGACCAACAAACCACTGGAAAAGAGCATCGAGAACGTTCTCCGGCAGGCGGTGGAGGACGAAGGTGGGCTGTGCCTGAAATGGACCTGCCCCGGGCACAGGGGTGTGCCAGACCGCATGGTCATCTTCCCCGGCGGCATCATCGCCTTTGTGGAGCTCAAGCGCCCCGGGGCAAAGGTCAAGGCGGGCGGGCTGCAGAACTGGTGGCGGCAGCGGCTGGCGGAGTTCGGATTTCCCTGCTACGAGATCAGCCGCAAATATCAGGCCGTGGCTCTGGCCAAGCGGCTGAGCATGGGAAGTCAGATGCGGCAGTTGAACGCAGAGGATGCCATACAGCTTCAGTCCGATGCGTCCGTCGACTGGGCCGATGACTGGGATGATGTCTGGTGGGACGATCCGTTTGAAGATCAAGATTGCCTTGACTGACGCGCTGCCCTAAAAGAAACGGAGGTCAAAACCGCAATGCAGCAATTTCACCCGCACCCATATCAGCAGGCAGGCATCGACGCCATTCTGGAAAAGCCCAGCGTTGCGCTCTGGATGGAAATGGGACTGGGCAAGACGGTGGTCACCCTGACCGCCATCGACCAGCTGATCTACGACCGACTGGAGATCAGCCGCGTCCTGATCGTAGCCCCGAAGAAGGTCGCAGAAGCCACATGGCAAGACGAAGCGCAGAAGTGGGAGCACCTGCAGCAGCTGCGCATTTCCACCGTGCTGGGCACAGCGAAGCAGCGTCTGACCGCGCTGGACGCACCGGCAGATATTTACATCATCAACCGGGAAAACATCCCGTGGCTGGTCAAGACCCTTGGGCGGCGCTGGAACTTCGACATGGTAGTTCTGGACGAAGCGTCCAGCTTCAAGAATCACGCCGCCCAGCGCTTCAAAGCCCTCAAGGCGGTGCGTCCCCGCATCCACAAGGTTGTCGAGCTCACCGGCACACCACGCCCCAACAGCCTGCTGGACCTCTGGGCGCAAATCTATCTGCTGGATCAGGGCGAGCGGCTGGGGCGGTACATCACCCACTATCGACAAACCTACTTCTGGCCTACCGAGTTCAGCTACGAGCCCAAGGACGGAGCAGCTGAAGCCGTGCAGCAGGCCATTCAGGACATTGTGGTTAGCTTCAAAGCCGCCGACCACCTGACCCTGCCGGAGAAGATCATCGATGACATCCCGGTGGTATTGGACAAGCCCGCAAAGACTGCCTACAAGAAGCTGGAGCGGGACTACCTGCTGGAGGTGGACGGCGAAGCCATCACCGCACAGCAGGCGGCGTCCCTCACCGGCAAGCTGCTTCAGCTGTGCAACGGCAGCCTGTACGACGAGGACGGCACCGTGCACCAGCTGCATCGGTGCAAGCTGGACGCGTTCGAAGAGCTCCTCGAAGCGCTGGACGGCCAGAGAGCCCTCGTGTTTTACAATTTCCGTTTTGACGAGGAGCAGCTCACCCAGCTGCTGAAAACCCGCCACAGCGCCCTCAGATTCGCCGTGCTGCGCACTGGGCAGGACGCCGCCGACTGGAACGCCGGGAAGCTGGACATTTTGCTGGCGCAGCCCGCCAGCTGTGCCTACGGGCTGAATCTCCAGCAGGGCGGTCACCACCTGATCTGGTACAGCTTGCCCTGGAGTCTGGAGTTATACGCGCAGGGAGAAGCCCGGCTCTACCGGCAGGGACAGACCCAGAGCGTCATCGTCCACCGGCTGATCGTCAAAGGCGGCGCGGACGAAATGGTGGTCAGGGCGCTGAGCCGCAAGGACACCGACCAGAACAGCCTGATGCAGGCGGTAAAGACCCGCATCCGGGCAGCGCAGGAAGATAACACCGACTAAGACCAGCAGCAAAAGCTGGTATCACCCAAAACAGAAGGGAGAAATCAAGTGAGCATCCGAGCATTCCGCCGTCTCTCCCGTGCCGAGCGACGCGGCTTCATCCAAACCATCAAAGACCCGCTGACCCGCCGGGTCTTTGAGATCGTATTTCTGGGTCCGGGCAAGGTCAGCTGGCGCAAGGCGGCGCTGCTTTACGGCGGCGGCATTTCCCCGGAGACCCTGCGGGTCTGGGTCTGGAAAGAGCTGCACCGGGCTGAGAGCCCCACAGCGGCGCTGTGAGCACCAATACCGCACCGGCAGCAAGTTTCCACGCCGGAGCAGCAAACGCCGCACACAGAGCCCCGCAGCCGCCCGCTGTGCAATTCATAACGTTTTGACCCCAAAACCCATGCTATGCTTTCCGAGATAACAACTACGGGGGCAGAGTATGGGTTTTTCGAATGAGCGCATGAGGACAGGACAGCTGGTCAACTGGTTTCTGCTGGACGGCCTGGAGCTGACCCCGGCGGGCAACCCCGTCACCAAACCGCTGCCGCTGCCCTTCGGCGTAGACCACCTCATCGGATTCAACGAGCTGCTGACCTGCAAGCACCCGGAGAATGCAGGCGTGCACTTCTTCCTCGATGACTACCAGTTCGAGCGATTCTGGCGGCAGCCGGAGCGCTACCTCAACGCCCTGTCCCGGTTCCCGCTGGTGCTAGGGCCGGACTTCTCGCTTTACACCGACTTCCCTGCCCCGCTCCAGCGCTGGAATCACTACCGGAACCAGCTGCTGACAGCATGGCTCCAGCAGCACGGAGTGCACGCCATCCCGGCAGCCAGCTGGTCGGACGAGGACAGCTTCCGCTGGTGTTTTGATGGCATCAGCCCCGGCGGAGCCGTAGCCGTAAGCACGGTGGGCTGTCTTGTCCACAAGGACGCACAGGAGGGGCTGGCACAAGGGCTGGATGAACTGATCCGACGGACCCACCCAGCCGAACTGCTGGTCTATGGCAAGCTGCCGCAGCAGGCAGCGGCGCTCCTGCGCAGCAATGGTATTCCGTGGCAGGCATTCCCGCATAGCATGGCGGCTCGCGTCAGAGCCAGAGAGGAGACGCTGTAATGGGCGGCAGAGGAAGCAGTATGAAAGGTTCCCAAGGCATGGGAGGTGGCGCAGTAGCGCCCGCAGCAGCCGCACAGGCGATGCCCGCGATTCAAGCAGCATCGGCAGCTCAGGCAGTGCCCCAGCAGCAGGCAGGCCCTCCCACCGGAGCGAACGGCTTCGGTCACCTGACCCCGCAGCAGGTCTCCGCGCTGGAGAACGCAGCGCAGCAGCAGATGATGCGTGACCCAAAGCTGGCAGCAGGCGTGACCGACTACATCAACCCGGTCATGCAGGGCAACGGCAAGGCGCTGAGCCAGAACGCCAACTGGGCTGCGGCTACCGGTCAGCCCCTGACCAAGCGGCAGCAGCAGATGCTGGACGCGGTGGACAAGCTGGCCAAGCCCATCGGACAGGAGACCACCCTGTACCGTGCAGACCATCCGGACTTTCTGGAGCGCAACTGCGGTCTGCCTGCGAACTACAGCAGCATGAGCGACGCACAGATCCGCAAAACACTGGTGGGCAAGATCTGGACAAGCACCAGTCTGGAATCCACCGCCTACGACAGCCGGAACAACCCCTTCTGGCCGCAGCCGAACGGACGCGGCACAGGCACGCATGGTCAGGGCGGCATCCGCTCAGGCAACCGCGAAATCCTGATCCGGTATCACACGGCCAAGAGTACCCGCGCTGCCTTTATCCAGCCCAGCCAATCCGAAGCGGTTCTGGCGGTGGGTACCCATCACAAGATCACCGGCGTGCGCAGCACCCGGCTCGGCCCATCCAAAACCCACCTTTCCGGCAAGAAGGTTCTTGAGCTGGAAATCGAAGTGTGGTAAAATCAATCTGGAGGTATTTCACTATGGCATCTTCGACAAAGAAACAGACCCAGACCGGCGGCTTCATTCAGCGTGATACCCCGCCTGTTTCGGAGGGTCCGATCCACTTCGGCGCAAACATGACGGACGCTGACGGAACCGTTCTGACCGACAGCAAAGGCAACTGGATCGGCCCCATTTCCCGGCTGGCTCCGGAGTACCGCAAGTATGCGAAGAAGCCCGCCAGCAAGAAGAAAACCACCAAGGCGAAACCCAAGAAAAAGTAAGTCGTAACGTTTTGCGCCTGCTTTCCGTGTTACCCTTGACCGAGAAATTCACGGCCAAGGGAGGACTCACATGGGCGGCAGAGGTGGAAGTATGGGCGGCAGCCACGGCATGGGTGGAGGTGGCAGCGCAGGCGGGGCGGCAAAAGCCGCCGCACCGGCAGCACCCCAGACCCGGGAGCAGCAGCTGCTGGCACAGATCAAGGGCAACCCTGCAGCCCTGATGCAGATGAGCGATCAGGATGCGCTGGATACGGTCAAAGCGATTGCTGCACAGCCTATCGCAGCCGACCGTACCCAAAACGACACCTTCTGCCAGCGCTGGCTCAATGCCACCGGTCTGGCGAACGAGAAGCCCGACGTTCTGGATGATGTGGCCTTTGGCAAAGCCCGTCGTAAAGCAGGTGCAGATAAACTGTACCACAGTGACGTACCCTATGACGGCGACGCAGCAACGGCAGTAAAAACACTGCGACAGCTGCAAACTGGTGACACGGCGTTTGCATCTTTTGGCACCCACGGAAGTGGCACATACCTTGATACCGACGCGGCGGGCAATGCCCGCAATTACGCAGGCTACAACGGTTCGCAGGTCAAGATGTTCCTGAACAAAAACGCAAAGATCGCAACTTTTTCCGACTTGTTTCAGGCGCAGTCAGACTTCCAGAACAAGCATCCTAAAACCTATAAATACCTCATCAGCAATCACACTGGTACCAAGTGGGGTGCCAGCGAATTAAAAACGATCTGGCTGACCAGTTCGGGGTATAATGCCTATGACACCGGTCGCTACAAAGTGGCATATAGTCGCAAAGCCCTGACGATCTGCAAGACGATCAAGGGCAGACAGCAGATTACCCCGAATTGGTAAAGGAGTTTTACATGACTGAAAAAGAAATGATGCAACGCCGTTCTTCGGATGAAGCCCTGGCACTGATTGACCGCCGCGAAGCTGAACTTCGCAAGAAGGCCAAGACCCCCGGCGAACTCCGGGACTGCCGTTCCATGGCAGCCATGGAGTGGGATGCCCACATCGGATACATCGACAAGCGCGATCTCCCCGAGGGCTGGAAAGACCCCTATGCCAAGCTGGAAAAGGCGCTCAAAGCCGCCAAGGCCAAGCCCAAGACCACCAAGGCGAAGCCCAAAAAGTAACTCATAACGTTTTTACCCTAGGCTCTCTGGTACAATTGCCAGAGAGCCTATTTTATTTGCCCGGAGGGATTGCATGGAGCGTGTGAAACACCAAATCGAGTACAAACGGCTGGACGAGATCCGCCCCTATGACAACAACCCCCGGCGCAATGATGAAGCCGCAAAAGCCGTGGCCAACAGCATCCGGGAGTTCGGCTTCCAGTCCCCCATCATCGTGGACAGGGACGGCGTGATCATCGCCGGGCACACCCGGTACAAGGCCGCCCGGCGGCTGAAACTGCAGGAGGTGCCGGTCATCGTGGCGGCAGAGCTGGACCCGGAGAAGGTCAAGGCGCTGCGCATTGCAGACAACTCCACCGGCGAGGTGGCACAGTGGGACTTGCAGCTTCTGGTGCAGGAGCTGACAGGCATTGACTACGACATGGCCGACTTTGGTCTGAATCTCCAGATCAAGATCGACGAGGAGGTCAAGGAGGACGACTTCACCGCAGAGCCCCCGGAGCAGCCCATCACCCAGCGGGGAGACCTCTGGCTGCTGGGCGATCACCGGGTCATGTGCGGCGACAGCACCAGCCCGCAGGACGTGGAGCAGCTGATGGACGGCCAGCTGGCTGATCTGCTGCTCACCGACCCGCCCTACAACGTGAACTATCAGGGCTCGAACGGCAAGAAGATCGAGAACGACAACATGGCAGAAAGCCAGTTCCGGCAGTTCCTGCTTCAGGCATACTGCCGGGCTTTCGATGCCTGCCGCACCGGGGCCAGCGCGTACATTTTCCACGCAGACACGGAGGGCGAAGCATTCCGGGCAATGTTCCGGGAAGCAGGCTGGGGGCTGCATGGGTGTCTGGTCTGGGTCAAGAACAGCCTTGTTCTCGGCCACAGCGACTACCAGTGGCAGCACGAGCCCTGCTTGTATGGCTGGAAGCCCGGCGCAAACCATTACTTCATCAACGACCGCAGCCAGACCACTGTCATCGATGACGCCAAACCCGAGGATCTGCGCAAGATGAAGAAGGACGAGCTGCTGGAGTGGGCGGTCAAGGCGCAGGAGCTGCTGACCCAGAAGCCCAGCAGCGTCATCCGCTGCGATAAGCCGCCCCGCAATGCAGAGCACCCCACCATGAAGCCGGTGGTGCTCTGCGGCAGGCTGATCAAAAACAGCTCCCTGCCCGGGCAGACCGTGCTGGATCTGTTCGGCGGCAGCGGCTCTACGCTGATTGCCTGCGAACAGCTGAGCCGGAAGTGCTACACCATGGAGTACGACCCGCGCTATGTGGACGTGATCGTCAAACGCTGGGAGGACTTCACCGGTGAAAAGGCCGTCCGCCTGAAATAACCATTCCCCGCCGGGGTGGGTCTCACTACTCCTTTCCTGCCCCGGCTTTTATCTTAGCCAAAACGGCACGCACTCGGGTCATCCTCCGCCCGCAGGGTTCCTCCAGAGTGGAACCAGTGCGTGCCGTTTTCTTATACCGGAGGTGAAACCTTGGCGCGAGAATCTCAAATCAGCAAATGGAACAGCCCCAGCGGCCTGCTGCGTTTGCAGCGGCTGGCCATGCACGGCCTGACGCAGGCAGAAATCTGCGAGCAGATCGGCGTACCGACCCGCACTTTCCGGCGCTGGTGCACCCAAGACCCACTGATCGCCAACGCAGTCAGCGTGGGAGCAGAAGCCGCGCTGGCCAGCGTGGAGAATGCCCTGTTCAAGAAAGCCCAAAGCGGCGATCTTGGCGCGATGTGCTTCTACCTGAAAAACCGTGACCCGGAGCACTGGTCAGAACACCCGGAGCTGCGCGGATACGACGGAAAGGTGGTGTTTGTGGATGACATACCAAAGACGGAGACCCCCAAATCTTCTCAAGCAGCAGCTGCGACTGAGCAGCCTGATCATCCCTGAGTATTACGCCGCACACACGGCCATCTGGTCTGGGGAGTATAACGAGTATCTGGGCGATGGCGGGCGTGGCTCGCTCAAGTCCACCTTTGCAGCCACCGAGGTGGTGCTGCTTATTATGCGGGTGCCGAACATCCACGCTGTCGTCCTGCGCAAGGTCGGCAACACCATCGCCACCAGCGTCTGGCCGGAGTACAACCGTGTCATTGACCGCATGGGCATCCGGCACCTGTGGAAGCAGACTAAAAAGCCGTACACCCTGACATACATTCCCACCGGGCAGACCATCCAGTTCTATGGTCTGGATGACCCCGGCAAGCTGAAATCCATCGCCGTGCCGTTTGGTTACTTCGGTGTGATGCACTTTGAAGAGTTCGACCAGTACGATGGACCGGAGGAGATCCGAAACGTGGAGCAGTCCGTGTTCCGTGGCGGTCCTTTCAGCTTTTCCTTTAAGACCTTCAACTCCCCCGCCATGGCGCGGCACTGGGTCAACCGGTACAAGCGGGAGCCGAAGCCCAAGCAGTTCCGGCACCACACCACCTACCTGACCACCCCGCCGGAATGGCTGGGTCCCCGCTTCTTTGACGACGCAGAGACCCTGAAGCAGCGAGACCCGGTAGCCTACGCCCATGAGTATCTGGGCGAAGTGGTAGGCTGCGGCACTGCGGTATTTGAGAATCTGGAACTGCGCCCCATCACCAGTGAAGAGATCGCCGGGTTTGACCGGCGTTACTATGGGCTGGACTTCGGCTGGTACCCAGACCCGAACCACTTCGGCGGCATGGCTTACCTGCACGCGCAAAAGACCCTATACATCTTCGAGGAGCACCGCGCCCAAAAGGAAACTGATGCCCAGCTGGCAGAAGCACTGAAACGGCATCTGAACGAAGAGATCATCGCAGACAGCGCGGGGAACCGTTCAATCGCTACACTGCGGGATCTGGGCTTCTACCGACTGCGGGGCTGCCGGAAGTACGCCGCTCACGGCGGCACCTCCGTCACCGACGGCATGAAGTGGCTGCAAAGCCGTGCAAAGATCGTTATAGACCCCCAGCGCTGCCCTTGGACAGCCCGGGAGTTTTCTGAGTATGAATATGCCATCGACAAAAAGACCGGCGAGGTGATGCCCGGGTATGTCGATGCCGCAAACCACAGCATCGACATGACCAGATACGCCATGGAGGATGTCTGGCAAAAGAGAGGTGTACAGAACGCATGATAAACCACGCAGATATCGAAAATATCATCGGCTGCAAGACCCTCGTCACCGACCGGATGCAGCGCGCCATAGAAGAGTGGTACGATGCAGCCATCGAAGGTCTGCCGCTGGACAAAAACCCGGAGACACTGACGCTCGATCTGCCCGCCCTGATCTGTGCCGAGCTGGCGCGTCTGACCACGCTGGAACTGGAGGTCACGGTGGAGGGCAGCGCCCGGGCAGACTGGATCAGCGCCCAGCTACAGCGGGTCATCTCGCCCCGCAGACGGCGCATCTTCACGGTGGCGCTGGCGCTGGGCAGCGGCATCTGGAAGCCTTACCAGAGCGGCAGCAAGCTGGGGGTCACCTTCTGCAATGCATCCCGGTATTTCCCCGTATCCCACGACGTAGAGGGCAACCTGACCGAGGGCGTGTTCATCGACACCATTCAGGATGACGAGAACTACTATCACCGGCTGGAGTGGATGCACGTTCTGGAGCGTCGACAGGACCTGCGGGATGCTGAACTGGAGCAGCTGGAGGACTACGACCTCGCAGCACCTACACAGTTTCCCTGCATCAAGGTGGTAAACCTCGTCTTCCGCAGCGCAACACAGGACAGTCTGGGCAGCCCGGAGGATCTGAGCATCCGCCCGGAGTGGGACGAGATCCAGCCTGTCGCATATCTGACCGGGCTGGAAAAGCTCCCGGTCGGCTACTTTGTGACCCCCATCGTTAACAGCATTGAGCCAGACAGCGAACTGGGCGCGGCCATGTTCGAGCCTGCCCGGAAGCAGATCATCGATGCAGACGAGCAGTACACCCGGCTGGACTGGGAGTACGAGGGCGGCGAATTGGCCGTGGATACAGATGAGAAGTTTCTCAAGCCCAGTGCCGCCGGGCAGCAGCTGTCCAAGGCTGAAGCGCTGCGGCAATACGGCGTTCCGCCCGAAGCTATCGACAGCACCGCACCACACCACCGGGAGCGGCTGTTCCATGGCATCAACGTCAACACCGGCATCGTGGACGGTCAGCCTTTCTATCATGTGTACGCGCCCGCACTGCGAGACGGCAGCTATCTGTCCGGTCTGAACCAGTATCTGCGCAACGTAGAGAGCCATGCCGGGCTGAGTTTCGGCGTTCTGTCGCAGGTGGCAGACGTAGAAAAGACTGCCACCGAGATCGTAAACAGCAAGCAGAAGCTGTACGCCACTGTTTCCGACCTTCAGGCAGCGCTGGAGGACGCCCTGCGCGGGTTGATCGACGCCCTGAACTATTGGGCAGACCATGTGCAGGACGCACCCGGCAGGGGCAGCGTGAGCGTTGCGTTCAAGTGGGACGACAGCATCATTCTTGACCGCCTGACCGAGATGTCCCAGTGGCAGCAGGAGGTCGGGCTGGGTCTGCGCAGCAAGGCAGAGTACCGCCAGCACTTCTTTGGCGAGGATGAAAAGACCGCTACACTGGCGGTGCAGGCCATCCAGCGGGAGAACGGCGCTGTGGACATCCTGAAGGGAGTGATCGACAATGGCGACGGCTAAGGCGCTCCAAGCAGAACGCATGAACAAGGCCGCTGACCGGCTGGACTGGCTGATGGCGAACGCCCGCGTCCTGCGCAGCCCGGCACTATGGGAAAAGTACCACGAAGCGGTGCGCATGGCCGGGCTTCTGGGCTTCACGGTGACCCAGACAGGCGGCAAGCATGAGGTGCGCCCATGCTGACCCCGGACGAGGTCAACGGCTACGCCGGACTGATGGCCGCTCCATGGGACGAGCTGGAGGAGCGCATCCTGCGGGACATGGTGCGCCGGATCATCAAAGCGGGCGGCATCACCTCCACCGCAGAGTGGCAGAGCTTCCGTGCGCAGGCGCTGGGCGCAAGCCGGGCATACCTGCTGCGGCAGATGCAGGTCATCGTGCAGGAGCTGAGCCCGCAGGAAGCTGTTGTATTTGCCCATGCAATGAAGCAGGCATACACCAAGGACGCAGCCGATGCAGCCGCAGCAGGCCGCGCTTTGCAGCCCTTGGGCGAGAACGAAGAAGCACAGCAGCTGTTGGAAAGCGGCTACCGACGCACCATGAACACCCTGTACAACCTGACCCAGACCCGCGCTGTGATGGGCAACCAGAACATGGTGGAGACCACCCAGCGGCAGCTGGCCTATTATCTGGATATGGCGTACATGGATGCAGCCAGCGGTGCCTTCAGCTCCGACGCCGCCGCCCGCCGGGCGCTCAACGAACTGGCAGCCAAGGGCGTGGGGGCTATCACCTACCCCAGCGGGCATACCGATACGCTGGACGTGGTGGTCCTGCGCGCCACGCGGACAGGCATCAACCAGACCGCCGGAGAGATCACCCGGTTTAATGCAGACCGGCTGGAGTGCGACCTGATGGAACTGGACGCCCATGTGGGTGCGCGCACCGGAGATGGCGGACAAAACCTGACCAACCACAGCTGGTGGCAGGGACAGATTGTCAGCCGCAGCGGGCAGCACGGGTACCTGTCCCTGAGCGACATCGGCTACGGCGATGTGCGCGGCTTTATGGGTGCTAACTGCGCCCACAACTGGAGTATGTACTGGGAGGGCGCCAGCAAACGCAGCTACACTGCCGACCGGCTGGCTGCTATCAATGCTGCGACTGTCACCTATAACGGCAAAGATCTGGGACGATACAAAGCCACCCAGATGCAGCGTGCGCAGGAGCGCCGGATACGCGCCGACAAGCGGGCTTTTCTGGTGGCAAAGGAAAGTGGCCAAAAGGATGCCGAAAAGGCCGCAGCGGCAAAGCTGGCGACCTCCCGCGCAAAGATGAAGGACTTCCTCCACCAGACCGGGCTGCATCAGTACCAGCTGCGGGAGAGCGTGCCCGGCTTTGGACGCAGTGAAGCAGCCAGCGCAGCAGCACAAGCGAGAAAATGAGCCGTGCTGGACTTCCTGAATGGGCTGTGCTATAATTCAGGCCAGAATAAAGGAGGTTTCATCTATGAAAATCAAGAACTTTGTCCGGGCGGGTATTGTCCTGCTCGCGCTGGCATTCAGCTTGACGGCCTGCGGCGGCAGCGCTTCCAGCACTGCAAGCAGCGTAGCATCCAGTGCCCCAGTCAGTTCTGTAAGCGAGAGCGTTACACCGGAGACGGACTCTACCAGCGCAGAGTCCTCGCCCTTGGATGGTGTCAATTTCAGCGTGACTAAAGTTCGGAATGATGCCACTGGAAACTGGCGTATCTCCTGCATCGCCGAGAATCTCGACATGAGCGAGTATGCCTTGGACTACTACAAACAGTATTTCACGGGTGACAGCGAGATTCACTTCATCGTCAATTTCAACTACAACACCACCACAAAAATCATGGTGATGGGCGGTGATCTGGACGTGACCGTTCAGGAGTACGTAGCCAAGGAAGAGCACGACGCAAAGGTGCTGGGCAGCGGAACTGTACTGGCCGAATATTTTGTAAACATCGAAACTGGCGAGATCGAGAAGGTCCGGTAAACATACAGCGAAAACGCCCTGAAGGAATACACCTTCAGGGCGTTTTTTTTTTATTGAGTAATTCAATTGAAGTGCTCCAGCAGTTCATCCACAAAAGCCTTTGCCGCCGGGGTCAGTGGGCGGGTGCACCAGCCACGGTCAAAGCAGGCAACCTCCTGCCAGTAGCGAACCTCACCGGGAGGTAGCTCAGCGATCCAGAGCTTTGAGACCCTGCCACCGTTAATACCGAACTGGCTGCCAGTTGCGTAAACCTTGGCTTCCCACCGGAACACGTGCCCGTTTCGCTCGGTCTGGCCTTCATGCCAGAGCTGACCGCCCATCTCTGCACGGAATCCACGCATCACTGATCACCCCCGCCGTAGTCCACCACATAGCCGTTGTACACGAAGTTCTCTGCCGCCATGGCAGCGTCGAGGATCCGGTTTGCATACTCGGCAGCTTCCGCCGGGCTCTTGATCCCGAGAGAGCCCCACTGGACTCCCAGCTTCACCGGTGTGCCCTGCCGGGCAAAGTTGGTGTTGAAAATCCGAATGCAGTCCCACTCAGTGAACTGCGCCTGAAGCGCACCCAGCGCCTCGTTGTACACCTTCCAGTTGACCGTCTTCATAGATTACCCCTCCTCAATTTGCCTTAATCAGAATGCCCTTGTCCAATGCGAACCACACACCATCGTCCTTCTGCACGGTCTTGCAGCCCTGTGCCCGGAGCAGCTCCCGCATCTTCGACAGCTGGTGCTCAGTGCACTGCATCCAGAAGAACTCGGCATAGTTAAACCACTCGTTGCTCTGGATGTTCACAGTGCGGGCATTCTCAAAAATGCGGTTGAAGGTGCTGGTTTTCATGATTTTGTCCTCCTTTTTGATTACACATCAAAGCTGACCGAATGATATGCGAACCAGTGCCCACAGCGGCGGTGCAGCTTGTACCAGTTTGTGAAACGCTGACCGGAACAGTCATAGGGTGTGGGGCGAAACTCATAGTAGCGATTTGCCTGGAACCACTCGGCGGCATCGTCCTCATTGACCTTGTCCAGCTCGTCCGGGAGCCGCACCAGCTCAATGTAGCCATTAATGCCGTGCTCTTCGATAATGCGGCTGTCAGGTGCCGGGCGGTGGGTGAACTCCCGGATTTCGCGCTTGACATCGGCGATGTGCCTGTCCCGGCGAGCTACGTTCTCCACCGGAACAGTGACTTCTCTCAGGGTACGAACGAAACTGTAGGCTGCCCGCAGGCTTGCCCTATCATTGATATTGAACACGATCACCATTCCCCCTTCATGGCTGCCTGGGCGATTGCCCGCTCTTCCTTCTCCTGATCCAGCGCCTGTGCAAAAGCATCCAGCGCGCTGGCCCTCGTGATCGGACCGAACTCCTTCACAAAGTAGGCGAAGGTGCGCTCGTCCCAGCATTCGACATAGCCATCGCCGCCCTTATCGTAGTTCTCGCGGGCCAGCTTCATGAACTGGTCGTAGGTCAATGCACGTTCTTTCATGGTTCAGTCCTCCTTGTTCGTGTACTCGTCGGTGTCACGGCTGGATTCGCCCATCAGAAACACCCGGTGCTTGCCCTTGGCATCCCGTACCCAGTCGCCACCAAGAGCGGTGAGGGCGAAGATCATCCCTTGGTACTGACCCTCGGCGCACAGCCGGGTCGGCTCCGGCAGGTCCTCCCGGTGCATGACGCACCACTGAGAGTCCATATTGAACGCCAGCGTCCCCAGATGGCCGCGCAGTTCCTTCTTCTTCATGGTTTAGTCCTCCTTAGTTGCCAGCGTAGGCCAGAATGCCTACGAAGTTATCCTGATCGACCATACGGAGTGCGAAGCGCTCCAGCGCCGCCTGGGTTTTGAACACCCGACGCTTAGTCACGATCTTGTCGTGGCTGCCGACCACCTGATACCCAATCTCCAATTTAACCATTTTTCGTTTTCCTCCGTTATTTTTTATCCCGGGACTCTTCCGGTAGCCGTATATTACCTCTGCGTAGAAACAAAGTCAAGTTGTTTTTGATTTGTTTTTCAATTTCTTTTAGTTGTTGACTTTTGCCCCGGCAAGTCGTATCCTTGTGGCAGAAAGGAGCGATTTAAAATGACCACATCCTCAAGGATCAAAGCCCTGTTAGAGCTGACCAGCACCGAACAGACAGCCTTCGCCGCAGCGTTCGGCATGACCACCCCGCAGGCCATGAATAACAAGCTGCGGCGGGACAGCTGGTCGGCAAAAGACCTCGCCAAAGCCGCCACGATCTGCGGTGCGCAGCTGGCATTCCTTCTGCCGGACGGCTCCCGGCTCATCATCAGCCCGGAAGAGGAATAACCGCTACACGGCAAAGAAGCCCCGCCCCACGGAGAACGAGCCTCCCGGGGCGGGGCTTCTTTTGCAGCATACGAAAGCAACAAAAATTTAGTTGATTGCAACATTTATCAACATACAAACCCGTCTCGGTTTGTATGCAGCCAAAAACCTAGGCGTGATGCGGCTTTTTGCCACCTAACATACAGAACATACGAAATCTCTTATAAAGACCCTGAACAGAAGAAAATAAGAATACACGCGTATAGGAATAGCCTTATACCCTTCGCGTGAGGGATTTATAGGGTTTTCGTATGCTTTGTATGCTCGGAAATTCATAACGTTTTTTGCCCGAAGGCTGTGGTACGATAACACACAGATCACACCACGCACCCGGTGTCAGAGAGGTGCAGGGCCACGCGCACGGCAGCGCGTCAACAATGCTGTAGGCCCACCGGGAGGTAACACAATGAAACGTGAGGATTTGAGAGCCATCGAGGGTCTGACCGAAGAGCAGATCAACGAGATCATGCGCCTGCATGGTCAGGATGCAGCCGCTCATCAGGCCACTGTACAGGGTCTGCAGGCGCAGCTGACCACCGCACAGCAGGGTCTGGCAGCCTTTGAGGGCGTAGATGTCAACGATCTGCGCAGTCAGATCAGTGACCTGACGAACCAGCTGACGCAGCAGGCTGCGGAGTTTGCCTTCACCGGCGTGCTCCGCGCTGCTGCCCACGAAGCGGGCGCACTGGACGAAGAGGATGCTATCACGCTGCTGCCGAACAGAGCTACACTGCGCGACAGCAAGAATCAGGCTGAGGATGTCAAAAACGCCTTCGCCGCACTCAAAACCCACAAGCCGTATCTTTTCCAGCAGGGCTCCCCCGCCCCGCAGGATGACGGCACAGACCCGCAGCCGGGCAACGAACCGCACGACAACCCCATCATCGTCCCGAAGCCCCGCAGTCAGGGCGGCAGTGCACAGCCGTCCCTGCAGGAGTTTCTCCAGATGAGCGGCGCAGAGCGCATGGCACTGCGTACCCGCAACCCGGCACTTTTCCAGCAGCTCTCGGCGCAGATCCGGGCTGCACGACACTAACGAGGTAACAATTCTATGGCCATTACCGGTACTTTTGGCGGCTTCCCGTTTGACCCCGAGGTCTATCAGGGCTTTGTGGATCAGGAAGCCACTTTCTCCGATTCCATCCTCGCCTCCGGCATTCTGGCAACCGACCAGAGCCTGGCCGCTTCGCTGGACAACGGCGGCGTGATGGGTACCATTCGTTTTTATAACCCGCTGGATCCTGACACCGATGCTCCGCTGGTGCGTGACGGCGTGACCGACAACGTCCCCACCGAGATCGCAGGCGGTAAGCAGTCTTGGATCCGTATTGACCGCATGAAGGCTTGGAAGGCGCTCGAGCTGACCCGCGAGCTGACCTCTGCCGATCCCATGGCAGCTGTGGCACGCAACACTGGCCGCTACTGGCGTATGTATAAGCAGGGTCTGCTGGTCAAGCTGGTCAACGCCGTTCTGGGCGTTTCCGGTCTGGAGAATCACGTTCTGACGGTCAAGAGCGGCGGCGTTACCGCCAACCAGCTGATCGACGTGCAGCAGGCAGCACTGGGCGATATGTCCGGCAAGTTCGGCCTGCTGGTAGTCCACTCCAAAATCATGGCCGAGTACAAGAAGATGGGCTTGCTGAACTACAACAAGTACACCATCACCAACGTGCTCCAGAAGGAAGTCAGCCTGCCCACTATCAACGGTCTGGTGGTCATCGAGAATGACCGTGGCACCGATGACGGCACCAACTACAACAGCTTCCTGCTGGGTCAGGGCTCCGTGCTGACCGCAAATCCCAAGGTCATCACCCCAGACTCCACCGAGTACGATGCAGCCAAGGCAGGCGGCACCGATATCCTGTACAACAACCGCTCCTTCATCCTGCACCCCAACGGCATCTCTTTTGATGCTGACAGCATCCAGAAGGAGACCCCCACGGACGAGGAGTTCACCAATGCTGCCAACTGGAAGCTGAAGTTTGACCATAAGAATGTCCGTATGGGTAAGATCAGCATCCCCAAGGCCAACTTTGCCGAGGGCTAAACCATGGACAACTGGCTGACCCACGCAGAATATGCCAGCCGATACCCCGAGGATGCGCTGTCCGAGACCAGCTTCCCACAGCTTGCCGGTGACGCTGCGCTGTTCATTCTCAGCGCGACCCGCTGGACTGCCGTTCTGGCCGACACCGAGGAGCAGACCGGCACGCTCCGGGAGTGTCAGGCAAGGCTGGTGCATCTGGCCGCCGGGCTTGGCACGGACTGGGACGGTGTAACAAGCGTGAGCAACCACGGTTACACCGAAAGCTATGCAACCGGGATGGACAAGCAGGCGTATCTGGGTGCACAGCAGCTGCGGATCGTAGAGCAGACCCTCTCCGCCCCCGCCACCCGCTGGATGCTGTATCGGGGCGCAAGCTACCGCCCGCCCCGCAGACGCTGAAGGAGGACGCTATGAGAAAGCCGCTTCTCGCAAACGCGAGTGTCACCCTTACACACTGCATCCGGCAGGGCACCAGCAGCAACAGCTACACGGTTATGCTGTCTGGCGTGAGCTGCCGCGAGGTATCCTGTGTTCGCACCGGCTCCGGCAACGGCTTTGCACCGAATAGCACCACCCAGATCTGCATCTTTGCAGGGCACACCACCGTAGCCCCGCAGAGCGGCACAGGAGCGTCCGTAGATGCAGCAAGCACATTCCTCACCCCAGCGGCATTCAAGGCCGCAGAGGACGCGCAGCGCGTCTCTTGTTGGACGCTGGCGCCAGAGGACAAGGTGCAGCTGCCAAGCGGACGCACCGGCGTCGTGACCAGTGTGCAGGACAACCGCACCGGGCGCTGCCCGCATTGGTATGTGGAGGTAACCTGATGGCCGAGCCTATCAAGCTGGGCATCCAGTGGTCGCCGGACTTCCAGTCCCGTACCGAAGCAGGCTTTAAACGCCTGCAAAAAGAAGCAGACGGCGAGTTTCTCCGACTGGTGACCCCCTATGTACCCAAGCGCACCGGTGCATTGGCAGGCAGCGCCAAGATCAGCACCGTGCAGGGCAGCGGCGAGATCCGGCACACCACGCCCTATGCAGCAGCCCAGTACTACCGGCTTCCCTGCGGGCAGGGCGTCCGGGAGGACGGGCGCGGCCCCTACTGGGGCGAGCGCTGCGTCAATGACCACCGGGAGGAGTTCATCACCTTTGTCAAGACCCGCGCCAAGGAGGTAACCAAGTGAATGACACTGCCGATATTCAGGCTATGCTCAACTGGCTGGCTACCTGTCCCCTGACCAACGCACTGGGGGACGGGGATGTGGCCTTCTCCATTGAGTATCTGGGCGCAGAGCCTGTGCAGTTCTCACTGGAAGCTACACCGGCTGCACCTGTGCTGGAGCAGTTTTTCCTGGGCAGCCGCAGAGCCCGCAACTATGTGCTCGCTTCCCGGATGTCTTACACATCGGAGGTCGTGCAGCAAGCGGCAAACTGTTCGTTCTGGGACGAGTTTGCAGCTTGGGTGGAACGCAAGTCCGCAGCCCGGGAGCTGCCGGAGCTGGCACCCGGAAAGCGCGCGGAAAAGGTCATCTGCCTTTCCCCGGGTTACCTTATGAGCCAAGATACCGACAGCTGTCGGTTTCAGATCCAACTTCAACTCCAGTATTATCAGGAAGGGAGATAACTATGACCATTGCTGAGACCCTCGCGCAGCTGGCAGCCCAGAAGGGCATCACCCCCAGCGCCGACTATAAGGGCATCGAGGAAGCCGATGACTTCATCTTTGCCATCCAGACCGACAAGACGA
>ERZ1026858.262-NODE-262-length-30007-cov-8.762086_pt1 | contig 30007 bp, 25 predicted proteins | sample MGYA00380159_ERZ1026858 | MGnify/ENA primary metagenome ERZ1026858 (study PRJEB33269, sample SAMEA4719795) | human gut metagenome | biome: human-associated habitat; feature: organic feature; material: feces | place: Cameroon | collected 2013-10 ...
TCCACTTTTTAGGTTCCCTTCTTCTTATCGTGTCCACTTTATGGGGTATATTTTACTGCAAGCCTTCTTCTAAACCAGCTTTCTTACCTTCTTCCAACCCAGCTTTCTTACCTTCTTCCAGTCCGGCTTTTCTTCCTTCTGCTTCGCCTTGTTTTCGAATCCGCTCTTCTCTCTCAAAACTCTTCATATATGCAAGACCTACCTCTCCATCCCGCTTGACTGCTGTTACCATCCGGTGTAACTTTTTCAGATTCTCGGTGGAAGCATTCTCTATGGATGAATGCTCCATGTAATGCAGTAGCTGTTTTAATTCCTCCGGCGGGTTTCCTTCTTTTCCTCTTGTATACAAAAATATCGTCTGCGCACCATCCTCATACTCTAATTCTGGTACCTCGATACAGCGATTCTTGATTGTATACACCATACGATTCAGCCCAAAGGGGTCATAGGTTGTAATAAAAATTACGATGACATCCCGAAGGCTTCCATAGGTATCCCCTGCTGTCAGATTTCCTGCGTCAATCTTCGCATGATAAAATCGGACTCTTCGTGGCAGTGATACAATCTCTTCTTTTCCGTCATTCTGGTCTGGTTCTATATCAAAGATTTCTCCGTTCTCCTCATCCAGATATACATCCAGACGAATACCGTGAGTCTCTGTATTCTCTCCACAAAAAAATCGCTGCGGTACTACTGTAAGCTTTCCTATCTGCCGGTGTAGAATGCATTCCAAAATGTACCTCGCCGACTGTTCCCCGTAAATTTTGTGGCTGGTCAGGCTGTTTACCAGAAAGTCATCCACCAGATTCAGTTCTTCTAAAGTTTTCATGTTTCCTCCTTTTCCCATAATGCAAGGAAAAGCAGGATTACATATCCCGTTCCGATTCTGAAATTCCGCTTATTCAATGCACTATGCGTTCATAAATTGTAATTAGAATTTAAAAGCATAGAATTCATTGAATTGATACCAGAAATTTAGATTGGCTTTTGCCACTCGAAAATCAGAATATATGCTTTGTGTTGATTGTAACAAATGCCCTTGAAGAAAACAAGTAAAATATTTATAAAACCGGTACCGAAGGCTTCTACCCCCGGAACCGGTCTTTCACTTTCTCCACATATTGAACACACAGTTCTTTCCGTTCTTCTACAAAACTGCTACAACGTTCTTTTTTCTCTTCCACAAAACTGCTGCAACGTTCCTTCTTCTCTTCGAAGTAAATTTTACAGTACTCCTTCTGCTCCCCTGCCATATAAAGGTAACATTCCTTCCGGTCCCGCATCTGCCGTGCCAGCTTCTCCATTCTTGCACGGACGGTTTCCATATGTACGGTCGTATAAACCATATCAACTACAAAGAGAAGATACAGGAAAAGTACCACTCTGGTGAGCACCAGCTCCGGAATTGCTGCGGTAAGCTGCATGATTACCGGATGAACGAAGCGGAGCAGTATCACATTTCCAATTCCAAATATGATGCAGCCATAAAGACAGATTCTCCCGTTCAGATTATATCTGTATCTGGTATAATCCCACCAGCGTTTGTGGAACATACGCTCCATCGCATAAGAAGTAATGTACTCTACTACACCGGAGGTAAACATGGCTGCCACAAAGATTGCCGGCACATTTCCAATCCAGCCGATGAGCCAGTAATTAAGCACTGCTCCCGCTCCATAAATCGGAATCCACGGACCTCTTAAGTAACCACGGTTGATAAATTTGTGATATTTTATCTGGGAGCAAATGGTAGATTCATAAAGCCATCCTGCTGCACTGTAAATCACAAACCATAAGAAATAAATCCTGCCGGCTACCAGAAAATGCAGGAACACATTTCCACATGTGCCCATAAATTCTCTTACCTGTACTAACATACTTCCTCCCTGCATCTGCGCTGTAAGGTCTCTCTGGTAGAACATTTCTTGTCAATCCAGCAGACGATCCAGCTTTCCAAGTATTTCGGCGGCACCAGTGTCAGCGGAAACATATGCTTCTTGATAATGTCATGCTCTATCGGAGTTAATTCCACATCCTTGCTGGCATTCCGCAGTGCTACACCCGGATGGAAAAATCCATGCAGATGATGCGGCGTCAGCTGGTTATGCCAGTCATATAAAAAATAATCATGAAGCAGCGCCCCACGGATCAGCTGCTCCATTTCTACCTGAAGCTGATGTTCTTTTGCAAAAAGGTAACTTTCATATGCCACCTGAACGCAATGCTCATATACTGTGGTGGTCCCATGCTGGATATGCTCCTTGGACTGCAAAATTCTGGTCTCTGCCTCAACCTGTTTTAATATATTCATGAAATAAGTATCTTTACTATAAGCTTCCATTTTCTTTAACTTCCTTACCTCTCATCTTATTCCATCTTAATCAATATCATGTATTACGTCAATGTCCGAATTCTTACGATTTCCTTAACCTGTAACCATGAGTGTTTTTTATAAATACCTGAAAGCTATAAAAACACCTTTTTGCAGTCCGTTGAACTTACCAGTCTTCCCCCGGATATTTCATATTCCAGTCTTTTCTTATTTCTGTCATGATATCCATGACATCCTTTGAAAAAGCAAGCTTCATATCATCCGCATTCTGACGGCTTACGGCCTGTTCCATATCCGTCAGTTCATATTGCAGTGCATCCGCAGTACAGCCACAGTCTATCTCTTCCGGCTTTTTATCCATGAAGCTTCTTACAATAGAAAGTGCATATACGCCAATGTCAAGCATTGCCCCGCCTGCAAGATTCATATTGAAAAACCGGTTTTCCATATTATATTCTTTAAAACTGCCAAAATTAATGGTAATCATCTGCACTTTTCCAAGGTCACCATTCCTAATTATCTCCCAGAGTTTCTTATAAAGCGGCATATGCCAGATTGTCATTGCCTCTGCCACAATAAGCTGCTTTTCATCTGCCAGGAAAATAATTTCGTCCAGCTCCCTGCTGTTCAATGTAATGGACTTTTCCACCAGAATATGTTTTCCATTTTCTAATGCTGCTTTCATAAATTCATAATGGGTATTGTGGGGCGTTGTGATATAAATAATATCCACTTTTTCATCCACAAAAACTTCATCTATGGAATCATAGACCTTGGCAATGCCATATTTTTCCGCAAATGCTACTGCTTTTTCATGGGCACGGTTCGCTACTGCGTACATGGTTTTTCCCATTCCAGCATTCCAAGTTTCATGGAGCCCAGTACGCCCGGATTTTCGCCCAGTCCCGGTGCCACAATATAATCATCCATATGCTCTGAAATCATCGGATGATAAATGTATCCATGTAACATCTCTTTGACATTCTTTCGGATCATGGCAAATAATTTCTCCTGGTGCATCACACCGCCCCAGAGGATAATCTTCTGTGGGGAATACATCAGAATATAATTCGTGATTGCCTGTGCCAGATAGTCTGCCTCCAATTCCCATACCTCCGATACATCGGCAAGCTCCTTTGCTTCTTTGCCATAACGTCCGAGAATGGATGGGCCGGAAGCCAGTCCTTCCACGCAATGTGTATGGAACGGACAACAGCCACCGTAAGTATCCTTCGGATTTTTCTGAATCAGAATGTGACCGCCTTCCGGATGCACCAGTCCGTGAATGAGTCCGCCATTGGCGTACACTCCCACACCAATTCCGGTGCCGACGGTAATATAAATGGCATTTTCACAACCCTTTGCTGCTCCCCAGGTCACTTCTCCCAAAATGGCGGCATTTACGTCCGTATCAAAACCCACCGGAACCTGAAGGGCTTCCTTCATTCTGCCCACAAAATCAGCTCCTGCCCAGCCCGGCTTTGGCGTTTTGGTGATATGTCCGTAAGTTGCTGAATTTCTGTTTAAATCCACCGGTCCAAAGGAACCGATACCCAGTGCTTCAATCTTTTTCTCCTGAAAATATGCAATCATTTCAGGAAATGTTTCATCCGGTGTAAGTGTCGGAATGGAAATCCGCTCCAATACCTCTCCGTTTTCGTTTCCGATGGCGCAGACCATCTTGGTTCCGCCAGCTTCAAGTCCTCCAAAAATCATAGTATCCCTTCCTTTTTCTTAACTGATTTCTCATTTTTGCCATAATCTTATCATAAGAAAATGCATTTTAAAAGAGGCTGCCACAGCCGGATTTTGGTAAAAAATCTATCCGGTGTAACAACCTCTTTTTATGTCATATCTTTACTAAATTTACTTTATCAAATCGACGCAGTCCGGTTTGATCTGATACAATGCTTCTGTAAGACTTCCGTCTTCATTGCGGAAAACAACGGAAATCCGAAGTGTGGAAGCATCTTCTTTTCCATCGTTTCCTGACATTGTAATTGCATTGACGCTAAAATATTCATCCTCTGCAAGCCAGTTGGAAACTTCGCCGCTTCCGCCATTTGCAACATAATCTTCTTTTTCAATATACTGTGTTCCAAAATCTACCCAGCCATTTTCGTCCGGTGTAGCAGAAAATACCGGATAATCCTTTACGATTTCAAAATAATCCGATAAATTATCTGCTGTAATTCCATCCACGAAATCTCTGACCTGCTGATTCATATAGCCTGCTGCAGCTTTACTTTCTGCTCCGGTAATTACGCTGACTTCTGCTCTGCCGACAGTTCCTTCCGTATCTGCTGCCTCAGCTCCTGCCGCAGCTTCTTCAAGCTTCTTAAGGTACTCCTCCGCTGCCGCCGGGTCTGCCTTAGTGGTATCTAATGGCAGGGTGAAAAGTGCAATTGTGCCAGCATAGTCTTCCACTTTACGGTAAGAGCCACTTTCATTGTCCATTCGAAATGCAGCCGTTTCGCTCCCGAAGCTGTCCACAATTCCCAACTGTACACCGCGGTCTGCAAATATTTCCAAATCATCACATTCTATCAGCTCATAAAGAACTCCATCTTTACAGAACCAGGTAAGTGTCTCATCCATGGTTGCTGCATTGGCATCCAAAACAGACACGCCATTGATTAACGGTGCCACAAAAAAATTACGGTATTCCATATCGGTTCCATCACTTTTTGCAATTGCAACAGCTGCATAAGTATGTGATTTGCTGACATTTACCCGAGTTTCCTGTGGTACACAAAGCTCTAATTTTTCTCCGGACACCAGTCCTAATAAGGTAATATCATAGCCATTGCTCTGCTGCATCTCATTGACGCTTACCGCATCCTCTCCGGCAAATGCCCGGCTCAATGCTCCATTGTCCGCTACTTCATCCGCAATCTGTGACGGACTTAGGAAATGATACGCTGCATAGGCACTGCTGCCACCTAACAACAATATGGCGCAGGCACTTGCTGCGATTAATTTACGTGTTGGATGAAATTTTCTATTATGATTCATATTGACCTCCAAAGAAATATGTCCGGAGGCATGCAAAGAAGAAAAAGCCTGTTTATATCTTTCTTTATCTGTCATTTTCCCATTCCTCCTTTAATACATTTCTGAGCAGTCTGCGACCACGCGTCAACCTGACCTTCACGTTGCTTTCTGTCACATTCATAATCTTCGCGATTTCCCGGATGGTGTAATCCTCATAATAAAATAAATGTATGACGATTCGATACTTCTCTGGAAGCTTCATGACTTCTGTAAACAGTGTCTGGGCTTCTGGTGTCTCAAACGTCAGTGTCTCCATATATTCTTCTAACGGCACACCCTTCTGCCGCCAGAAAGAAAGATTGATATTCTTTGCTTTATTGATTGCCACCCGAATGAGCCATGCTCTGATATGCTGCTCATTTTCAAATTGTCTGTTGGTTGTATGATATTGAAGAAAAGTATCCTGCACCACATCATCGGCATCTGCTGCATTTTTACAGACATTGAAAGCCGCTGCAAATAAATGGTCTTTATACTTTTCCACTAATACCTCAGTTGCTATTCTCATGAGTGATCCCTCATATTTCTTTTCTGTTTAAAAGGCCTTTCACTATATATACAAGTGAGGATGGGAAAAGGTTACAAAAAAAAGAGCTGACCGACCCAACCTCTGACTGTGCCACAGCTCTTTTTATTGTCCAAATCTTTTTATAAATTATAACATATTCCTTTGAAGCAGTTCTTCTATTTCACTCTTTTTTGGTATTGCACGGATAACACCTTTTCTGGTTGTCACTATAGCTGCCGCTGCATTTGCCAGCTTTAAAAGTTCCTCCAACTGCTTTTCTGTCAAATTATTAAAATCATGTTCCAGAAGATAATTCAGCACACTTCCCGTAAACGTATCTCCTGCACCTGTTGTCTCGATTGTCTTTACAGAAAATCCACTACATTCCACACGCATTCCCTTATAATAAGCGCGGCTTCCTTCTTTTCCCATTGTTAAGAGAATGAGTGGTACCTGATATTTTTCCTGAAGGCATCTGATTCCCTCATCATAATCTTCTTTTCCAGTAACAAACTGAATCTCATTATCAGAGATTTTCAATATATCACATTGACTAAATCCATAATTCATCTGTTCTTTGGCTAATTCTAATGAACTCCACAAAGGTTCCCTTAAATTTGGATCAAATGAAATGAGTGCTCCACTCTCCTTTGCCGCTTTAACCGCTTTCTTTGTTGCAGCTCTTACACTATCCTGTGTCATAGATAACGTTCCAAAATGGAAAATTTTTGCCTGGGAAATAAATGTTGTATTAATTTCATCTTCTGTCAGCATCATATCAGCACCCGGATTACGATAAAAAGAGAACTCACGGTCACCATCCGGAAATGTATGTACAAATGCAAGTGTTGTATTTACAGTATTGTCTGTAAAAAGATTGGAGGTATCAATTCCAATATCATTTAACGTATTTCGAAGCAATTTTCCAAACTGGTCTTTTCCAACTTTGCCAATAAATGCTGTTTTCTTTCCCATTTCATTTAACATTGCCAGAACATTACATGGCGCTCCACCAGGGCATGCTTCAAACAAATCATTCCCCTGTTCACTCTGTCCATTCATCGTAAAATCAATTAATAATTCTCCCAATGCAATAACATCAAAGCTCTTTTTCATATTACGATTCCTCCTATATTTCTTCCTTTTGTTTTTATAGAAATGAAACCAGTTCTTTTCCGAACTGGTTTATCATTTCCTTTTCTTCTATATCATCATACCATGAAATGAAATTCATTTTTTCACGGTTCAATTCCATACACTTCTACATTTTCCAGCACAACACTTCCTTCTACTGCCTGAAAATATATTTTATTTTGTTCATTTCCCGCAAATACATTCATAGAATGATTATTTTGATAATTATCAGTAAATAATTCTAAGGAACTTTGATCAGATAAAATATGAACATCTAATACATCTTTTTCTTTTAAAAAGAGTATACTGTGTGATATCCCTTTACTCCATCCATCTGCCTTATTACGATTTACTTTTAATTCCCCATTCTTCAAATCAAATATACAAACTGTTTGATTTATTTTATCGCATCTTAATTTTACAAGTAATTGCTGTGCATTGCTCGCTCGTAAATTTATATTAAATTTCAGCTCAAATGCTATTCCATCATCTGATTTTAACTCTTGTTGCGAATCACAAATCACCAACTTGTCCTGAACATATTTACCAGTTTTTTTTCTATATTTTTTTAACTCCCGTATCGGAACAAAACTCAATCTTCCACTTTTGGTCATATTAACTTCGCGCGGAAAATTAAAGAATCCGCACCAGTCTTCCCTATAAGTCGGTCCCCAGTCTTTAAAAAACGGCATCCATTCCCATTCATTTGCCCATGCAACCATAATTCTTCTTCCATCAGGTGCCTGAAATGATTGTGGTGCATAATAATCAAAACCCCAATCAATTTCTCCTGAAACATCATAATCAAACTTGCCGGTATCATAATCAAACGAACCGGTTAAATACACACAAGTCCTCTCTCCTGCACCAATAGGTGAAAAAGTTAAAACATACCGGTTTCCTATACGAAAGAAATCAGGACATTCCCACATGGTTCCCCATTCTCCCCTGCTTTCTGCTAATACATTTATAAATGTCCAATGTATCAAATCTTCTGAGCGATACAATAACGCCTGTCCTTTTTGATTTTTTGAAGCTCCGCATACCATATAATAGCTGTCTTCGTGTTTCCATACCTTGGGATCCCGGAAGGAATCTGGCGAAATTCCTTCCGGTGCTGTTAAAACTGGATTTTTTTCATATTTTTCAAAATGAATACCATCTTCACTATAAGCAACACACTGTGTCTGGACAAATCCATTTCCATGATTCGTTGCTGCTGTGTATATTAAATATAGCTTTCCGTCAAATTCAATTGCACTTCCGGAAAAACATCCACCCTTCAAATGATCTTCATAAGGTTCACTTGGTGCTAATGCAACCGGAAGATACTCCCAATGAATCAAATCATCACTGACAGCATGTCCCCAGTGCATATTTTCCCAAAAACTCTGATATGGATTATACTGATAGAAAAAATGATACTTTCCTTTGAAATATATCAATCCATTTGGATCATTAATCCATCCCGTTTCTGCCATAAAGTGGTATTTCTGCCTCATTTTTCCCTGTGAAACTTTTTCTTTATTCTGATTAATTACTATTTGTGCCCGTTCAATTTCCTGAAGCATTTTTTCCTTTGACATCAATTGACCTTTCTGCTCCCTTTTCTATCTTGGCCATCTTTTTTCTTTCTCAGGAAGCTTTGAAAAAACATTATGTGGTTCCTTCTGATACCAGTATGCAACACTTGACAAATCATCCTGACGTTCAAATAAACCTTTATGTCCAACACCAATCTGTTGCACAGTAACCTTAAGCTCCTCATCAAAAAATACTGGATCCATGACATGCCAGCGATAAAAACCGCGCATTGGTGGACAATCATCATTATGGTATAAATTATTTACCAGATCATCATGCCTTGAATAATATGGATATCCAAGAAAAGGAGTTGTATATGTCTGTTCTATCGTTTTTCCGTTTTCATGTTTGGCAAAACTCCAGGAACCTCCAAAATAATCTTCCATTCCGGTTCCACAGATTGTTGGATATTGTTCATCTCCATCAATATAAAACTTTACTTCTCCTTCACCCCACCAATATCTTTGAAGTGTAGACAATGCTATATATGTACCGATATAATGACCACTACCTTTTATTCCATCTGCAATAACATAATCTTTTCCCAGCTCGGTAAGAGCTTCTCTCCTCCAGCTTGCGTGAAAATATTCCGTTTCTTCTGGCAGATAATTGTATAAATTATAATCAATCTGATAAAAAAAAGCCGGAATTGCATTTGCATGCTGATTTTCTAATGTAATAACTGCTCTCTTTTTAAATGGCATCTGAATATAAGAATTTAACCCTCTGGATGGGACAACTGTTATAAGACTGGAATTAATATAACACTCTTTTCCAAATCCACAACAGAAAAAATCCCCTAACGGTGCTTCTACGGATGGATTTTCCTCACCATCCCAATACATTCTGAGAACCAGGTCCCTAAGAACAAAGCAATCTCCTTCTGACGTTTTATTATCCGTTGTTATCCATATATGATGAATAATTCCCGGACCATCTATTTCTCCTAAAACGACCGTCTCTCCCGGCTGGATATCATTCAAACAAGGACTGCCTTTTCTTGATTTTCCGAGAACGCTGGCTGCCATACCACCTTTTCCCTTTTCTCCCGTCCTGTTTTCAGCATTAATCGCCCTGCTTTTTCCATGTGTCAGATAGGGAAGCATTGCTGCTGTTCCTGGCAGCATAATCATATTTTTATCCATTTTATACCTTATCCTTTCGTTGCACCCATAGTCATTCCAGCTGTTACCCATTTATTTAATGCAAAATAGATTACCAGTGGAGGAAGAATTGAAATTGCTATTGCAGCAAATGTTGAACCCCAGTCCACATTTCCAAATGCTCCGACATAATCTTTTAATCCCATTGCCACTGTCTTGGCTGAAGTATCACTAATAAATGTATTTGCAAAAATAAAGTCATTCCAAATCAGAATACTATACATGGAAGCAATTGTAATAACAGTATTTCTTGCTAATGGGAACACAATCTGAATAAAAGTCCGAAGCGGTGAACACCCATCAACAACCGCTGCCTCTATCAATTCATTCGGAACAAATTCGTAAAAACTTACAAACATCATAACTGATAAAGGTAATGCAAATCCTACCTGTGGTAATATTAAAGAAAAACTTGTATTTAAAATACCTAGTTTACTATAAAAAATAAATAATGGTATTAATGTAATCTGTACTGGAACCATAATTCCAAATGTAAAGAAAGAATAAATTGTTTTTGTTCCTCTTACTTTAAATTTTGACAATGCATATCCTGCAGTAGAACTTAATACTACAATCAGAATCAGTGAAATAACGGTCACCTTTAAACTATTCCACATATACATACCGATTTTACCATCTGATAAAACCTTAGAAAAATTTTCCAGCGTAATACTCTTTGGAAATGCAAATGGAGCTGCTGACAACTCTACGGTTGGTTTCACACTTGCAATAAACAACCATATGACCGGATATATCTGAATGATTAAGAAGAGAATAATCAATACTGCAAATATTATTTTTATTATTTTTTTCTTCAATGATTTCCCCTCCTATTCCTTCTGATGCGTTCTTTTTCAATTCTTTTTTCTTCTTTTTGTTCCTTTGAAGTAAAAATTTTTCTTAAAATATAAACAACTAAAATACTTTCAATAATAATAAACACCGCTAAAGTACTACCATAACCATACTGGTTACTTGAAAACGCCTTTTTATACATATATGTAGACATTAATTCGCTGGCATTTCCCGGTCCACCACTTGTCAATAAAAATGGAATATCAAATCCTCTTAATGCTCCTGTCAGACACATCGTCAAAGTCAGAAGTATAATATCTTTTATCAATGGCATTTTAATTTTAAATAATATCTGCATTTCAGAAGCGCCATCTATTTTGGCAGCCTCATATACAGAAGGATCTAATGAAACCAGCGCAGCATAAAATATAACCATATACATTCCAGTAAATCTCCATCCTTCCGGTATGGATACAGCTGGTAATACAGTACTTACTTTTGCAAGCCAGGACGTTACCATTCCACCTAAACCTACTTTTTGTAATATCTGATTCAATAATCCCATAGGCTCTGTTGAGTACATACTTCTAAAAAGCTGTGTGATAGCAACTGTTGTAATAATACATGGTACATAATACAATGTTTTAACCAGTGTCACATGCTTTGTCATATATGTCAGCAATATTGCAAAAAACAGTCCAATTAATAATTGCATGGAAACTACAATAACAAGGTAAATCAGATTGTTAAAAAATGCCTTATAAAAAACTTCGTCATGAAACATAGTTACATAATTTTCCAATCCGACAAACTGCTTTTTTCCTATTCCTCCCCATTTCATAAAACTTAATCGAATAGACTCTTCTATTGGATAAAATACTGCCAAAATATAGAACAATAATCCTGGAAGTAAAAATGCCAGAAAGGCCTTTTTGTTTCTTATAACGCCCATTATAACTCCTTCCTTTTCATTTATATAAGTCTGTTACGAGATATGTATTACCAATCATGATAATACATATCTCGATATGTCATTTACTTATTTTGTATATTCTGCAATAGAATCATCTACCAGTTTACAAAAATCGTCTACTGATAAATCACCGGATGCCAGCAATAATAAATTATCCTGCATAACGGTATTGGTATTGGAATCAAGGTATGTATCCCAAGGCTTCAGGAAGTTTTCACCTGTAGACTGCATATCTTCCTGAATTTTCAGATAAAGATCTGAGTATTCAACATCATCCGGTAAATCGGTTTTAATTGGAGACATCTGCTGTTTTCCAGCATATAATTTACCATAATTATCAATTACATATAAGATAAAATCTTTTGTTTTTTCATCAAATGTTTCTGCATTAAATGCCATACCAATTCCAGAATTTATACAAAATTCATTTGGCTGTGTTTTTGCACCTTCAATAGTAGGAAGATAAAAATAATCAATTTTACCCTGCTCATATGCATCCTGCATAGCGCCGATTTCCCAGTCACCAATATAATACATTGCAGATTTTCCATCTAAAAACATTGATTGTGCTGTTGCATAGTCTGTTGCAGCAAATCCATCATTAAAATACTGACCCATTTCTTTCATAAATTCTGCTGCTTCTCTTCCGGTTTCACTGTCCATTTTTTCTTTTCCATCTCTTAAATTAATGATAAAATCATTTCCAGTTTCTCTAAATGGAAGCATTGCTAAATATCTCTGTACTGGCCATCTGTCAACACCATCTACCGAAATCGGTGTAATTCCATTATCTTTTAAGGTTTTACATACATTCAGCCACTCATCCATGGTAGTTGGTGGTGTCAGATTATACTGTTCAAAAATTTCTTTGTTATACCATGTCATTTCCACATGATATTCTAATGGCAAAGTATACATGGAGCCATCTGTAAATTCCTGATATTTTAATGCAATCGGATAGAAATCATCATATCTGTCATTATCTTTTAAAAATTGTTTTACATCTACTAACATTCCTGCATCTACCAGCTCCTGACAATATGGATCGGCATCAATATCAATTATATCCGGCATATTGCCTCCGGCAATTAATGTCTTTAATTTCTGTAAATAGGAAGGTCTGTCCGCTGTTGTTTCAAATTCGATTTCCCACTTTCCGCCTTTTTCTTTACTGTACTGATCTGCAATTTCATGCATTACCTGATCTATTTCACCATCCACAGGTCTTGATGTCATCCACGTAACAGTTATCACATCATCATCATTTTTTGCTTCCTTTTTTGTAGAACCACAGCCTGCAATCAACCCTGTTACCATTGTTGCTAACAATAAAATACTAATCATCTTCTTTTTCATTTTAATCCCTCTCTTTTCTTGTTTTTATCACAAAATTGTTTAATTCTACTTCTCCCTGTACCACATAAACACCGGCATAGCCACCTTTGTGATCATACATTCTGGTAGATAATGCAATTTCATCATTAATATACACTATACAGATATCATCTTCTCTTATTATCAGTAAATGATATTCATCTGCATCCGGAAGCCTTCTGGATGTTTCTATCTGGTATGGTATATCACCTTTTATCTGCCACTGATAGATTCCCTTTTCTGATCGTGGCCACATATCCCATGCTGCTTCCTTTTTCCGTTGATTCATTCTTAAAAAATAACCCTTTTCCATTTCAGAATCAACATGTAGTGCTATTCCGAATTCATGTCCCCGCTTCACACAGACATCCATTTCAATTGAAAAGCAATCTTCCGGAATTTCATAGACACCGGAGCCTAAGGTATCACTTATTACCTGAATTCCTTTTTCTGTCTTTGTTATCCGGCTATTATAGCCTGCTGCTGGTTTCATATCCTGCACTTCATCATAGAACTCTTTCACGCCTGGAATAACCCGGACTTTTAATGTTCCATCTTCCGGATTCTGAATCAATTCATGGAACACCATTGTTCCACCCCATTCCCATGGTCCAAAATCTCTATTTCCATATTTGCTTGCAATCCATCCAAATGCAAATCTTCGCTGTCCATCTGATGCGGTTTTGATTGCATAATCTGATCTGGTGTCAAAGACATCATCTTCAGGAATTTCCCATGGTCCGTTTGGACTTTTCGAAATTCTATAATGTGTAGTAAATTGATCCGAAAAAGTGGAGAAAACCAGATACCAGTAATTTCCCATCTTGAAAATTTCAGGACATTCCATGGTGATATACATGCCAGGGGCATAAAACGGTTTTTCATAGGTCCATTGTTTCAAATCCTTTGACTTACACAGTGCAATACAGCCTCCTCTTAATTCACCTCCTCCTTTGATTCTTGAAGCCAGAAGCATGTCATAACATTCATCTTCTTCGTTCCAGTATACAAATGGATCCCGCCAGTCAAATTCTTCATATTGCTTTCCGTCAGAAACAAATAAAAATTCTTCTACTGTATTAAGATGTTCTAAATCTGTTCCTACTGCCTGCATTACAGACTGTACACTTTTTCCATTTATTTTTATATCTTCATTATACGCAGTAAAAAATGCATGATAAAGATTTTCTTTGTCTTTTATTACGGAACCAGTATAAGCATTCTTATTTGGCTTGTCATCTCCTCCTCTCTTGATTGCTTCCCCTTTGTATTCCACATTTACAAAGTCTTTTGTTGTTACAAGATGCCAGGTAGTTTCTTCTGCATACTCCTTGTCTCTGATTCTTGGATCATGCAGATAATAACCATAAAAAGTTCCATTTTCATAATATGGTATTAAATCTCCAACCCATGCATCTTTTGGTCTGTACAATAATTTTTTCATATGCACCTCTCTTTGCACTATTTGCATGTTTTTTATCGTTCTTTTTATGCTCAAATTTTAGCATATGCACCATTTATTTTCAACAGACCTTTCTCAATTTTATCATTTTCTATTTTTTTTACATAATAAAAACTGTTGTTTTATACATGTTATACATCTTTTCATTGTTATTTTGTGCATTTCGTGCATTTTTATTTTTTGCACATTTTCTTCTTCCTTTATCCTTAATAAAGTGTTACAATAAATTTGGAGGTGGTAGTATGAAATGCACGATTAAACAATTAGCCGAAGAATTAAACTTATCCAGAAATACTGTTGCTAAAGCTTTAAAAAACAGTAATGAAGTTTCTTCGAAAACAAAGCAGCTGGTTTTAAATAAGGCCAGAGAACTGAATTATAATAACATAAACAAAGAACTTTTTTCTGAATCGGGAGATGTTACTTCTCCATCTAATGTGAATAATGGTTCTATCCTGTTTCTTACCAAAACCTATGCACCAGACTCTGAATTCTGGACTGCGGTTTTAACAGGTATTGAATCCATCTTATCCAATGCACATTATCATCTTGTAATTGGAATCATGTCTGAAAGTGATTTGAAAAAAATGGATTTTCCTACTGCATTAAAAGATCCTTCCATTAAAGGTATTATTCTTGTGGAAATTTGTGATGGAGCTATCTGCAATGCATTGTTACAATATAATCTTCCAATTATTACTGTTGACTTACCAAAGGATTACATTCCTGCTTTAGATATGATAGATATTGTTACTATGGAGAACAAAAAAAATATTCACCGGATTGTAAATCATTTAATTTCCAAGGGTGCCGAGCGTTTTGCCTTTGTTGGAGATATTTATTCCGCAAATGTAGGACGAGGTTTTCAGGAACGTTTTGATGCATTACAGGAATGTCTTTCTGATAATCATCTGGAACTAGACCGGAAACATTGCTTATTAACAGAAACTTCTGATGAATTTCAGGACTTTCAAATAGTCGTTAAAAAATTACAAAAGATGGCTTCTGTTCCGGATGTATTTATTTGCGGGAATGACCGTACAGCAATACAATTAATATATGCTCTTCAATTTTTGGGTTATCAGATTCCAAAAGATGTAAGTGTGGTAGGATTTGATGGTATTCCTGCTTCTGAAAGGATTACGCCTTCTCTCACAACAATACAGACTCCCAAAAAATACCTTGGTATTGCTGCAGCCCGCCAGATGTTAGAGAGGATACAATATCCAAACTCTCCTCATTCATATATGGAATATGAAACAAAACTTATTATCCGGGATTCCACAATATAGAATTAATTTTGAAAGGATATTATACTATGGAAAACTTCTTTTCACTTGATGGTAAATTTTTTCGATTTATCAACAAATTTACCAGTTTAATTGCTTTAAATTTTTTATTCATTATTACATCCCTTCCTATCATTACAATCGGGGTATCTTTTTACGCCCTTTATCAAACAAATTTAAAACTTTCACAAAACACAGAATCCTATATTGTAAGAACTTATTTTTTCTTTTGGAGAAAAAATTTAAAGCAGAATATTCTTCTCTGGCTACCTGTAATGATTTTATTTATGTTTTGTCTGATTAACCTATACATTTTACCTTTTATGCCAGAAACCTTTTTCAGGTCGCTCACTCTCTGTATACAATTTCTTATTTTGTTATTATTGCAGGGATTTCTTATTTATGTATTTTTTCTTCCGGATCAATACAGACTTACTTTAAAACTTACCGTAAAAAATGCAGTTATATTGACTTTCAAATATCTTCCAGCTACTTTTTTATGTATTTGCATAAATGCACTACCAGTTTCTATTCCCATATTGTTACCAAAAATAACCGGATATGTGTTAGCAGCTTTTATTATAATAGGCTTTTCCGGGATTTCATTTCTGCATACTTTCATATTACAACTACTATTAAAAAAAGAGAACCTCTTCGGTTCTCTTTAAAAAGGCGTCTGCCGGATTTGAACCGGCGATAAGGGTGTTGCAGACCCGTGCCTTACCACTTGGCTAAGACGCCACATATTTAATTATGTCAATTCACACTCATATAGTTTACCAAAGCCTTGCGAATCCGTCAAGAGAGAATTCACAGTTTTTTCTCCTGCATTTTACCTCTTTTTTGCTTATTCTTTCCTGAATTCATTTGCTTTTTTCTCATAAGAACAGTATACTTATATATTGTAAAATATTAAACCATTTTAGGAGGAACAAATATAATGGAAAAAGGTAAATTAGGTATCAGATTATCATTTTATGCAGTAGCAGCTTTTATCCTTGCATTCTTAGGATACAGCACCGTTCTTGCATTACTGGCTGGCTTTGTTCTCATTGTTGAGAAAAATGAGTGGGCTTCCCGTCAGGTAATTCAGGCATTTTTCTTATGTATCTTTGCAGATATCGTAAATGGTATTTTAAACATTTTCGATTTCTTATACCAGATACCTCTTATGGGTTCTGTATGGGGAACAGCAATTTCTGTCATCGATGGTATTGTAAGCCTTGTAGTTCTGATTTTCTGTATCATGGCTCTTGTAAACACAGCCAAAGGAAACGAAGCAAACGTTCCTGGATTAAACGGACTTGCAAACTGGGCTTACGGCATTGTAGCTCCAAAGGTAAATCAGGCACAGCAGGCTTATTATGGACAGCAGCAGTTTAATGGACAGCAGCAGTTCAACGGACAGCAGCAGTTTAACGGACAGCAGCAGTTCAACGGTCAGCAGCAGTTCAACGGTCAGCAGCAGTATCAGCAGCCAGAACAGCAGAATCCAAATCAGCCACAGTAGAATTATTACATAGTGAAAAAGTTTAAGCGCAGAGCAATCATTGCCCTGCGCTTTTCTTACTTTACAGGAAATTGCTTTCCTGTAAAGTAAAAACGCTCCGCGAGGATGCGCACTGCGGCGTATAAGGTAGATGTCGCAAGCGACCGCCGCAGGCGCGAGAATGTGCCAAGGCACATTCTTTGTTCTGCAGTTCTTCAAAAAATTATAAAGAAATCATCAGATAACGGATAACAAAGAGTGCGGATAATACTACTGTGATAATATTTAACTCCTTGAACTTTCCGGTAAAGATTTTAATTAATGTATAAGCAATTAATCCAACGGCAATTCCATTTGCGATGGAGTAGGTAAGCGGCATCATGATTAATGCCAAGTATGCCGGAATTGCTTCAGATACATCATCAAATTCCATATCTTTGATGGCACTTAATAAAAGACCACCTACGAAGATTAATGCCGGTGCTGTTGCACAGGATGGAATGATGCTTACAAACGGAGCAAAGATAATTGCTGCTAAGAACATGATTGCTGTAAATACAGAAGTCAGTCCGGTTCTTCCTCCTACGCTGATTCCGGAAATACATTCACCATAAGTGGTAACGGTGGATGTACCAAATATAGAACCGCCTACGGTTGCGATTGCATCACAGAGAAGGCTCTTCTTTGCATTTGGAATATTTCCATCTTCATCTAACATATTTGCGGATTTTGCAGTTCCGATTAAAGTTCCGATGGTATCAAACATATCAACCATGGAGAAGGTGATAATCAGCATGATTAAAGTTAAAATTGCCTGTCCTACAGAGCTTCCCATAAATAACTCCCGGAAACCGCGGAAACATGCGAATAAGGAAACATCTGCGAAATCTTTTACCTGGGCACCAAAGTTAATCTGGAAGCCATCAAATACCGTATTTCCGGTAAATATTCCAAGAATAGTTACTACAAAAATACTGATTAAGATAGAACCGGTTACTTTTTTCTTATAAAGAACGGTTGTAAGCACGATTCCAAAGAAGGCTAAAATTGCACCCCAGCAGGCCACCGGATTTTCAGAGAAAGTAGAGAAATCCACCAAAGATACCATGGTGCTTTCATTTCCTACAATAAGACCGGCATCCTGGAAGCCGATAAATGCAAGGAACAATCCGATACCCACTGATATGGCAACTTTTATATTTTTCGGAATTGCCATTACAATTTTTTCCCGGAAGGAACATAAGGTAATCAGGATAAATAATGCACCGGAAATGAATACCATTGCCAGTGATGCCTCATAGGAATAACCCATGCCAAGCATTACGGTGTAAGTAAAGAATGCGTTCATTCCCATACCAGGTGCCTGGGCAAACGGCAATTTGGCAAGAACTCCCATTAAGAAGGTTCCTAAAAATGCAGACAGACAAGTGGCAAAAAATACGCCGTTGAATACCTTGTCATACATATCGGTTCCTTCAAAAGGTGTGGCAAGCATTGCCGGATTTACCATGATGATGTAAGCCATGGTAACAAATGTTGTGATACCTGCGATAAACTCGATTTTTACGCTGGTACCATTTTCTTTCAGTTTGAAAAACTTTTCCATAATAAACGTCCTTTCTTTTGTTTTATCTAAACCAGTTCACAGACTGGAATAAATCGATTATTTATAATATCCAACAATCCCCGGTTGGTAATTGCCATCTCCGGAATAACGGCAAGGGAAATCTGAAGACTCATGGTGAGGATTGGGTTCTTAAGAATACAGCCATGTTCCCATAAATCAGCTAAAAGTCTATCTGTTTCCTCTACAAATGCCTCCATTGGCTTCTGGCTTAATATGCCAAGTACCGGAAGTCCCACAAACTGTTTTTCTTCTCCATTTCTTACATAGGAAAGACCACCCTGTTTTGCAATCACCTGATTAAATGCCAGCGTCATATCCGAAAGAGAAGTTCCAAATGCAATCAGGTTCTGGGTATCCTGTCCAACCGAACCGGCAAATGCTCCCTGCAGTGCTCCTGCCTGGCTGATGATGCCGATTCCGATGGAACCATCTTTCCGGTAACGGTCTACTACTGCACAATACATTAAGTCATCCTCTAAAATGAGTGCACCGTTCTTTACCGGAAGCTTTCTCTCTTCGTGAATTGTCTCTAAGGTTCCGTCCACGATTTTTACAATATTGACTTTTACTTCGCCATCTATGCAGCCTTCCGGCAATGGAATCGTAAGTTCTCCTTCTTTTAAATCATCCCGCTTTATGGAATGGATCACTTCTTTCGGATAATCCATTCGCGGATAAGAAGCCTTTGCAATTTCTCCGTTTACAATAACATCCTGCACCTTAAAGTCTGTTAAATTCTTCACAAGTATCATGTCTGCACGATATCCTTCTGCAATGACACCTCTGTCCTTTAAGCCATAGGCTGCTGCCGGATAAACCGTAGCAAGCTTGATTGCCTGAAGCGGCTCCACACCTTCTTCCACAATCTGCGCCAGTGCATAATTCATATGTCCATGCTCTGCCATATCTTTTGCTGTAATGCAGCCATCGGTAGAAAGTAAAATATGGTCGCTGTCTCCTGCTTTATCTAAGAATTCTTTTGCACTTGCAGGCTCTTTTAAGGAGCCACGGCGGATAATGACATACATTCCTTTCCTGAATTTTTCTAACATTTCCTCCACCGTTACGCTCTCATGGTCGGAGCTTACGCCTGCTGCAATATAGGTATCTAAGTCAGCTCCCAATACACCCGGCGCATGTCCATCTATTTTTAAACCTTTTTCTTTTCCATAATCCAAGATTTCTTTTAAAGAAGCTTCCTTTGCAATGACCCGGTTATAATCCATGGCTTCTGCAATTCCATACATGCCATATTCTTCCACCATCACTTTGACATCGGAAAGCATCACCTGTCCATAACAGTCCTCATATCCCGGTGCAGACGGAACACAGGGAGAAGCCATCCAGACCGGTGTAAGCTCTGTCTCCTTCATCTCTTCCATCAGATATTTTGCACCCTTATGTCCTAAGACATTTACTGCATCATGAGGGTCTAAGACTGCTGCTGTGGTTCCATTTTGTATCAGAGCCTCTGCAAAAGATGCACTGCTTAACATGCTAAGCTCCACATGGGTATGGGCGTCAATTAATCCCGGCAGGGCAGTAAGCCCTTCCCCATTGATTACCGTAAGATGCTCCTTTTCTTCTATTTCACCGGCATCAATGTGCTCTGCAATTTTCTCAAAGCGGCCGTCTTTGATATAAATATCTCCGGTTTTTATCTCATTTTCCAATACATCTGCAATTGCTGCATGTTTAATCAACAGGCTCATAGGATTCTTTTCCTTTCTGAAACAATGGTAGTTTCTGTAAAAATGTAATATCTGTCCGCTCTGCTGCTTTTCCTTCTGCTAAAATTGCAAGCCTGCTGCAAACCTCGCCTCCGGCTTTCTGCACCAGACGTTCTGCCGCAGCCAGGGATTCCCCTTTTGAAATCACATCATCCACAATGGCAACTTTCTTTCCTTTTAATTTCTCTGCATCCGTTTCATCCAGAAAAATATCCTGATTTCCTTCTGTCGTAATGGAATGCACCGCATCCTGGATAAATGATTTCACATAGGACTTCACGCTTTTCCGGACTACCACAAATTCCTTCATATGAAGCTGCTTTGAAATCTCGTACGCCAGGGCAATTCCTTTTGCTTCAATAGTAAGGATAATTTCCGCTCCATTGGCAAATGCCGCCAGCTCCTTTCCTGCTTTCTCAATCAGCTCCGTATCACTGATTACCACAAAGCTTGCATACGCTGTCCCATCTGACAGTTTCACAAAAGGCAGTTCACGTTTCAGACCACATACTTCTAAATCATAATGTTCCATTTTATCTATATCCTCTTATCCATCATTCTATATCCGTCGGAAAACGTTCTGTTTCCTTCGGATGTATTGTAACTATGAAAAACACGAAAGGTACAACACGTCCCCGTATTGCACCTTTGCTTTACATACATTTGCATTATAATAGAAATCGTTTTATAATAAAAATACTATTTTTACTTGGTTTTTATAATATTTTTATTATATTGTGTGGAGGGGAATTGTAAAATATCTTTTCGCTGCTTTGAAAGGATAACTGCTCTGTCCACCGAGTACGGATGCTGAATAATGTCTGCAAGGGGCACTAAGAATTTCGACCTATAACTGAATAAGTCTGGCAACCGGCGCAAATTCACATCCATGTTCATATGCGCCTCGCTGGCACTTCCCTGTGCCAGCGTTGCCGGATGCCAGACGAAATTCCAAGTGCCCCTAACAGCCCTTAAAATGCATCCGTACTTCGGCGAACCGGGCAGTTATCATGTCAAACATTGGAAATCTTACATTTTTTACAATCCCCTCCACAAACCACATAAATTATATTTTCAAATAATCCTACAAAACAAAGGAGGTATTTTATTATGACACTGGATTCTTACCGTAACTTTGTAACCATTGTAGATTGCGGCAGTATCGTAGCGGCTGCCAACAAGCTTCTGATTGCGCAGCCTTCTTTGAGTAACCAGTTAAAAAATATTGAGAAAACCTATGGTGCGAAGCTTCTTCTCCGGGGAAACCGTTCTTTAGAGCTGACGGATGCAGGAAGAATCTTTTACAAACGTGCCAAAGAGATTTGCATGATGGAAGAGGGCTTACGAAATGAATTGCTGAATCAGAAAGCCGGCTTCTCTGAACTGTTGAAGATTTCAATTCCAGCCGGTAACTCTCCTTATTTTCTGCACAAATTTTTTGATGCCTTTATCGCAAAGCACCCAAAAGTTAATTATGATTTCTATGAAATTCCAAGCGAATTTGTTATTCCGAATGTCCTGAATGGAATTACAGAGATTGGTCTTATCCGCTCTGCCGCACCCGGACATGGTGCGCTTACACTTTATCCTTATGAAAAGGAGGATATTGTTGCCCTGTTTCCAAAAGACCATCCCCTGGCTAAAATCAAAGGAAAGCTTTCTGTCCCGGACCTTGCCAACTACCCGCTGGCAATTCCCTTTGACTGCCTGGATATTGTTTATGCTTCTTTCGGACACTATCTTCTTTCACCAAATGTTTCCATGATTACTTCTCCGAAAACCACTGCCATCGAGTGGGCGCGCTCTTTTGGAAGTGTAGCCTTAGTCTCCCTGACGAAAGAGGACATGCGGGAAATTAAGGATATGTGCATCAAATATATTTCTGATGAAAATCTTTATATTATGAGTGCCTTTATTATCAGCAAAGACCGGCACCTTTCGAAGATTGCGAAGGAATTTTTGCAGGTGCATGGAATTGAAGTTTCTTAAGCTGCTCGCCAAAAAAAAGAGAATCTATGAAAGATTCTCTTGAAAGAGGCGACAACCAGATTCGAACTGGTGATAAGGGTGTTGCAGACCCGTGCCTTACCACTTGGCTATGTCGCCATATTCTGTTGTAACACTTCCAGTATATGCAGTGGCACATTTTTTATGCCTCATATTCTGTTCGTGTAATGACTCCGACGGGAATCGAACCCGTGTTACCGCCGTGAAAGGGCGATGTCTTAACCGCTTGACCACGGAGCCAGATACGTTCCAACGACCGTCAGAACGTGTTTTAGTATACCATAGAGTAGTGGTGATGTAAAGCGTTTTTTAAGAATTATTCGTCATAATTTTGCTCAAAATTATTCTCTTTAAGGGTACACTTCTTTTCTCTTTCTGCCTATCTTTTAAAATTTTCTTCTTGACATTACTGTCTTAGTGTATTATTGTAGTAATACAAATAAAGAAGGAGATATGTTTATGGAAACAATATTGCAAACAACGAATCTTTCCCGGCAATTCGGTAAGAAGATGGCTGTAAATAATGTAAATATGACCATTCACAAAGGTGATATTTACGGATTCATTGGAAAAAACGGTGCCGGCAAAACAACTTTCATGCGCCTTGTCTTAGGTACTGCTTTCCCTACCAAAGGAGAAATCAAATTATTTGACGGCGAGCCTTTCGATAAAGCCAGACGCAAAATCGGTTCTTTAATCGAAGCACCTGGACTTTATAAAAACTGTACCGCCTATGAAAACTTAAAGCAGTTTTCCTTAATTTACGGTGGCACCGATGCAGAGATTAAGGAAATCCTTTCTCTGGTTGGGCTTGCTGATACCGGTAATAAAAAAGCCGGCAAATTTTCCCTTGGAATGCGCCAGCGTCTTGGTATTGCCATTGCACTTCTCGGCAATCCGGAGTTCTTAGTCTTAGATGAGCCGGTAAACGGTCTTGACCCTGCCGGAATGAAGGAAGTCCGTGATTTGATTTTAAAGCTGAATCATGAGAAAAATATTACAATTCTCATTTCCAGCCACTTATTAGATGAGCTGTCCAAAATCGTTACCAGATATGGAATTATCAACGACGGTATGCTGATTGAAGAAGTTACTGCTGCAGAATTAAATGAACGCTGCCAGCACAAACTGATATTTACAGTAGATGATGTACAGAAAACAGCCGCTATTTTTGCAGAAACTATTCCGGCAGAACAGATTCGCATTGCCGGCAATCAGGTGATTCTCTCCTCACATCTTGAGGAAGCCGCTGAATTAAACAAACGTCTGGTTCAACAGGACGTTGCGGTAAATAGTTTCTGGGTGCATGCAGAAGGACTTGAACAATACTTTATGAAACGGATAGGTGGTTAATATGGGACAATTATTTAGATTTGAATTTCGAAAATTATTCCGTCAGAAGAGCTTTTACATCTGTGGCTGTGTGTTAATCGGATTAATTCTTCTGACCGCAGTAACATTAAATATGATTTACAGTTTATCACAGGGAAATATGGAAGCTGGCGGCGTAACCGTAAGTGCTTCTGACGATGGATTCCTTTATACCGGCATATATATGCTGGTTGGTGCAGTATCTTCCAGCAACTTTACCATTGTACTGGCTGTATTTCTTTCCCTCTTTGTATGCAGCGACTACACCAATGGCACTTTAAAAAATATCATTGCAAGAGGCTACAGCCGCACCCGCATTTATGCGGTAAAATACATGGTATCCTTAGCTGCCACAACGGTTTATACCATTGTCTGCTGGCTTACCGGATTCCTTGCCGGCACTGCATTCTGGGAAGTTGGAAGCCTTTCCGGTACCACAGGAGATCTGGTTATAACCCTGCTTTTACAGCTTCTTGGTAACTTTGCATATACCTCCCTTTTCTTCCTGATTGCAGTTCTATTTAAGAAAACAGGCGGTTCCATCGCAGTCGGTATCATCGGTCCACTGGTTTTATCCATGATAATTTCACTGGCAGACACCCTGACCCACAAGAAATCCTTTGATTTTGCCGACTACTGGCTGGATAACTGTATGGTTGAGACTGCAACAGACCTTATGGCTTCAAATATGATTACCCGCTGTCTCATTTGCTTCCTTATCTATGCGGTACTGTTCTATGTAATTAGTATCTTCGTAGGAAGACGCAATGAAGTGTAACTATATGAAAAACTCTTTATGAGTTATTCACCATAAGAACTTGCTACCGGCAGCTTCTTACGGATGCTGAGCAGCATAAAAAACTCCCGCAGATATGTCATGATATCATGAGCAAAATCAGTTCATCATATCATGATGTTATCTGTGGGAATATTTTTTGTGCTATTTTCTGTGTTGTTTTTTAACGTTATTACTTGTGCTATTTTTTAACGCTATTTCTTAACGTTATATCTTACACCTATGACAACCTTCCATGATTCATTTTAAATATCACATCTGCCACCTGCATCGTGGATTCTCTGTGGGATACCAGTACTACCGTCTTCTCTTCTGCAGATTCTTTCATGGATTTTAAAATAATACCTTCATTTAAGGAATCCAGATTAGAGGTTGGTTCATCCAATAACAGAAGCTGTGCATCATGAAGAAATGCCCTTGCAATTCCAATTCTCTGACGCTCTCCACCGGATAAAGTCTCTCCCAGTTCTCCTACCTGAGTATCATAACCATCCGGCAATGTCATAATAAATTCGTGAATGGATGCTTTTTTCGCTGCCTCCATAATCTCTTCTCTGCTGGCTCCCACCTTACCGATTGCAATATTATTGGCAATGGAATCATGGAAAAGATGTGTCTCCTGAGTCATATAACCTTCCAGCTTACGCAAAGTTGTTGTCGGCAGTTTCTTGATATTTTCTTTATTTATATTCACGCTTCCCTGCTGCACATCCCAGAAATGCATCAGAAGCTTTAACATCGTAGATTTTCCGGAACCGCTTGCTCCATGAATACCGATGATTTTGCCCGGTTCCAAATCAATGCTGTAATCACTTAAAATCACTTCATCTTCATAAGAAAATGTTACATGTTCCATAGATGCACCGGTAAATCTGAGGTTCTCTTTTCCTACAGTCTCCCGGGAAACTTTCCCTGTTATCACCTTTCTTTCTGGTGTTTCCTCTCCTGACACTTCTGCTTCCAATACTTTTCTTTCCGGCATCTCTCCTTCCGGTACTTCCTCTACCATCGGCTCTTCCTCTAAGATCCGAAGTACCCTCTCGCCGCTTGCCAGTGTCTGATTCAGATTATTGGAAAGCCCCGACAATGCCACAACCGGTCCAAAAGAGCCCATCATAGAGATGGTACAAATGATAACTCCTGCCAGGGAAATTGCTCCCTTCTGGTAAAAAGAAAGACACAGGAACAGCATTCCAAAAGAGAACAATAATATCACAAGATTTGTAAGAGAACGCTGTACACCTTCCAAATGGCTTAATTTACGCTGTTTCTTTCCAAGCGCTTTTGAGCGCTCACTTAACTCATTTCCACGCTTGCTTCCCTGATGATAGCGGATTGTCTCATCCAGACCGCGAAGGGAATCCAACACGAAACTGTTCATTTCACCAAATGCATTGCGGTACTCCATTCCGTTCTTACTGCCGTGTCTTCCGTTCCATATCGGAATCAGACAGCCTACCACAAGATAAGCTCCTGCCGCCAGAACGCCTGCCCATACCTGATACCGCCCGATGAAAATCGTCATAAAAGTTGAAGTCAGAATAGCAATTGCTATCGGCGATATGGTGTGCGCATAAAATACTTCCAGCAACTCAATATCTGTCGTAATAATTGATATGAGATTTCCCTTGTCTCTTCCTTCAAGCTTCGCCGGACAAAGTCTACGAAGGGAAGCAAACACTTTATGCCGGATAATAGCCAGCAGCTTAAATGCAATAAAATGATTACAATACTGTTCTATATAATGTAATACACCTCTCAGTACAGCCATCACAATCATGCAGACAAACAGAACCTTCACACCTGTCAAATGAGCAATCCAGACTCCATTTCCGTTTTTGGCTGCTACAATATCAAACAACTCCTTCAATCCTGATAAAATACCCTGTCCTGCAAATATTGTCAGGAAAATAGCAGACAGATATCCAAGAGTTCCAAGCAAAATTGCAGCCATCATAATAGGAAATAACGGCTTCACCAGACCAATTAATTTTCCCATAATTACAACTGCACTCCGCCTTGTGCTTTCCTGCTTTTTCTCTTTTTCTGCTAAAGAATCTGCTTTATTGCTACTGAAATTATTATCCTTAAAATTACATTTTAACTCACTTTCTAAATTGCTTTTTAAATTGCATTCTATATTACTGTCTAAACTACTTTCTATATTACTTTCACACGCTGCTGTCCGTTTCTCTGCTTTACCCAAAGCCGCGAAAGATTCTAATTTTCTCTGGTTTTCATATAAATTCGCATAAGCTCCTTCCTTCATAAGCAGTTCTTTATGCGTTCCGGACTCTGTTATTCTGCCGTCCTTTAAGAAATAGATGCAATCCGAACCTATCACATTAGACAATCGGTGGGAAATCAGAAGAACTGTTTTCTCTTTTGCCATTTCATGAATGACTTCCATAATCATTTCTTCGCTCTCCGCATCGATATTAGAGGTCGCTTCATCAAATATGTAAATCGGACTGTCATGCAGTAATCCCCTCGCCAATGCCAGTCTCTGGCACTGTCCGCCGGAGAAATTGCTTCCTTTTTCCTGTAATAAAGTCTTAAGTCCCTGCTGTTCCTTAAGAAATCCCAACAAATTTACTTTCTGTAGCACAGCTTCTAATTCTTCCTCTGTCGCATCCGGCTTTGCCATCCGGAGATTTTCTTCTACCGTTCCCTTAAATAAATAACTGTTATGGCGGATTAATGTGATATTTTTTAAGATTTCTTCCTCTTTTATTTCACTTAATTCCACACCGCCAATGGTAATCTTTCCCTGATAATCCTTCAGCATTCCTGTCAACAGACCGGCAATCGTGCTCTTTCCGCATCCAGATTCTCCCACCAGAGAAATGAAGCTGCCCTTCGGTAAGCTAAGCGAAATTCCCTTTAAAATTTTCCTGTTCTCTTCATAAGAAAATTCTACATTTTCAAATTCCATCGCATTTCCCGACATGTTGATTTCGCCATCTTTTATCGTATTTTCTGCATTATCTTCTGCATTATCTTTTGCATGATATTCTATTTTCTCTTCATTCAGGCAAGGGAAATCCTTTGTTCCATCCCGCGGCTCTTCCAGTCCAAGGAGATTGAAAATTTTATCACTGGCAGCCATCCCGTTCATGGCAATATGGAAAAATGAGCCCAACAGACGCAGCGGAATAAAGAACTCGGATGCCAGCAAAACGATGGTCAGAGTTCCCGCAAAATTTACATTTCCGGCAAAAAATTCTTTTAATACAACAACCATTCCCACAGCAGCTCCGCCATATGCCACGATGTCCATAACACTGGTGGAATTTAACTGCATGGTTAAAACCTTCATGGTTATTTTCCGGAACCGGGATGCTTCTTCATCCATTTCTTTTGCTTTCATTTCATCGGCCTCGTATATTTTTAAAGTAGTCAAACCCTGCAAATTTTCCAGAAAACTGTCTCCGAGGCTGGTATAGATTCCCCAGTATTTATTCAGCAGCTTCTTGGCAAATTTCTGTACTGCCACAATAGATACGGGAATCAACGGCACACAAATCAGTAACACCAGGCTTGCCTTAAAATCCACAAAAGATAAGATAATAAATAAAGTAACCGGCGCTAAGAGACTGTAAAAAAGCTGTGGAAGATATTTTCCAAAATAAGTTTCCAATTGCTCCACGCCTTCGGTACTAAGCTGCACTACTTCTGAAGTCGACACCTTATCCCGGTAAGATACTCCTAATTTCAAAAGCTTATTATAAATTTTCTCTCTTAAAATCCGCTTCACATCTACGCTGGCTGCATAAGATGACTTTTCCGCCAATCTGTCACAAAGATAACGAATCACGATAACTGCCAGCAAAATGATTGCGCTTTTCCCAATTTCTGTCCAAAGTTCACCATTCAGGCTTACATTTCCAAATATGATTTTTTCCAGTAACCCGGATATTGTAAAAATGGCTGCAATCTGTGCCAAAAGGGCAATCCACTGACATAATACATTGTATACAACATACTTTTTCGCATGTGATAATAAATTTACCAGATTCTTCTTTATCATTTACTTTGTTCCCCTTTTCTCTTTTATCGTCGTAATTAAGTGCCAGATTGCCAGAATCGGATGATATAAAAGCATTCTTGGTCCAGAAAAACGCATTACAACCCGGATCCGTTCCCGCATTTCCGGTTTATAACAGTGAATCTTGCAATTTGCACAGAATGTTTTCTCCTCCATTCGTGGACAATGCTCGCTTCTTGCCGCAGCATAGGTGGCTAATTCTTCACATTCCGGGCAGAGACCATTTTGTTTATCCACATTTCTATGATTTTTTCTACAATATAAAGCAATCATTTCCTTTACTACATATTGTTCTTTCTTTCGCTTTTTCTCAATTACAATCTGATTTCCTTTTTTCTTCTCTTCGGTGTTATTCTTCATATTGCTCCCTATCCTCTATTCTTCAGTCATTTCCGGTGCTAATGTTCTGATTTTACAGAAGAAATACCAGATATGAAATACCCAGACAAATGCCAGAACGATTCTTCCAATCAATATTTTATCCATAAGCAGAAAGCCGATTCCCATAACAATCGTAGACGTTGCTGTTATGGTTAATTTCGTTTTCATCGTCATCGCCCGTTCATTTACAAAGCTTTCCAGATGTTTCTTATATAATTTGCTTCCCGTAAACCAATTATGAAGCCGCTTGGAGCTTCTGGCAAAACAATAAACAGTTGCCATATAAAATGGAACAGTCGGTAAAACAGGTAAAACTACCCCCAAAGTTCCCAATCCAAAACATAAAAATCCAAGTGCAATCCATAAATAGTTTATTATTTTTTCTCTCATACTGTTTGTCCTACTCCTGTTGTAAATTACGAAAAATATGCTTTGCAAATTTCTCGTTGCCCACATAAATGCTTAGTGGCATAAAATTAGAGTTAGTAAATACTAACTCTAATTCAGATAATTATATCTTACTTTTTTTAATTTTGTCAACTGATACTTTTTTCCAATAAGTCTCTATATGATACTTACGGAATCTTGGCTGCTACGAGAAATACGCTTTGCAAGTTTTTTCTCGCTACTCGCGTAAATAAAAAACTCGATAGCAAAATCTGCTATCGAGCAATTAGCTCCCCGAGTAGGACTCGAACCTACGACAGCGCGGTTAACAGCCGCGTGCTCTACCAACTGAGCTATCGAGGATTATTAAGTTAAAGAATGACGTTCGCCTGAAATCAGGTAACGCCATTGTTAAAGGTACATACCTTCAAAACTTCATACAGATTGCTTTCCGAGTTGCTTTGGTCAAGCCCTCGACCGATTAGTAACAGTCAGCTCCACAC
>ERZ1026858.267-NODE-267-length-29632-cov-12.900565_pt1 | contig 29632 bp, 25 predicted proteins | sample MGYA00380159_ERZ1026858 | MGnify/ENA primary metagenome ERZ1026858 (study PRJEB33269, sample SAMEA4719795) | human gut metagenome | biome: human-associated habitat; feature: organic feature; material: feces | place: Cameroon | collected 2013-10 ...
GAGCCCCTTTCAGGGGCAGCGACGCAACCTTCGCCGCGAGCGCCCTGAAAGGGCAGCCAGTTCTTAGCCCAGGGCAACGCCCTGGGTATCAGCGTATAAACGCCTACGCCCTGTAAGGGCAAAAGTATGGGCAAATGGTTGGCTTTTACTTTTGCCCTTACAGGGCGTAGGGAATGGGGACATGGCACCCAGGGCGTTGCCCTGGGCTACGGACTTGCTGGGCTTTCAGCCCGTGCAGGGCCGCAGACAGGGCTTTTCCCGCACAATCTCCACCTCACTAAATATTTCAATTTTGAACCCCCTACCTCGCGGGTGGAGCGGTATATAAAATCGGAGCCAGTCATGTTCGCAACATGGCTGGCTCCATAATTTTTATGTTCGTTTTGTTGAAGATCAAAGTGTGATTCCTTAAGGCGTGTACGGAAAACCATTTCAGCACAAACCTTCTGCACATCAATGCGTCGCCGTTGAATCGGCGTGAGCTTGCTTCTTCTTGTGTGCAGCCTCCTCTTCCTTGTGCTTGTTCTCTTCTGTGTGGGAAGAGACTGGGTGCATGGTGGTCGTGTCGGCAGGAAGAGCGTGGAGCGAATCATTGTTGAGATCCTCCTCCGAAGCCTCCTGAAGCGTGTCGACAGGCGTTGTTTCCTTGGCCGGCGGCAGCGGCATCAGTTCCTCGTCAATCAGTTCGCCTTCATCTTCAGCTTCCTCTGTCGGTTCCGCCAGTGGCGCCTGCTCTGCGGGCATTGTCTCTTCCGGAATGTGGAAAATGTTGTGAGCCCCGACGGCGATCACGCCGAGCAGACCGATGGCCACCAGGAAGTTACACCATTTGTCTTGCAGCGTAGAGGGTTTTCCCGTCGGCCTGTTGTTGGCCTCCGTCTCTTCCTTCTCCGTGTTGTTGCGCGGCGCTTCGCTTGCCTTTTCGGTATTTGGCACTGCGTTTTCTTGGCTGTCAAGCGCCTTGTTGTCTTCGGCGTCGTTCAGCGGTTTGTTTTCGTCATTCATCTTCTTCCTCCTCTTCGTCAAAATCAAAGTCTTCGTCCAGGAAGATCGGTGCGCTGAAATCGTCGAGCGCACGGCGGTCTTTTTTCGTCGGACGTCCTGTGCCCTTTGCGCGTCCAACGAATCCGCTGATGCGGCTCATTTCGAGCACTTCATATTGTTCGGGCGCTGTGATGTTTTCCAGAATTTCCGGCAGAAGTTTGGCTCCCACGCGTTTCTCAATGGCCTGCTTCACTTTAAACGTATAAGTCACAGGCGATTTGCGCACCGCAACCTCGTCGCCTTCCTTGACGCTGCGGGAGGGTTTTGCTTGTGCGCCATTGATGGCCACGCGCCCGTTTTTGCAGGCGTCGGCAGCCAGGGAGCGTGTTTTGAAAATGCGTGCGGCCCAAAGCCATTTGTCGAGACGTGCTTCCATGTGGATTGTTTGTGAAAATATTAGGGGGATAAGTTGGTTGGCAACCTTCTTATGTGGTGGGCGTGCAGAGGCTGTTGCTACGGTACGCCGCTTTAGAAAGCAGGGTGTGCTTGATATTCAAACACACCCTTTCCTTCCTGCTTGTTTTCGCTTCATTTCTTGTTGAAATGGTTCATCGTAAACTGAATGCCAGAGAGCGCGAAACTTTTAACCATTTCGCCGGCCAATTCCAGTCGTTCGTCCATGGTCTTGAGGTCTTCATCGGTAAACTCTCCCAATACGAAGTCAACCTGTCCGCCGCGCGGGAAATCGTTGCCGATGCCAAAGCGCAGGCGGGCGTATTGCTGCGTGCCGAGCACACTGCTGATGTGCTTCAGTCCGTTGTGTCCGGCCTCGCTGCCTCCCGGTCGCATCCTCAGTTGCCCGAAAGGCAACGAGAGGTCGTCGACCACCACGAGAATATTTTCCAGGGGAATTTTCTTCTCGTTCATCCAGTAGCGCACCGCGTTGCCGGAGAGGTTCATGTAGGTGGAGGGTTTGAGTAGCGTCAGCGTCTGGTTTTTCACCTTTAGCGTGGTGACGGCGCCATATCGCTTGTCCTCAAATACAAGATTGGACGCCTTAGCCAAGGCGTCCAATACTCTAAATCCTATGTTGTGACGGGTTTGGGCATATTCGCTACCGATATTCCCCAGCCCGACAATCAGAAAATTCATCTGCTGATGATCTTTTTCAGTTTCGCTTTGCTCCTGCTTGCCTTCTTTCCCATTGCCGTTTGATGTGGCAAAGAGTCTTTTCAGAAAATCAAACATGAGCCGTGGTTCAAATCATTATGCCTTGGCAGCTGCAGCGGCAGCACCCATAGCGGCACGGGTCATCTTCACGGTGCAAACGATAACTTCCTTCGGAGTGACGAGCTCGAGGTTTTCGAAGTGGAGGTCACCAACCTTGATGCTCTTGCCGAGCTGCAAAGCAGTAACGTCGATGTTCAACTTCTCAGGAATTGCAGAGTAGAGAGCCTTCACATTCAACTTACGAACCATCGTGATCAAGCGACCACCGGCGCGTACACCTTCAGCCAAACCTTGAGGAGCGATGGGCACACCCATAACGATGGGCTTCTCAGCGTGAACTTCGAGGAAGTCAACGTGGAGCACGTTGTCCTTTACAGGGTGGAACTGAACTTCCTTCAAGATACCTTTGTGGTCTTCGCCGTCGATGTTGATGTCAACGAGGTAGATGTGAGGAGTATAGATGAGCTTGTTGATTTCCTTTTCGCTAACAGAGAAATGGATGGCTTCAGGCTGGCCGTTGGCATCCTTCTTTTCTCCGTAGAGAACGCATGGAACGTTACCGCTGTTGCGGATGGCTTTGGCAGCTTTCTTGCCGAGCTCGGTACGTGCAGTACCATTGATTGAAATTTGCTTCATTGTGTAATAAAATTTTGTGTTACTCTAAATTAAGTATTTCGCTTAATTCGCCATCACACGCAGAGCCTATTCCTGACTCTGGGAGGACAAATCGGCTGCAAATTTAGTGATAATCTTTCAGTTGGGCAAACTTTTCTCCTGCGAAATCAATGTGCTTCTGCTATTTAATCGCAATCGGCCAAAAACAAATTTAGGCTTGCTTCCGCAAATGCAGATGCAAGCCTAAATGTCGGGGTGACTGGATTCGAACCAGCGACCACACGCCCCCCAGACGCGTACTCTAACCGGGCTGAGCTACACCCCGATGGTGTATCGGTCGTTAAGCGTTGTGCTTAATTCCCGTTAGCGTCTGCAAAATTAGTCCTTTTGTTTCTAACCGCCAAATTTTTTTTCGATTTTTTGTAAAAATAGATGCGTGGGGCGGATTTCTGCTCTGATGGACTTTATAAAATACGATGAATTTCATAACTTTGCACCCGAAAATATGAAACTCAAGCGGGAACAGGCGGTCGCTATGCTCTGCCAGATTGCCGTTGCAATCGCGTTCTGCTTCAGGGTTTCACAATTTATATGATATTTGCAACAAAGAGACAACCAGCGTTTCAGACATTAAACAAGATTCATAGGTTCCATGATTGGGGCGTTTGTATGCAACGCTGATTTTGCGGGTATGGCGGGAAATCCTTGAGAGCATCCGTTTGTTATTTCCGGAAGTAGGATTTTTCTGTGCCCCCCTCTTCCGATTTCAGATTGTTCGCTGAAATCACATCCACACCTTTTTGGCCATTCCTTCGTGAACATTGCGTCGGCTTTTCTGCTGGCATGGTGTCCGCCCGTTTTGCCGTGTCCTTTTCTTTGGATTCGGCGGGGAGGACTTATCTTTTGTTGCGCGATGGTTTGTCTGGTAAATTCTTTTTACACCACAACTATAATCCATGATTCAACCTCATTTTCTTAGAATGCGGATGGCACGCTTGGTGTTTTCCGCCTCTATCTGTGCTGTTCCTCAGGGCGCATGGGCGCAAAACCGCGTGGAGCCGCATCTGCAGCATCTTTTTGAAACTGCCGAGGCCCATAATGCGAGTCTGCAAAGCCTTGAGGCGGCTTCGCGCGAGGCGCAGGCCGCTGTTGAAACTGCTAAGGCCGAACGCTTGCCAGATGTTTCGGCGCAGGCCTCGTATTGCTATTATGGCAACGCCCGCCTGTGGAACCGTCATTTCGGTGAGAGCACTTCCGCTCCTATGCCGCATTGGGGCAACAACTATGCCTTGAAGGCTTCGCAGGTGGTTTATTCCGGCGGGGCGATAACGGCGAGTATTGAACTCTCGAAGCAGGGCGCACAAATGGCGCGGCTTGCCAAACGCGAGGTGCAGCAGAATGTGCGCTTTGCATTGATGGGGCTTTACCTGCAACTCCATCATTTGCAAAACCGCGAGCGTGTTTACCAAGCGAATGCAGAACTCACCAGCCAACTGATTGACCAGACGCGTCAGCGTCGCAAGGAGGGAACGGTGTTGGCCAACGACATCACCCGTTATGAATTGCAGCAGGAACAGATGCAACTGGGACTGGTTCAGACTTCGGATGCCCGCGACATCGCACGCCACCAACTCCTCACGGCGCTTGGCGTGGACGCTCTGCCCGATGTGCTCGACGGCAGTGCTTTCAAAGAGCGCCCAACGGCGTCGTTGCCTGCCTGGGATGCGTGGCAACGCGTGGCCGATGGGGGACACGCCACCTTGGAAAAGGAACGCTTGAATGTTTCGATGAGCCAGACCAAACTGAAACTGGAACGTGCGGCGCAACTGCCCAAACTGGCGCTCGTGGCTGAAGATCATCTCGACGGGCCAGTCACTATTGAAGTGCCGCCCCTCAACAAAAACCTCAATTATTGGTTTGTTGGGGTAGGGGTGAGCTACAATATCTCGTCGCTGTACAAGAACAATCGGCGCATCCGTCAGGCGAAGTTGGCCACCGCCACCTCGCAGGCGCAATTGGAGGATGCAAAATGCCGCATCAACGACGCGGTGCAGCAGGCGTGCGTGAATTATCGGACGGCCGAGAGCAATCTGCGAACGCAACAGAAAAGCGTGGAACTGGCGCGGCAGAACTATCAGGTGGTAAGCCATCGCTATGCCAATGGTTTGGCGCTCGTGACCGACATGACGGATGCCGCTTCCGTGAAACTCAATGCCGAATTGGCGCTGGCTGATGCCGAGATAAACCTCTATTATTGTTATTATGCCATCCGTTTCGCGGCTGGAAATTTATAATGACTGCAAGCGGGCGGCCAAACTGATGCTGACGCCTGCTTGAAACTTGACCATTGATTTGAAAATGAAAAGCAGAAAATTTCTTCGTTGGGGTTATAACACCCTTGTTGTTATCCTTTTATTGGCAGGTATTTATTTCGTTGTGGCACACTTCGTTCACTTCGGCAACAGTGAAATCACCGACAATGCCACCATCTACCGTCACATCACGCCCGTCAACACCCGCGTGCAGGGCTTTATCCGCGAAATTCGTTTCGACGATTATCAGGAAGTCCACAAGGGCGACACGCTCGTTGTCATCGACGACAGCGAATTTTGCCTACGCCTGGCGCAGGCTGAAGCCGATTTGGCAAGCGCCACCGCTGGAGGCCGCGTGACGAGTAGCGGCGTGAACACGGCACAGCGTCAGGTCAACGTGAGCATGGCGGGCATTGAAGAGGCCCGTGTGCATCTCGAAAACGCGGAGCGGGAGGAGAAGCGGTATGCCCAGCTTTTGAAAAACGATGCCGTTACGCCGCAGCAATATGATGCTGTTCACACGGCCTATCTCTCGGCCAAGGCGCGCTATGAACAGGCTTTGCGCCAAAGTAGTGCGCTGACGGCGGTGAAGACCGAGCAAAACCATCGCCTGGGGCAGACCGATGCCGCCATTCGCTTGGCGAAGGCGCAGGTTGATATGGCACGGCTCAATCTTTCCTACACGGTCATTGTGGCAACGGCCGATGGCGTGGTGGGACGTAAGGACATCCATGTCGGACAGCTCGTGCAGCCGGGGCAGACCTTGGTGAGCCTGGTGGACAAGGCCGATGTCTGGGTCGTGGCCAATTACCGCGAGACGCAATTGCCAAATATCAAGATTGGCGCGCCGGTGGAAGTGAAGGTGGATGCCGTTCCGGGCCGCGTGTTCGAAGGCATCGTTGAGCGTATCAGTGACGCCACGGGCGCCGCTTCCTCGCTCATTCCGCAGGACAACGCCACCGGCAATTTTGTCAAGGTGGAGCAGCGTGTGCCAGTGCGCATCCGTCTGAAGGCTTCCAAGGATTTGGAGATGCTTCGTGCCGGACTGAATGTTGAAACCTCTGTGGCTTATTAAGTAAGGTGATTAGGTGTTCAAAATATAGAACACCTGCTTAAACAACTGAACCGAAATATGTCAGAAAATAATCATCATGCTCCTGCCGGCGGTCCGCCAACGGAGTTCTCTATGCCCATGTTCCGCAGCTTCGTCCCCGAAGCGGTGCGGCCGTGGCTTTATATTTTGCTTGCCTTCTGCTACCAGTTTTCTGGCGGTATCTATTTGGGAGCCATGCCCGATATGGTCGGCGAGCATGCCCTGATGCGTGAAGACGTACAGATGAGTCTGTATGCCACGTTGGCCGGAATGGCGTTCTATTTCCCCGTGCTCTTCCGCATGAAATTCCATTTCAGCAACAAATTCCTCCTGATGGTCTCTGCCTTCGTGATTCTTTGTTGTAATGCGCTGACCATGCTTGATTTGCCTTTGCCGCTGCTGTGGATCCTCTGCTTCCTCTGTGGCATGGCCAAGATTCAAGGAACGTTTGAATGTATGTCCTCCATCCAGCTCTGGATGACGCCTAAACGCGACATGGCCGTCTTTTTCCCTTTGCTCCATCTCGTGTTGCTCACCTCCATCGAAGGAGCTGGCTTCCTCGCCGCCGCCTTTGCCTTTCATGGTCATTGGACTTTGATGCACTGGTTCGTGATGGGCTTGATGCTCTTCGTGCTCGCCGTTCAGCATTTTCTTACGCGCCCCTTCCATGCCATGCCGAAAATCATTCCGCTGAAGGGCATCGACTGGCAGGGCGCTCTGCTTTGGGCGTTGCTGGCGTTGCAGGTGGCCTATGTGTTCAACTACGGTGACTGGCTCGATTGGTGGAACTCGCCCGTGGTACGCCTACTCACCGGAACGTCACTTCTGACCCTCGTCATCGCACTGCGCCGTATGCACACCGCCACATCGCCCTATTTCGAGCCTGCCATGTGGCACTATCCCTATGTGCTGCCCATCATTCTCCTCATCGGTGTCTTTGAAGCCCTTTTTGCGGCCGAGCATAGTTTGGAGAGCGTTTATTATGCAGCGGTGATGCACTATAGCGACCTTACGCAGGAGACCCTTGCCCAATGGGCTTTGCCAGGACTGTGGGCGGGCTGCCTCTTTTCCTTAGGCTGGCTTGCCTTGATGCGCTGGACGCCTTATCGTCTGCTTGCCATCGCCCTGTTGGCCTTCATTGCCTATGCCGCTGGATTTTATTTCCTTCTCGACGCCAACCTCTCCATTGAGCAGTTGCGTTGGCCCCTCGTGTGTCGCGGCTTCAGTTATGCCGTCATCTCCGTCACGATGATGTGGTGCTTGGCAACCGTCATGTCCTTCCAGCATTTCTTCCAGGCCCTTTCCGTTTTCAACGTGCTCCACATGTTTGTGGGCGGCGTCATCGGCGGTGCTTGCTATGCCTATGGTCTGCGCTATTATGTGGCCGATGGTTTCTCCCGCTATTCCGGGGCTGTCGATTCCGTTTCAACTTCCGCCCGTCCCTTCTCCTTTGGTGGCTTTATGGGGCATTTCGTTGAAGGCCTAACCGCCCAAGGCATCAAGACCCTTTACGGTTGGACGCTCTATGCCGCCATCATCATCACCCTGTTTCTCCTGCTTTGGGATTTGCCAGCGGTGCGGCGGCGTGTCCATCGCGTGCCGACCTGGCCAAGTCTCGGTATGCAGATGTGGCGTGGCTTCCAGCGCCAGCAGAAATTGAGACGCCTCCGCCGCATGAGATGGGCGAAGGCGTAGTAGAAGCGTAGGCGCTTTGTTGAAAACTTTGCTTGCGAACCCGTCGTGACGGGGAGGGGCAAAGAGTTTTATGATCAAAATTAAGGATACGCCTATATTCATATAGAACATCCTATATTATATATAGAGCACACATCTATAATATATAAGACGTCACCTATAATATATAGGACATCCTATATAATGTATAAGACAGATGGTCGGCACGGTTTTGTTATTGTCACAATCCGTGTCGACCATCTGTCTGTTTCAAGAAACCTTCTCCTTCGCCTCCTCTTCGTTACCTCCTTCCAGTCTTTTCTGTTCCAGACGGTCGATGAGGCGTTTGATGTCGTCCTGTATCCTTTTATAAGGCTCCGACTCACGATACCCCGTGTGCTTCCTGAGCATCTCCTCAACGGGGGCCACGGCATGTTGATAGGCCGCCAGTTCATTTTGCATCTGAACGGCATGCTCGGCCAGGTGGCGTATCTCCCGTTCGCGGTCGCGCCGCAGTGCTTCGCAAACGCCCGTAAGCATCGGAGAAACGATGCCATCGAAGAGGTCGTGGCCGCGCATATAGAGATAAGTGGTCTGCGGTGTCAGTCCCAACGAAAGCAGACGCTTCATGAGCGGTTTGTAAGTGTCGCGTCCCTGCGGGAAAATCTTCTGCAGACGACTGATTTTCGCATTTACGCGGTGGCGCAACGCTTCCAGCGTCTGTTCGGGATGGTAGAAATTGAGGCGTTCGATGAGAACGATGTGGAAAAAATCGAGCATGGAGAATGTGGAGTAGCGCCCGTAGCGGTAAGCCCAGATGTTCCATACGAAAAGCGGCCAGATAATTTCAGAATACTGCTGGAGAAACGCTTCGAAATCGAAGATGCGGCGGTCGTTGAGCGTGGCCATCACACACACGTTTTGGAGCGTCGGGGCATAACACTGGAAGTTCTCAATGGCATAAACATAAGTGTGGAACACAAAAGGGTTTCGACACACCTGCCAAGAAGCCTCCGTCGTTTCGCCCTGCATCAAATAATCATAGTCGGCATCCACACAGGCAATCATGGACGTGCCGAGGCGGTCGCCCAGATCATTCATCAGTGCGATTTTCTTTCCCTTGCTCAGCGAGGTGCGCGAAGGGAGCATCACTTCAAAATAATAGTGCGGCGTTTCCAGAGAGCGCAAGAGCGAGCTCCAGAAAAAAACATCGTCGTAGCTTTCCACGTAGGCCACGATTTTATGGCGTGCCTGCTTCGGTCGCAACCGGTTGGCGGCCGCGATGAAGTCGGAATTGAGATTTTGTGAGAGACGTTTGGCCATGACATTCAAAGTTTTGGCAATGAAAGACAAGTGGATATTTCAGAGCACCTCCGTCTGCTGGGCTTACGGCCGCACAGTGATGTCGCTCACGTCGGTCACCACGTCTTGCCATCCGTCAATGATGACAGCGGGCGAATGAGTGGTCAGGATGATTTGTGCGTTGGGATTTAGGTCGCGAATCATTCCGATGAGGCGTTTCTGCCATTCGAAATGCAGGCTCGCTTCGGGTTCGTCCATGAAAAGCACGTAGGGCTGTCGGTCTTCAGTCAACACGGTGAGCAAGATGATGAGCATCTGCTTCTCGCCGCTCGAAAGCAGATAAGGCTGCAGCGGCTCGTCATATTGAATGAAATTCAGTTCGTTGCTCTTTCTGTCGATGCGTTTTCCCGTCTCCCCGAAGAGATCGTCCACCAAGTCTTGGAAATGCGTTTTAATCATGGCCGCTTCAGTGGCCTTAGCCCGCGTTTCTGGGTCGCCCGAAGAAAGCAGTTCAATCATGCGGTTCGCCACGTTAACCTGATAGTCGAGGTATCGGCGCTGAAGTTGATAGAGCTGCCAGTCGAGTTCCGTCGTGACGCGTCCGTCCGTCAGTTGGTCGAGCTTTTCGACATTAACGAGGCGTCGGTCGAAACTGCGTATGATGTCATAATGAATGCTCGTGGCATCAGCCGGCTCAAAGTCGATTCTCACGCCCAGGCGCATCCCTTCGATGATTTCTCCCGACGTTGGAACGTTGCGCAGGTGCTGGATGAGGCGGTTGAGGATGGTGCTCTTTCCAGCGCCGTTGCCGCCGCTGAGCACGTTGACATCCGGGCGCATGTGCCACACGATGTGTTTGTGGCCACTCCATAGGCTTGAAATCTCAATGCGTGTGATGTATTTGGCTAATGTTGTCATAGTGCAGAAATTACTTGTTGAGCTTTTATGTAAACCGCAGGGCGTCTTTCCGGGCCGCGTCCCGCTTGCCCATGTCCCAAAGTTAGGCATTTCTCCCGAACGGGCAAACAAGAAACATGGGAAAATAATCGGGATTCATCCCCAAAAAACACCCGAACGCTTAAAATCGTTTTCTTTCCTTGACCACACCTATTTAATATCGTAACTTTGCAACTGAAATCAACTGCGATTTTGGAAATAACAATTTACAAGGAACAATACAAAACATCCCTCCATGAGTTTCAAAAGATTAACCACTCTCCTGCTGATGGCCTTCTGCTTCCTGACGGGAACTTTCGCCCAGCGATTCATTGTGACCGGGACGGTTGAAAGCGGCAAGACAAACCGTGGCGTGGAATTCGTTACGGCGGCGCTGCTGAAATCCGACAGCACAGGCGTCACGAGCGCCATGACCAATGAGAAAGGCACGTTTCGCCTGCGGGCAAAAAGCGCCGGTAGCTACATCGTCAAGATTTCCTACGTCGGTTTCAAAACGGAATACCGCAACGTCGTTTTGACGCGCCAGACCGATTCCATCAACATCGGCCGCATTCCGCTCGAAAACTCAGACAACCTCTTGAAGGAGGCCGTCGTGAGCGTCACCGCCGCACGCGTGGAGCAGCAGGGCGACACCACCGTTTTCAATGCCTCGGCCTATCGTGTTCCCGAAGGCTCAACGCTCGAAGCTCTGGTTGAACAGTTGCCGGGCGTCGAAGTCGACGACAACGGCACCATCACGTGGAACGGCAAGGAGGTGAAGGAATTTCTGGTCAACGGAAAAGACTTTTTCAAGGGCGACACCAAAATCGCCATGAAGAACCTTCCCACCGACCTCGTGAGCAAAATCAAGGCCTACGACAAGAAGAGCGAATATGCGGAGCAGACCGGCATCGACGATGGCGAGGAAACCACCGTGCTCGACATCACAACGAAACGCAAGCTCAAAGGCTCTTGGATTAGCAACGTCGACCTCGGTGTCGGCACGAAAGACCGCTATACCGACCGCGTCTTCATTTCGAACTTTACAGAGACCAGCCGCATCTCGGCTTACGGCTCTGCCAACAACGTGGCCGATCGCGGCTTCGGCAGCGGACGCCGTGGCTACGGCGGCGGCAACGGTCTGACGGCATCGAAGTCGGCAGGTATGGACTTCTATTGGGAAAACGGCAAGGAGAAACGCGAAGCCGGCCGTCTGGAATTGGGGGGCAACGTGAGATACAGCCACAGCGGCACCGACGCGCTCTCGGCCACCTCGAGCCAGACGTTCCTCACGGCAAACAGCAAACCCTCGTTCAGCAACAGCCGTTCGTTCAACCGCTCAAGTAGCAACAGTTTCAATGGCTCTTTCCGTGTGCAATGGAGCCCCGATTCGCTGACGAACATCACGTTCCGTCCTTCCTACAGCCATAGCGACAGCAAGAGCAGCGGCGAAAGCGCGTCGGCCACCTTCAACGGCGACCCCGACAGCATTCCCGGCATGTATTCGCCCATCGACAGCATCCTCTTGGACGACGTTGCAAACATCAATCCGAAGTTGGCCGCCATCGCCGTCAACAGCAACCTGCGCCACTCGCTTTCCGACAGCAAGAGCGACAATGTTAGCGGTTCTTTGAACATCGTGCGCCGCCTTAACAGCAATGGTCGAAACGTCTCTCTGCGTGCTTCGGCAGGCTACAGCGAGAGCGAATCCAGCTCCCATTCCATGTCAAGCATCCGCTACTACAATTCGGGCAAGCCCGCTTCAAATCTCCATCAGTATAGCTTCATGCCGTCGAAAAACTGGAATTACAACGTGCGCGTGGGCTATACAGAACCCTTGGGCAACAACTGGTTTGGAGAGGTGCGTTATGAATATGGCTACAAATACAACGATGCCAACCGCTCGCGCTACAACCTCGACAAAATCACCGACGACCCTCTGGGCCGCAATTGGGTGAACGACTACGCGCTCTTCGGCACGATTCCATCGGATGCCGACCTCCTCAACGCGGTGCGTGATGAATACAACAGCCAGTATGCCACCTATAAATATTACGACCACACCGTCAACCTCGGCATTCGCTATAACGCTGGCGACATACGCTTTAATGCAGGCGTGAACTTCAACCCCGAAAAGACCGACATGGCCTATGAACGTCCCGGGCAGAACATCGACACGCTCATCACGCGCAAGGTCAACAAAGTTTCGCCAACGGTGCGTTTCCGCTATCGTTTCTCAAAGACATCGCAGTTGGAACTGCGCTACAACGGTTCTTCTTCACAGCCCTCGATGACCAACCTCTTGGCCGTGGTTGACAATGCCGACCCGCTCAACATTTCGATGGGTAACCCTGGTTTGAAACCGTCGTGGAACAACAGTTTCGATGTGAACTATAACACCTACAACACCACCGCGCAGCGCGGCATCATGACGGGATTCAATTTCTCGCAGACCAGCAACTCCGTGAGCAACCGCATGGTCTATGACGAAACAACCGGTGTGCGCTACACGCGCCCGGAAAACATCTCTGGCAACTGGAATGCGCGTGCCAACTTCATGCTCAACACGGGCATCGGCGCGAAGAAGACATTCACCGTCTCAACGGCTACCAACCTGAGCTACAGCAACTCGGTGGGCTACATCAGTAGCGTCAACAACGGCAGCAGTCTGAGCTCTTACATCGACGGCACCTACAATGGTTACAACAACCTCTTCAACAACGCCACGTCTGAAAAGAACACCACGCGCTCACTGACCGTCTTCGAGCGTCTCAATGCCAACTACCGACTCTCCATCTTCGACATTGGCCTCAACGGAACGGTGCGCTATCAGCACGCCCGCGCCACATTGCTCGACAATGCCAATATGGACACGTGGAACTTCTCATACGGCGGCAACGCCAACCTCAACCTCGACTTCGGTCTGAGCCTCTCCACCGACATCCGCATGAGCTCACGTCGCGGTTACTCATCAGCCTCGATGAACACCAACGAACTGATCTGGAACGCACAGATTTCGCAGTCCTTCCTCAAGGGCCGCGCAGCCACCATCAGTTTGCAGTTTTACGACATTCTCCACAACCAAAGCAATGTCTCACGTACACTCACGGCCACGATGCGTAGCGACTCTTGGAACAACTCCATCAATTCCTACGTCATGCTCCATTTCATCTACCGCCTCAACATCTTCAGCGGCAGCGGCAACAAGCGCAGTGGCGATGGCGAACGTCGCGAACCGATGCGCATGATGGGCGCTCCGATGGGGCCTCCCCCTGGCGGCGGTCATTTCTGATAAGCAGATCATACGCTAAATTTTATATAAAGCCTGCGGCAAGGAAAATCTTCCGATGTTCCAGCCGCAGGCTTTTTTGTGTACAGAAGCAGCGAAGTCTCCCCAGCAACTATGGCAAGTCATCGATTCGCGGCCGCGAGTAGCGCTACTCGCGGCCGCCGTTCGTGCTACTCGCGGCCGCCGGTAGCATTGCTCGCAGCCGCGAATCGATGACTTTTTAGGCTTGTTGGGGAAACGGGAGACGAGCCTTGTTTTTTTTTGTAGAGATGCAACAGACTTTCGTCGGAAAGGAAAAAGGAAAAGCATACACGGAAATTTTATGCGTGTGCAGAGAAAAAATGGAAATTTCTGAGACGCAGTCTTGCTGTTTATTTCGCGGCGTTCTGAAATGCGCCGCGCGAACGCTTTACGCTTGTCGTAGTCACCCATTTTTCCGTTTGTTTTTCTTCTAAAAAGCCTGCGGGAACGGCTTTTTAAAGTAAAATTTCATAAAATAGAGAAGAATTAACATCTTTTTACCCTCCCCGAAGCGTATTCTTGAACTTATTTGTAACTTGCGACGCTTAGAGTGTAAGCTAAAGCAAACATACGCATTATATTTTTTATAAATATTCTTCTTTACAAACAAAAAACTATATCAAATCGTATGAAAAAATTTACTTCATTGATTCTGATGCTGATGCTCGTTTTCAGTGGGAGCATATCAGCGCAAACGTTCATTACGTCGCTCGACCAATTGAACAACAATCATGCTTACTATCTGAGGTGCGCTCGTGGTTACGCCTATTCTGCGCCCAACCACGGTCAACTGGTGGCTTCAACTAAAGACGCAAAGCCCAATGGCGATGATTACAAGTTTGTCATCTACAAGGATGCAGACAATTATTACCTGTATAATCTCGGAGCAGGATTCTTCTGCAAGAAAAATGACAAGTATGTTGATTTCAGCGTTAACAAACTGGAGACTGTGACGTTCGAAAAGGGTACCAATGCAACCTTTCCTTGGACGATTTTTATCAATTCTGGAGGGAATAAAAAGCGTTTTAATCATAATGACAAAGGTGATATTTTGGTGAATTGGGAAGATGTTGATGAAGGCAACCAATGGCAGATTATTGATGCTGGCGAAACTAATTATGAGTTTCGCAAAACCCAAATAGTAGAAGATATTGCTACTCTCAGTTCATCAAAAAAATATATCTTGACAACCATTAGAGGTGCTTTGTATGGCAATGAAAATGGTATGGGCGTAGTGAGTGGTGATTTTGTCAGCGATGATTGTTTTTTTACGCCATATTGGGATTCTGACGGAAAATGCTATTTATATAATGCCTCTGGCAATAGCTTTGTAAGAAAATCCGATAATACGGCCAAATTGGAATTGGGCTTAGAGCAAGCTGAAATTACATTCGGCGCTGCAACTGGCAACGCAAATTATCCCCACACGATATCTGTTGATGGGAAGTTCATCAATCATAGTAGTGGATACCTGTATACGAATTATCAGACTCAGGATGATGGCAACTGCTGGATGATTATCGAAGTGGGTGCTGCTGATGAAACGGCTGTTGGTAATTGCTTTGTTGAGGCAAAGACGGCATTGCTGAATCATGTAAAGAGCATAGCAAACACATGTTTGCAGAGCAATGTTGACTATGCAGGCAATGCCGCTTTGCAGTCTGCTGTAACATCGAATGCCTACGAAAATACAGACAACTATGCTCAGGTGCTTGTAAAAAAAGATGCTTTGAAGAATGCTGTCATTGCTTACAACGTTGATGCCCCAGCCAAAACCCTCTCGGATTTGGACGGTCTGCCAGGCACTGGCGATAACGATAAAACGGACAATAATGCCTATCGTTATCAATGGAACTCTGAAACCCTGAGCTTCCCAACTCCTGTCAAGAAACTGCGCTTCAAGGTGCTGGAGACAAATACAAAGGCTGGAAATAATGGTCACCAATTCTTCTCGATTGGTGAGTTCAGAGTGCTTGATGCCAGTGGCCATGAAGTGTCGTTGAGCGCCGAAAATTTTGTAACCAATGCACAGGAAAGTAGAGAAGGATCGCTCGAAAATATTTGCGACAAAAAAACAAGTACATTCTTCCATTCCACTTGGAGTGCAAACACTTATGAAGATCATTTCATTCAGATTGAATTGCCGGAAGAAATGTCTCAACTCAAACTCTCTTTCGACAGCCGAAACCGCAATAACATTCCGACGCTGGTGATTCTTTCCGGTGTCACAACAGCCAGCGAACAGGCTGAACTGAAGGCGCAAATTGATGCTGCGGCAGAAACGCAAAAGCTTTATGAAACCTACAAGAATGGCAATCTTATCGGCAATGGCTTGAACCAGACAACCAGTTTCACGGCCTTTGCTACAGCGTATGATAAAGCTGGTGAAGTCTATGCAAAAGGCGAAGCTGCAACGTCAGCAGAAATCACATCTACCCGTTCTGAATTGTTGAAAGCTTGCAGCACTTTCGCTCTTAGTCTCAACAAACCGGCCAACGGCACGTTCATCCGTATCCATTCGTCGGCTGCAAGTCAGGCTGCCATGCCGTATCTGTCTTCAGAAGCGTCTACGGCTAACGCTAATCGCGCTGCCTATCTTGTAGGCAAGGATGGTGAAAATGAAGCTAAGACTATTTTCTTCTACGACGGCAGCAAACTTCTGGCTTACGAAACTGGATGTTATTTGGAGAACATCAGTAAATTTGCTGGTTACAAAGGCATCACAACTGGTACGAACATTCAGTTCTCTGAGGCAGAGAATCGCGCTGCAGGATGTTACAACGTGAAGTTCAATGGCAACCGCTTCCTCCATACTCAGGTTTCTGGTTCTAACTACTTCACGGATGCTGGCAATTCAGCCCCCAACGACGGCTTTAACTTCCAAATGGAATACGTGAAATCGCTTCCGCTCTCTGTTGGTGCAGCAGGATATGCCACTTTGATTGCTCCTGTCGCTCTCGAAATTCCAGCTGGCGTTGAAGTCTACACCGCTGCTTTCGAAGACGGAAAGGCAAAGCTCACTTCAATCTCTGACGTCATTCCTGCCAATGTCGGTGTTGTTGTGAAGGCTGCACGAGGCACTTACAATTTCAACATCACCACCACAGAGAATGTCGCCAATTCAGCGTTGAGCGGTAAGCCCAACACGGCAAATGTTGCCAGCGAGTCTGCCGCATTCATCTTGGCAAACGGAAAGCACGGCGTTGGATTCTACAAACTCTCTTCTGCCAACCGCACCATCCACGGTTTCCGCGCTTTCTACACTGCTCCAGCTGAGGCTCAGGCCGTTTCTGCATTCCTCCTCGAGGACAACGTGACTGGCATCGAAGAAATCGAAACGTCAGCCGACAAGGCACCTATCTACGATTTGTCCGGTCGTCGTGTGGCGAAAGCAGAAAAGGGTGTTTACATCCAGAACGGACGTAAGATTTTCGTGAAATAATTAAAGAATGAATAGTAAACTCAATACGAATATGAAGAAGAAATATATAGCCCCAGCCTCTGAAGTAATCGCTTTCAAAGCAGAGAGCCCGTTGATGACCAACTCTATGGATGTTTACTCTGAAGAAGAAGTTGACGGCACGGAAGCGCTCAGCAACCGCCAGAATGGTTCTTGGAATTCATCGCTTTGGGGTAAAGACTGATAAAAGCGCCATTGTAAGTAATGTTGAAAATCTTCCACCATTACTAAGTATGCGCTGAAATGCTGAAAGCGCATTTGCAATTGATATGAAGCCTGCGGCAGGGAAATCGAAAGATATTTCCTGCCGCAGTTTTTTGTAATGATAATAGAATAATTCAGCCCCCGCCTACTGTGGGCAACTCTGCTTATCAATGACTTTGACCACCTGCTTGGTAACAGTAAAATAATACTTGACCACCTGTCAATAACAAGTTGGTACTTGATAAACTGATGGACTGAACTAAATTTGTAAAGGAAAAACAGGAGATGATGAAGGGGCCTGGGATGGATTACAGTATGAAAATAGTTAAGAATACATATATAAGTCAAGTTTTTTACGTAAAAAACAAGACTTTTTATTAGCTTTGCATTTGAAGAAAAATGAGATTAATATGGTTATCGCAAAACTGATAAAGGAAAGATTGTCGTTGACCCCTGCTGGGGTTGTATTGACAACAAGAGACTTTGGAGTGGAGATGCGGTATCAGCCAGCACTTGCCAAAGCTCTCAACCGTCTTGTGCTACAAGGTGAGCTGCAAAAGATAGCAAAGGGAAAATACTATATTCCAAAGAAGACCATTTTTGGTAATCTAAAACCTGCTGATTCAGAACTTGTTAAGGACTTCTTGGAGCAAGATGGTAAGATTGTAGGCTATATAACAGGGACAACAGCATTTGCATTCATGGGGTTGACAACACAGATAAGCTCATCCATCCTTGTCGGCACAAATAAATATCGGAGACCTATAACAAGGAATGGCGTGAAAATTTCTTTTCTCTTACAAGAGAACGCCATAACAACAGGCAATATTCCGCTACTTAGAATTTTGGATGCTCTGCGCCTTGTAAAGGATATTCCTGCCACTTCACCAGATGAATGTGTGACGAATATTTATAAAGCAATCAATGCCCTTTCAATGGAACAGAAGCAAGAATTGGCAGAATTATCCTTGGCATATACGCCTTATGTAAGGGCCTTGCTTGGGGCTATCTACGAGAATATGGAACTTGAAACGGAAACCATTAGCAAAACATTGAACGGAGTGACCAGTTACAAGTTGCCAATCTCCGACAAAGTATTATCAAACAAAAGAAACTGGAACATCATATGAGATTACATGAAAACTGGGAGTTGTTTTCAGATGCCTTGCAAGCAGCGTCGCAACCTGAAGAGGATGGAGGACTTGGCATCAAGAGTATTTTCATCGAGAAGGACTATTGGATTTGTCGCTCGTTGTCTTTGATGGCCGCGAACGACAAAGATAACCGTGCCATATTCAAAGGAGGAACAAGTCTTACAAAAGCATACGGTATTGGTTGTAGATTTTCAGAAGACATAGATATTGCCATCTCTGAGGCATGGACGCTCAGTGGAAACCAGTTGAAGATGCTGATCAAAAGAACAGCCAAAAGCATGACGGAAGGACTGCAGGAAATGGATATGCCTGGTTTTACAAGCAAAGGTTCTCACTACCACAAGGCATACTATTCTTATCCAAGAACTATTGATACATTACAAGTGGGTGCTATCAAGGCAGGACAATTGCTCGTTGAAATCAACTCCTTTGCCAATCCATATCCATTCCAGAAATGCAGGCTGCAAAGTTTTTTGACCGAGTTCCTGCAAAAGACTGGTAATGAGAGCTTGATAGAAGAGTTTGATATGCAGCCTTTCGAAGTGAATGTTCTCGACAGGCGTAGAACATTGACAGAGAAGTTGGTGTCATTGCTTCGCTGTTCCTTGGCCGACAACTACATGTCGGAGTTGACAGCTAAGATACGCCATTTCTATGATTTGCATTTCCTCTTGAATGATGTTGAAACACAGGACTATCTGAAAAGTGACGTTTTCAAGTCGGACTTCAGCAATTTGTTTGCGCAAGACCAACAGAGATTTGACAAGCCCGAAGGATGGCAAAACAAAAACATTATGGATTCTCCAATCATCAATGACCTACATGATGTTTGGTCTGCATTAAGCATCGTCTATTCAAAAGAACTTCCCAACCTTGCCTACAAAGAGATACCGATGATTGAGAGCATCGAAAATAGTATGGAACAATTGATTTCGTATTTGACAGAATAAAACCGTCATGCTAACCGCCTGAAAGCCAGCAACGGATGTTTTCAAGGAGGAAAAGCGGGGAATCTGCTAAATTTTGTGTAACTTTGCAACTCATTTCTAAAAGAAGCCGAAAGCATACCTCTTTTTGAAAGCGGAAAACAATTCGCTTTCAAAGTCTTACGCCTCCGGGAATATTTGGAAAACGCATTGCATTTTCACAATAATTTATCGTTATATCGAATGAAAGGATTTAGTTTCAAGCCGAGGTTGTTCTCGGAACTCCAACACTACAATCGCGAGAAATTTGCGGCCGACGCTATGGCCGGCCTCATTGTGGGCATTGTGGCGTTGCCGTTGGCCATTGCTTTCGGTATCGCCTCCGGGGTGTCGCCGTCGCAGGGTATCTTAACAGCCATCATCGGTGGTTTCATCGTGTCGGCCTTGGGCGGCTCACGCGTGCAAATCGGTGGCCCAACGGGTGCCTTCATCGTCATCATCTACGGCATTGTCAGCAATCCCGCCTTGGGAATGTCTGGACTAATCGTGGCCACCATGATGGCGGGCGTGTTCCTCATTTTGCTGGGAGCGTTCAGGCTCGGCACCATCATCAAGTTCATTCCATACCCCATCGTGGTGGGCTTCACGAGCGGTATCGCCGTCACCATCTTCACCACGCAGATTCAGGAATTTTTCGGACTCCAGATTGAGGGTAAGATGCCGGGCGACTTCGTTTCGAAGTGGGTGGTCTATTTCCAACATTTCAACACCACCGACTGGATAACAACGGCTGTTGGCGTTCTCAGCGTGGCAATCATCGCCTTGACGCCGAAGGTGTCGAAGAAAATCCCCGGTTCGCTCGTGGCCATCATCGTGATGACGGTGGGTGCCTATTTCCTTAACCCCGTTTTGCAGGAACACGGCTTCAGTTCCATCGCCACCATCCACGACCGCTTCGGCGAAATCAAGGCCACGCTGCCGCCGCTCACCGTGCCCAACGTCTCTTGGGACGGTCTCCGCGAACTCCTGCCAACGGCGATGGTCATCGCTGTGCTCGGCGCCATTGAGTCGTTGCTCTCCGCAACAGTGGCCGATGGTGTCTGCGGCGACCACCACAACTCCAACCAGGAACTCATCGGACAGGGCGTTGCCAACCTCTGCACGCCGCTCTTTGGCGGTATTCCTTGCACGGGAGCCATTGCCCGTACCATGACCAACATCAACAACGGCGGACGCACGCCGGTGGCCGGACTCATTCATGCGGCTGTGCTCTTGCTCATCTTTATCGTCTTGATGCCGCTGGCGGGCTATATCCCAATGGCTTGTCTGGCTGGCGTGTTGGTGGTTGTTTCATACAACATGAGCGGCTGGCGCACCTTTATGCAGCTGATGAAGAATCCGAAGAGCGACATTGCCGTGCTCGTCATCACCTTCTTGCTCACCGTTATCTTCGACCTCACCGTGGCCATCGAAGTGGGTTTGCTCATTGCCTGCCTCCTCTTCATGAAGCGTATGGCTGAGAGCACGCAAATCAAAGTCATTGCCGACGAAATCGACCCCAACGACGAGACGGATGCTGAGACCCACGAGGAACACCTCATCATTCCTGAGGGCGTGGAGGTCTACGAAATCAACGGGCCGTATTTCTTTGGCATTGCCAACAAGTTTGAGGAACTCATGAGCGCTATGGACAACCATCCGAAGGTGCGCGTCATCCGTATGCGCCGCGTGCCGTTTATCGACTCCACGGGCATCCACAACTTGCAAAACCTCTGCGAGATGAGCCACCGCGAAGGCACCCACATCGTGCTTTCTGGTGTCACGCCCAACGTGCATGCCGTGCTCGAACACAATGGTTTCGACCATTTGTTGGGAAAAGACCACATCTGTCCCAATATCAACGTGGCGCTCGACCGCGCTGCCTCTATCATGAAGCGCAAGATTTAAGCGATTCTTATAACCTAAAAAACCTCCTTCAGGCATCGTCTGAAGGAGTTTTTTTGTGTTTTGCAGAAACTGAAAATAGCGCTTGGCCTTCCCGCGAAACCAATGTGAGGAGGCAATATAAGAGCCGATAGGTGTTTGCCGTGTTGTTCAACGCCCTTCCGTTTTTTTCAGCAGCGCTTCTCTCAGGTCGTCAGACGTGGCAAGTCCGAGCTTCTTGCGGATGTGTATGCGCACCGAACTGATGTTGTTGGGCGTTTTGTCGAGAATGGCGGCAATCTCCAAGATGGTCTTGCCGCCGATGATTAGACGGCATACTTCTCGCTCCGTTGGCGTCAGCGAAGGCAGCGTTGCTGAAATGTCGGCGTGTTGCATCCTGCGGTGGGCCATTCTTTGCTCCACGGCCCTTATCAAGTTGGCCTCAGTGCGCTCGTCGAGATGGTTGAAGAAATCGGAGATGTCCTTGTCCTTCATCCCTCCGCGTCCCAGTTGTATGTAGGCCAGCAGTTCGGTTTTCGTCATGTGGAAAGTGGTCAGCAGTCGGTCGAGGGTGTCGTGATAGTCCTCGTTCTCGCGCTGCGTGTTGCGAATGCCCCGCCTGATTAGTTCGCCCAGCACGCATGTGAAAATCTCCGTGATAATGAATATCATCGCGATTTGCTTGTTCACCCCTCCGTCAGTGTAGAGGTAAGCGAAAGTGATTGTGGCGATGCTGATGGAGGCGATGATTGTCGGGATGTGCCTGAGGGAGGCCATGACGAGATAGATGATGAGGGCAAGCGAGATGATTTGGTTGAACACGATGGTCTTGTCGAAGCCCGGCGGTTGCGTCATCGCCATGTGTACGATGCGGGCGCTGTCGGTCAGTTGGGTCAGTATGCCGAACGAGGTCATGGCCGCTTTCAGCGACACGCGCTGCCGCAGATACAAAACCAGAATCGCCAGCGTCATCGCCCAAACGATTGCCGATATGGCGTACAGCGTTGTGTTGCCACGTCCAACAAGTCCGAGAATGTGCATAGGCACGCCAGCCAAAATCACCGACGAAGTGAGCATCAAAAAAGTGATAAGACACAGGCGTTCCTGCCAATTGTGGCTACGACTGTCGAGGAAAACGCGTAGCCGTGATGTGATTTCTAATCTCATGATTTTTCATTCTTTCTACCATACAAAGGTAGTACTTTTTTACTGGTTTTACCCCTTTTTACCCTCCTTTTTACCCCCCCCTTACGGCATTTTACGGCGGCCCATCTTTTGTTGCTTGGCGATTGCGGACTAATTTTGCAACCAATCGAACAACAAAAAACAAACAAATATGACGAAGATTTTAACTCTGACCACAGCCGCCGTGCGATGTTTTGCACGCTGGCTTTCCTTGCTGATGTGGATGGTTGGCATTGGCGGTGCCTCTGCTGGCGATGTAGTGCCGCGCAATCCGATTGTGAAAATCATCAGCGGCCCGACCTATTCGGACAACGGCACTGAAGTTAGGCTCAAACTTTGGATGTATAACTACGATGGCGGCAACGCCCACTTCATCGGAGATGTCTATCTCACTATTGATGGGAGCAATGTGGTTAAGCTAAACGATATTTGGAGGAACTTTTCCAATGTCGACAATGAGGATCATATAAAGAATTTAGAGACGAGTGGCAATATGGGCCTACAGGGCACGATGAAGCTTAACAACGTGAAAATCGGCACTGCACAGTTTTGCAAAGTCATGAAAAATCAGACGTGCAGGTATAATAAAAATAAGACTGAAAAGAAGTGGACCACTGCAGAACTCAAACTCTCTTTCAATAATTCGTTTTCCTACCGCCCTCACAACATAAATGTGAAGGGCAAGTGGCGCGATTGGTGTGACGTATCGAATGAATCATATAAAGACTGGGACATCAGTAACAAAATTCACGGCTTCCTATATCCCCTTGGTTTAACTGCAGAAAGATACAGCGATGAACTGACTTTTAGGTGGGGTATAAATACTGTTGATATACAGGAGTCGATGAGAAAAGGCAAATGGGTGTTGTATAAAAAAATGAAAGGCTCATCTGATTATGAAATCGTAAGCGAAACTACTGGTTTACGCATTAGTACTAAATGTCGTGATTTCGTCTGCGGTGCTACGTATTATATCACATTCAATCCTGATGCGTTAAGCAGAACCCCAATTATCAGTGGTCTGACAGCTTCTCTTTCAAAAGAGCATGATATAAATAATAAGAGTCTTTGCGATAATTGCAAACATTATTTCTTACGTTACACCACCTCAAGCAAAAAAATGGTGAACCTTGCTGATAATCTGGATTTTGGTGTAAAACGGCTGTCGCATACAGCTGTCGGCAGTGGCACTTTCATGATAGAGTTTTACGACAAAATCACCCGTATACCAGATAAGGCTTTTTATAAGAGTAAGATTAATGGCAAAATTGACCTACCGAATTCTGTGACATCCATAGGCGCTTATGCTTTCGCCAATACTGCTTGTACCGATTTTTCTCTTCCTAATTCTGTTACCGAAATCGGCGAAGGGGCGTTTGAAGATTGCAACAATTTTCGAAATTTGTATCTTCCACGTTACTTGAAAAAAATCGGAAACAACGCTTTTAAGAATTGCCTTTTATCGGGTGACCTTTATATCGAGTATGATGTAACGGAGATTGGCGATTATGCTTTTTATGGTTGCGTGGGTCTTGATAAGCTGAGTCTGACAAGTAGTTTGCAAAGAATCGGTGCTTATGCTTTTAGTGGTTGCAAGAATCTCAAATGCGAACTTGCGATTCCCTCTACTGTGACCGAGATTGGTGATGGCGCTTTCAAAGATTGCTCTTATCTTTCTGGCACACTGACACTTCCGGCGAATTTGAAAAAGATTGGAAGTAAGACGTTTCAGAATTGCAAATTTTTTACTAACACCCTTGTCATTCCCAATAGTGTGACGGAGATTGGCCAAGAAGCGTTCTCTGATTGCAGTAGATTCACGGGCTTGAGTCTGCCTAATAATCTTCGCAAAATCGGGTATGGAGCCTTTGCTCGTTGTACAAGTCTTACAGGCCCTCTCAGCATTCCTGAAACTGTAAAGGAGATTGGTTCTTATGCATTCTATAATTGTCCAAAATTTACTGGTGATTTTATCTTGCCTTCTGCATTGGAATCAATCGGCACGGATGCTTTTGCTAATACACAAGATAAGAACAGACTCGTGTTCCAGTCGTTGCCCAAAGGCATGCAGAATGGCTATCTCAATTGCAAGATGAGAAGATACGTCAACCTCAGCGATGCTTCCTACGTTTCCGATGGTGCAAACGCCTATTTGGATGGGGCTTCCTATGTCCGCACGATGACTAACACCTGGGGCTCCCTCGTGTTGCCATACGAAATGGTACTTCCCAGCGATGCGCCGTACAGTGTGTTTACCATTGAAAAGATGAACAACGACGAGGTTGTTCTGAAGCGCTGTACATTTAAATTGATGCCAGGTGTTGCGTATATTGTGCGTCGCGATGGTGAGGAGAAAACACTGACCTTCTCGCCAGACCATACGGTTGAAATCCGCATGAAGATGCAACCTGCCGAAGTGGGAAATCTGAAGTTCAGCGGCACGTATCAAGCAAAGGAAGTGACCGACGGATATATCCTCGCCCAAGACCGCTTCTGGAATGTGGCAAAACTGAAAGCTGCAGCGCCAGAAACGCAGGCCGTCATGGTGGGCCCGTTCCGCTCCTGGCTTGAAGGAACAACCGCAAATACTTCGCCCAGTCTCTCTATGCGCATCGGCGATTCCACCACAGGCATCGACAACGTTGCGCCGCTCGAAATGCTCAACGCCAACGATGCAGAATATTACGACCTCAACGGAAAACGCCTTGACGCACCGATGAAAGGCGTGAACATCGTGAAGCGCGGCAACAAGACAATGAAGGTAATCATCAAATAACCGTTTGGACAATGGAAAAGAAAGTATATATAAAACCCGAAATCTGTGTTCTCCAGCTTGACATTCAGGCAGCACTTGCCACGTCCTCCGTTCAACAAGCGCCGGAAGAAGATTATACGGATGAAAAGGTCAAGGGCTTGTGGGATAAAACCGACAAGTGGAAGATTTGGGCAGACTAAGAAATGGTCTTTACTTATTCATAAAAAAGAGCCGCCGCTCCCGAGAGGAAGCAGGCGGCTCTTGCTTTGATGTTTGGTGGTTGTGAATCTTATTTCTTCTCGCCGAAGTAGCGCTTGAAGAGACCTTCGAAACCGCGTCCGTGACGAGCTTCGTCGCGGGCCATTTCGTGAACTGTGTCGTGGATGGCGTCGAGGTTAAGCTCCTTAGCACGCTTGGCGATGCGGGTCTTGTCTTCGCAGGCACCAGATTCAGCGTTCATGCGCTTTTCGAGGTTGGTCTTCGTGTCCCACACCACGTCGCCGAGGAGTTCGGCAAACTTCGAAGCGTGTTCAGCCTCTTCCCAAGCATAGCGCTTGAAAGCTTCGGCAATTTCAGGGTAGCCTTCGCGGTCGGCCTGACGGCTCATTGCCAAATACATGCCCACTTCGGTGCATTCGCCCATGAAATGGTTGTTGAGGTCCTTAATCATTTCTTCGTCGCAACCCTTGGCTACGCCGATTTCGTGTTCAGAGACAAAAGAAAGGCCACTTTCTTCTTTCAACTCCTTAAACTTGGAAGCAGGAACGCCACACATTGGGCATTTTTCTGGAGCGTGGTCACCTTCGTGAATATAACCGCATACGGTGCAAATGAATTTCTTTTTCATAATGGTAGAATTTTTAATATGTTATGTCAATGTATATGTCAATCATCAGAGGCAATCATCGATGGCATCCGATGCCTTTTGCTGTTGGAGGGAGTTGGCATGTGCCGTCATGCCCGGCCGCGTCAACCGCGTTTCCGGAAGCAGAACAATGCAGGATGCCCCTCAGTTCGTCTCGCTGCAATTTGAGCACAATCCCCGGAAATAAAGCGCGGCCTCGTCCACTTTGAAGCCCGCCGGCACATCCGCCATCTCCGAGATGTCTTGCCAATTGAGCGGCATGTCGTACACCCTTCCGCAGTTCCGGCAAAAGAAATGCGCGTGGGGCGTGATGTCGCCGTCGTAGCAGGTACACTGCTCGTTAATCGTTATCTGCAAGGCCGCTCCTTGCTTGACAAGCAAGCGCAGCGTGTTGTAAACGGTGGCCTTGGAGAGCGTTGGAATTTCCTGAACAACATCGTTGTAGATTTCGTCCACCGTCGGGTGTGTGCGATGAGTCAGCAGGTATTTCATCACTGCCATACGCTGCATCGACGGCTTAACCCCGTGCTGGGCAAAATAATCAAGAATTTCAGCGTTACTCATAATTAATTTGTAATCATTATTGTTTTTATTCGAGGGCAAAGTTACAGAGTTTCTAAGTAACTTCCAAATTTTTCATGGATTATTTTCAAAAATAATTGATTTTTTCTTGAAATCGCTTGCATGTTCAAAAAATAGTCTCTACCTTTGCGGTGTCATAGTTTGATAGTACACCGCGAAGCAAACCTATAAAACAAAACTTCTCCTAAGCGTTCAGACTTAAAAGCGCAGAATGTCAATGGCAACCAAACGTCGCACGGCAACGAAACCTTTTAGCTGGTTATGTTGTTGAGCCTCAGTGTTTAAAGACATTGCTTGAAGGGGATTCTTCATTCGAAGAAACGCCCCGAAAGTCAGGAACCGCATTTAATGAACATCCTTCAAGCGCCCAGAACAATTATCAAAACCATCGCGAGACGCATTCCAAAATCCTTGAGACTCATGTCTGTGGCTGTTGAGGGCGGTGGCTATCAAACTTCATCTCTTTAAGTAGGTCTCGGCATTTACAGAATGCTTCTGACCACCTGCTTAGCAAACAAATTCGCTTCCACTTCTTTTATCTGGCGCCACGCGCAGCGAGACAATCGTGTTGGAGCAGCGTAATTGTAAACGAAAATAACAACATCAAAACCCTATATAATATGATACAACTTAATGACATCACTTTTGGCTACAAGCGCAGGGGCAATCCTGTGTTCAGCCATTTCAGCATGAATCTCGAGTCCGACAGCATCTACGGGCTTCTCGGTAAAAACGGTGCGGGCAAAAGCACGTTGCTCTATCTGATGTGCGGACTGCTGCGTCCGCAGAGCGGCGAGGCTTTGTTCAACGGCAAGTCCGTGGTTGAGCGCCGCCCAGAAATTCTGGAAGACATCTTCATCGTTCCCGAGGAGTTTGAGCTTCCGCCGCTGAAACTTTCAACATACGTGAAGATCAATGCTCCGTTTTATCCGCATTTCAGTGAGGAACTCCTCAGCCAGTGTCTGCAGGATTTCGAACTTCCTGAAGACATCAATCTGGGCGGACTCTCGATGGGGCAGAAGAAAAAGGCGTTCATTGCCTTTGCCATTGCCACCAACACGCGCCTGCTGCTGATGGACGAGCCTACCAACGGGCTCGACATTCCTGCAAAGGCATGTTTCCGCCGCGTGGTGGCGCGGCAGATGCGTGAAGACCGCACCATCGTCATCTCAACCCATCAGGTGCGCGACGTTGATGCTTTGCTCGACCATGTGGCAGTGGTGGACCATTCAAAAATCCTGCTCAACGCTTCCACGGCCGACATCACTTCGCGCCTGGTGTTTGAACAACGGGCTGCCGGCGAAGACACCAGCGATGCGCTCTATGCACAGCCCAACATGATGGGGAACGCCGTCATCGCCCGAAACACTGACGGACGCGATTCGCAAATCAACCTCGAAATGCTCTTCAACGCGCTGATGGAAAACAACGCACTGATGGAAGGCAACGAGGAAACGTCTCTCAAACCATAATATACAAAGGAGGAACATCTCATGAAAAATATTTCTGTATCCCGCATGACGCTGCTTTTGCGTCGCGACTTGTTTTCAAACTGGAAACGTCATCTGCTTCAATTGGGCATTATCTACGCTTTGCTGACGGTTTTCCTCTGTGGAAAATACTATGGATATTTTAGTCCATTCGACCTCGAAGCGTTCAAGGCTTCCCACCCAGCTATGTTACAAGCATATCTGGAGCAGAAGCAGGCATACATCTCATCATCCGTCGTTGGCATCGGCCTCTTTTATTTCCTTTTCGTGCTCTCGACGTCCTTTGCCGGCATCTCCACCAAGCAGCAGCGCATCAGTGCCCTGATGCTCCCTGCCACCAATATGGAGAAATACCTGACGGGCATTCTTTCGGCCATTGTCAGAACCTTCCTCTTCATGACCGTGGGTGTCGTTTTGGCCGACCTGACGCGCATGGCCATCATGCCGTTTTTCGATGTCACGATGGGCTCGTTGCTCCCGAGCATCTGTGTCGATGGCATATACAATAATGTCTGCTTCATCATTGAGCGTTTCTCATCCACGACAGAGTATTACTACGATGGTGGGTCTTACCAAGCATGGGCTGGCTATAAGATTCTTACGCTGAATCTCTTATATTTAATGGCCGTTTTCTATGCCGTCTTCTCAAGCGCCATGTTCCGCAAGCGTGCCTTCCTGTGGGGGATTCTGCTCTTCATCGGTGCCATGATTGCTTTCGCATTCACTCTTCTTGAGTTTGTAAAACTGGGAATGAAGCCTGCGCATGGTTTCAGCATGGAAACGGCGACAGCCATAACGGGCGTTGTTAGTGCCGTTTCGTATGTCATCTTCACCTACTTCGGCTATCGCCATTTAAAGCGGCTACAAGTGATTCCCCGAAAATTCTTTAGCCTATGATTTTCAAGGAAGGACAGGCTATTTTCATTCAGATTGCGGAGCGCATTTGCGATGAAATACTGGCCGGGAAATATGAAGCAGACGCTCGTATTCCGGGGGTGCGCGACTATTCCGTCACACTGGAGGTGAACGTCAACACTACCGTGAAGGCCTACGAACAACTGGCGCAGCGTGGCGTAATCTACAATAAGCGCGGACTGGGCTATTTTGTGGCCGCCGATGCGCAATCGCAAATCCTGAAGACACGGCGAGAGACTTTCTTCAATAGCGAACTCCCCGAACTCGTTGTGCGCATGCGTCAGCTTGGTGTGACGCCAGAAGACATCAAAACGGCTTACGAGAAGGACAATGCGTGATGGCAGGTGGATGGATCCCACTGTAAGGCAAAGATGACTTGGACTCATCCTCAGCCATCATGCTGCGTATATTATAATAAGTAGCATTCCAAAATTATGGCCAAACTTGCTCTCGGGCCTGAGAGCAAGTTTGGCCTGTTTTTTTAGGATTGCCCATATTGGTGGCAGACGTGTTATGGGAATGGTACACACATTTTTACGCCAGAAAACAGTTTCATCGTGGTGTAAGTGGTTGTCCGCTTTTTCTCATATTCAGATAAGCCTTACAAGTTGTCTACTCGCGGCCGCCGGTAATGCTACTCGCGGCCGCCGGTAATGCTACTCGCGGCCGCGGGCAGGGCCGACGCATTACTTTTCTCTTTCATAATCAGTGTTATTC